>Ga0316206_1001037_pt1 | contig 28429 bp, 22 predicted proteins | sample 6monthpyrite_MG_FD_204942 | JGI IMG/M metagenome (GOLD analysis project Ga0316206, IMG submission 204942) | Microbial mat bacterial communities from mineral coupon in-situ incubated in ocean water Damariscotta River, Maine, United States -... | ecosystem: Environmental > Aquatic > Marine >... | reverse complement strand
CGCCGCTACTAAAATCCAGACTCACCGGTTGTACAGCCGTATTAATGGTTCCGCTTGCCCCCAGATTTAATTCACTTCCCGCAGAAAAAGTAACCTCCATTGCCTCAACTGCGTGTAGCGAACCAGCGGGGTTAAATACAATAGAAGCTGAGCAACTCGGATCACAAATATTTTGAGCGTTTGCGATATTTACAAATAGAAAAACAGATAGAAAAAAACTCTGTATTTTAATTACATTTTTCATTTTCATCCCTGAATAAAATTTAAAAATTAGTTTAGATTAACGCATAGTTAAGTCAGCTGGTACTGACACTGACGATATCATGTCGCATCTGTTTACACCTTTCTTTCCAACATTCTCACTAACCAGGTTTAATTTAGTGGTAGTCGATATCTGCCCTACTTTCACTTCCTGGTAAATAAAATAATTTTTGTTCTTTGCAGTAGCCAGAGTTAAACGAGTTACATTATCGGCACGTGAAGCAATATAGTGCTTTCCAGCAGGAACTTCTAACTTGATAAAAGTGTGACCAAGGTTAGTAGCCACATATTGCCCATCAAGCCTCAGCTCCATTTCTATGGACGAACCTTCGGCACCGCCTCTAAATATATATAAATTAGCTTTATCTGGATTAGTTGTAAAAAGTTTTGCCTGATGAGATTGAGAGGAACTTGCTTTTGGAACTGAAGAACAGCCCGACACGGCCAGAAGTGTTATACATAATACGCAAAAAAAACCTTTTTTATACTGCATTTTAAATCTCCCTGATTTATTCATTTAACATTTTAATTTCTGTCTTTTTATACATTTAATTGGTGTATTTTAAAGAGCGCGGATTCTATCATCATTTAACCATCAGATGGAAAATTAAGAAGTTCAATCAACTCAGGCATTAGCAATGGGTTACCTACTGCAATGACATGATTTGGTGAATTCAAAGTTAATTTATTTCCATACCAGTCGGTAACTAAACCACCCGCATTATTGATGACAGGACCTAATGCTGCATAGTCATGCACCAGTGGGCCAGCAGTGATTACCAGATCCAGATGCCCCGCCGCAAGTAAACCATAATCATATGGCGCCACACCCCATTGCGCCCAATGACTTGCTTTCCATACCCTGTCAATAAAATGATCTCTACCTTCTGTATGCCATTCAAAACCTGCACGGGCTATTATTGCCTGATCAACCGATGCACATTTACGCGTTATTATTCTCTGACCATTTAAAAACGTTCCCTCACCATCAGCCCCTATCCACCTTTCACGAGAAACAGCCTGATCAATAACTCCCAGTATAAATTCTCCCTGATAAGCCAGACCTAACAACAACGCAAACGTCGGATGTCCGGTCATAAAATATTTAGTGCCATCAACCGGGTCTATCACCCAGACAAACTCTGCATCTGCCTGATGTGCCGGGTATTCTTCACCTAAAATGCCATGCTCTGGAAAGCGCTTCATCACCATTTCACGCATAATAATTTCAGACTCTTTATCTACCTGTGTAACAGGACTGCTGTCTTCTTTATATTCAGTAGATATGGGCTGACGATAATATTTTCGGTGTATATCACCGACTGCATCAGCAACTTTATGAGCAAATTCACTGAATTCTTTGATTTGTTTTTGTGTGGGCATTTTATATCTTCAAGCAGGTTTACGCAGGTGTGGTACTCACCACCAAATTCAATTTAATAAGCTCGAATAATACCCGCCCCAACAGGATAGATACAGAAAAACCAAAATTAAGATATAATCTCCACTCTTTTCAAACTAAACAGAGCAAACAGAGCTAGCTATGAATATATCCGCCGACAAAGCCATTACCATCAATTACACACTGAAAGACGATGAAGGCAAATTAATTGATGAATCAAAAGACTCAAGTTTTATCTACCTACATGGTCACAGCAATATCATCCCGGGGCTTGAAGCTGCACTAGACAACAAAACCAAAGGTGATACGTTTGAGCTGGTACTTGAACCTAAAGATGCTTACGGCGAATATAATCCGGCTATTACGCAAACCATAAATCGCAGCGCATTCGGTGAAGAAGCAATCGAAGTAGGCATGCAGTTTCATGCAGAAGGCGATGATGGTCACCCGGTTTTAATTACAATTAGTGAAATCAATGGCGATGATGTAACAATTGACGGTAACCCACCGCTAGCTGGTGTAACCTTAAATTATTCTGTAGAAGTTATGGATGTTAGAGATGCAACAAAAGAAGAATTAAGCCACGGACATATACATGCACACGGTGAGAGCTGTGGACACGACCACTAACCCCTTAATCGGTTAGGCATTGATCAGGTTTTCAAAGACTGATTAATGCCTGCTTTGTTTTCCAGATTTGTAAATTTTAATACGATAAGGAATGCGGCAAATGAAGCCGCCGCCGCAACACCGAATATAATTTGCGGTGAATAAGTATCCCAGTACGCACCACTCAGCAATGTTCCAACAGCGCCACCAGCTCCAAAACTAATCGCAGAATACAACGCCTGTCCACGGCCCTGTAACTTACCTTTAAAATTCTGATGAAACAACTCAATGGCAACAGCATGGTACAAACCAAAACTTGCCGCATGTAAACACTGAGCAAAAATAACCATTAACAAACTATCAACAAACGAGCCAATTAATAACCAGCGTATAGTCGTTAAAATCAGCGCAACAATTAATAACAGCCTTGGACCATATTTAGGCATTAATTTATGCATAAACATAAATAGAATAATCTCAGCAATTACACCTAAAGCCCATAACCAGCCCAGGGTTGCGCTACTATAATCAAATTGCTTCAGATAAATAGAATAGAAAGTGTAATACGGGCCATGGCTCATTTGCATTAAAAAACAGACTAACAAAAGAGCTATAACATGTGGCTGCTTTAATACTTTTAAAATTGAGCCGTGCTCAATATGCGTGGATTGACAAGGCGCGTCATTAACCAGAAAACTAAAAACAACAATTAACGCATATATGATAAAAACAGATATTGGCACCAACTGGTAACCATACTCATCCAGCATAGTACCTATAACAATTACAGCACAAACAAAGCCTAAAGACCCCCATAAACGCACCACACTATATTTGTGGGTATGCTCACCTAAGTAGTTCATCGTATTTGCTTCAAACTGAGGCAATGTGGCATTCCAGAAAAAGCTGAATAACAACATTACAACAACTAACCACCAGAAACTGGAGTTTAAAAATACGCCTACAAATGTAATCAGTGAACAAATACTGGCAATACGAATTATTTTCATGCAATGACCAGTATGATCAGCAATCCAGCTCCATAAATAAGGCGCAACAATTTTTGTGGCCATAAGTATGGCCATTAATTCACCAATAGATTTTGCATCAAATCCAAGTGAATTTAAATAAAGGCTCCAGTAGGGTACGACGATACCAAGCGATGCGAAGTAAACCCAGTAAAACCCAGAGAGTCGCCAATAAGGCATTTGGGTAGTCATGTGTATTTGATAATTATTGAATACTCAAAAGAAAAAAGAACGTAAATTTTATTCTTTAAATTAACTAGTCGTTACCTGCAGGAATCACAGGCGTAGCACATTCAACATCACCACATTGAGCTTTAAACCTCATCATGTGATCTGCCAGCGTTAAAGCCAACATTGCTTCACATATAGGCGTTGCGCGAATACCAACGCACGGATCATGGCGCCCATGAGTTACTACTTCCATTGGCTCACCATTTATATCCACACTTCTGCCTGATAAACGCATACTCGTAGTGGGTTTAAAAGCCGTATGCACAACAATATTTTGCCCAGAGCTGATACCACCCAAAATTCCACCTGCATGATTACTCAAAAAACCATCAGGCGTAATTTCATCTCGAAACTCTGTACCTTTAGCCTCTACACAAGAAAAACCACCACCAATTTCTACACCTTTAGCGGCATTAATGGTCATCATGGAATATGATATTTCCGCATCTAATCGATCAAAAACAGGTTCACCTAAACCTGGCGGCACACCTTCTGCAACCACAGAAATTCTTGCACCTACAGAATTGCCTTCTTTTCGTAAGGCATCCATATAATCTTCCATTTCTTTTACTTTATTAATATCCGGGCTAAAAAAAGGATTTTGACTTACCTGATCCCAGTCATGCTGTTCTGCCTCTATGGGACCTAACTTGGACAGGTATCCACGGATTAAAATATTGTATGTGTCTTTAAGGTATTTTTTTGCAATTGCCCCGGCTGCAACACGCATTGCAGTTTCTCTTGCTGACGAACGCCCACCACCTCGATAATCGCGAAATCCGTATTTTTGCGTATAAGTATAATCAGCATGCCCAGGTCTAAAGGTGCTTGCGATATTTCCGTAATCTTTTGAACGCTGATCTACATTTTCAATTAATAAACCAATCGGTGTACCGGTTGTTTTACCTTCAAAAATACCTGAAAGAATTTTAACCTGATCCGGCTCACGGCGTTGAGTTGTATGTCGGGAAGTACCCGGTCGACGCCGATCAAGGTCTGCCTGTAAATCTGCTTCAGACAATTCAATTCCGGGGGGGCAGCCGTCTACTATAGCCATTAAGGCCGGACCATGTGACTCTCCACTGGTAGTTACAGTGAACAATTTACCAAATGTATTACCTGACAATTTACTTCCTCATAGACTAATGCGTTTACCTGAATCGAATATTAGCATATCGGCTTGCCAGCTGGTGGTAAAAACCTTTATAGTGGAATGAAACAAATAAAAAAATATTAAATATGTACTTTTCAACGCCTGACGTGCTGATTGTCGAAGACGAAGAATTCAACAGGGAAATTATGGCTCTGCGATTGCAGTCCTGTAATTACAACTTAAGATTTGCTGTTGATGGGCAACAGGCCCTCGACATGGTGAATGAAAAACAGCCTGACATAATACTCCTAGATATTATGCTACCTGAGATTATGGGCTTACAGGTATTACACACATTACGCCAAACATACTCAATGGTTGAATTACCCATTATTATGGTTACCGCCATTGATGAAGACCAGCGTATAGTGCGCGCATTAGAACTGGGTGCGAATGACTACGTTTCAAAACCTATTAATTTCCCAATATTAATCGCACGCCTGCAAACCCAACTGAGCCTGAAACAACTATCAGCTTTAAATAATGAATTTCTTACAACTGCCAGCCATGATTTGCGCAAGCCTATCGCCGTGATTCAGGATGCAGCTGCCACATCACGATTGAAAGTAGCGACTAATCAGGCTTTTGATGAAGAAGATATAGTCCGAAACTTCAGTACAATCGCTCAATCAGCAAGTTATATGAACTCAATTGTAGAATGTATTTTAAATACACAGGCAGGCGGTTTTGGCCAGATCAGACTAACAAAAATTCCTTTACAGGTAGAGCCCCTAATTTCAGAAACCATAAACAGGCACCTTGCATATGCCAGTGAAAAACGCATAAACCTGATAAGTAAAATAGAAAAAAACACCCCAACTATTGAAGTAGATCGCTCGCGAATCGCTCAGGTACTCGACAACCTGGTGGATAATGCAGTTAAATTTTGCTCCGCTAATGACACAATTACAATCAGCACAAAAGTTACTGATGATACTCTGTCAGTTATTGTTTCAGATACCGGCCCTGGATTAAGGGATAGTGATTTTGATCAGTTATTTGTAAAAAACGCAGAATTAAGCAACAAACCAACCAATAATGAACCACACACAGGTTTGGGTTTGTCTATTTGCAAACAACTCATTGATTTACATGAGGGTGAGATAGACGCTATGAACAATAACGACAAAGGCACCAGTTTCTGGTTTAAATTACCCATATTCAAACTAAAACCGGTTTAAAACTTAAAAATCAAATTCATCCAGCTGCTCTGCTGTTAACAGGAAAATACCAGTCCCACCTTTTTCAAAGTCTAGCCAGTAAAATGGCACATGAGGATAGGCTTCCTGCAGGGCATGTTGAGAGTTTCCTACCTCAACAATAATAACACCCTGATCAGTTAAATATTTTCTGGCTTGTTTTAACATTGGAATCACCAGATCCAGCCCATCATCACCTGCTGCAAGACCCAACTCAGGCTCATGTAGATATTCGTCAGGTAAACTGGCCATATCTTCTGCATCAACATAGGGTGGATTACTAACGATAATATCGTAATGACGTTGCGGTACATTTTGAAAAAGATCCGACTCAATAACACTCACTCGATCATCTAGTTGATGACGTTGAATATTTTCAGCTGCAACCTCGATAGCCTGCGGTGAGATATCCACCATATCGACATAAGCCCAGTCAAATGCGTACGCGCACGCAATGCCGATACAACCACTACCGCAGCATAAATCAAGTATATTTTCAACCGACTCTGCCTCAACCCAGGGGGCAAAACGCTTGTCAATAAGCTCTGCTATAGGTGAGCGAGGCACCAGAACATTTTCATTTACTGTGAAGGGCAATCCTGCAAACCACGCTTCACCCGTTAGATATGACGCGGGCAACCTTTCATCTATACGCCGCCTCAACAGAGTATGAATAGCCAGTTTTTCATCATGGGTTAAAGCACTATCAAAATAACTTTCAGGGAAATCATGAGATAAATTAAGTGCAAACAAACTGAGGTAAACAACCTCATCCAACGCACTGGACATGCCATGCCCATAATACAAATTGGCCTGATTAAACCGGCTTACACCCCAACGGATATAATCTTTTATAGTTTTTAACTCTTCGGGGGGTGTTTGTGAAGACATGGTAAAAAGCCTGTTAACAAATGTTGATTGATATATATCCTTTAAATATTACCCTGTGACGAATATAATCACGAGCCTTAAATATCATTTAAATAGAAACTTAAATTAATGAAACAATTATATCTAGTTCCTGGCCGTCTTCCTGGCCTGCTTCTTGGCCTACTGCTCAGTTTCAATAGCTATGCATCAAATTCTCTGGTTTTCACAAACTCACGAATTCCTGAAGCCCCTCCTGGTGCCAGCGTTATGGCCGGATATATGGAGATCAATAATACACGCGACAAACAAATTGATATTATTGATATAAACAGCCCCTCCTTTAAATCAGTTGAAATGCACCTTTCTAAAGAAATTGACGGATTTGCCAAAATGCTTCCGCAGAAAAAATTAAGCATTCCTGCCAATGGTAAACTAACATTAAAACCTGGCGGTTATCATTTAATGTTAATCAAACCTTCAAAGTGGTTCAAGCAGGGTGACAATATTGAATTGAATTTCACTCTCTCAAACAATGAAACTTTAAAGATTGCAGTAGACATAAAAAAAACTCGAACTCGCGCCATGAAATGTGCTGCGGGCAAATGCGGCGGCATGTAACTACCGACTAACTATGATATAAACTATGAAAGCATCATTTACTGACTATTTAAAATCTACACCATTTTATTTTCTACCCCATCACTTAATTTCAGCAGTGGTATTTAAAATCGCACGCATTAAATGGGCGCCTGTAAAAAACTTCACATTAAAAGTATATTTATCACTTCATGAAGTAAATATGTCTGAAGCAGTCGAAGAAAACCCATACGCTTATGAAACGCTTAATGCCTTTTTTACTCGTGCTTTAAAGTCAAGTTCTCGCATAATCGATACTACAGAAAACACTCTGGTTTGCCCTGTCGATGGAAAAGTTAGTCAGGCACAGGCAATAGAAAATGGTCGCGTATTTCAGGCTAAAGGTCAGGACTACAGCCTACTGGAACTGGTCGGTGGAATTGATGAGCTTGCCAATGATTTCAGCAATGCAAGTTTTGCTACTATCTATTTATCTCCCCGAGATTATCACCGTATACACATGCCAATAGATGGCAAACTTACTGACATGGTATATGTGCCTGGTCGCCTATTTAGTGTGGCGCCACACACGGTTAATACTGTGCCCAGATTATTTGCTCGAAACGAACGACTAGTCTGTAAATTTGAAACTGATCACGGGCCTATGATTATGATTTTAGTCGGTGCTGTAAATGTGTCTGCCATTGATACAGTTTGGGCTGGTTCAGTTACTCCTCCGAGTAAAAATAAAATCATTCATACTACTTATGAAAATGTCGATATTAGTCTGCAAAAAGGCATTGAAATGGGGCGTTTTAACCTGGGGTCTACGGTTGTTCTGTTAATGAATGATAAAGTTACGCTTGATGCTGCAATTAAACATGATGAAGTTGTGATACTTGGGCAAAAATTGGCTTCATATAATGTTTAATTTTTTACATTATTTAGACCAAAAAACTTATGCAGCTGAATCATTAAATATTAACTGTAGGTTTTATTGAAATTTGCATTCTTTGATTGGATCTGCTGGTGTATCTGCAAGCTCTAATCTTCTTGGGAATATGAATTCTGTGTAGTCGCCGCGCTGGCGACTTACTTTTCTTGCAACAGCGCAAGAAAAGTAAGCAAAAGAACGCCGTCCTTCGGTCGCTTGTTCTCATTAAAAAGCAAATGAGAATTCCCAAAAATTGTTATGAAGACTTCCAGTAGTTTATTGACTTGTTAGTCTATTACTCAGTTATCGGGTCGTCCCGGTAAGCCGTCCAGGCTTATCGTGACTCAAAATCACATCCCTGTGATTTTGCCCCTGAAGGTATACAATTTTCGGCAAGCTCCAGAGGAGAGGTAAGTCAAAACCGATATAATGTGACTTATTCAATAGAAAATTAATTTATCATTCCTGTGAAACCTGAGGCCTAGTCGCAGTGAATACTTAATAAACCCAGTATGTATTTCTTACCAAATAGAGTTGAAAACTCAAAACTGCGATTTATAAGCCTTTCAAATTTATAATTAACCTCTAATGTAAGTTAATGTCGAAAACTAGTATATTGAAATCTCTTTATTCTACTTTTCATTATAAATAAAGCCGAAATTCCTAACTACCGCTAGACTTCACAATTACTTGTTTAACTTCCGCTTCATCAGGATAGCGGACGTTTATGTTTATTCGATCAAACTACAAAGCAGACATTGAAGGTAAAGTTGAGCGGCGCCGTGCTTATTCGACGTCCCGCTTGAATGCGGGTTAGACACTGATGCGTTTACTATATCTCATCTCGAACCCAGACAAGTGTTTCATAAGCAGCTTGCGCCAGTTGATTGGACTTTGCAGTTGTAAGATCCGTTCTCACCATGCCTCTTTCGACTGCAAGACTCATGGCTTTTTGCAAAAGAATCTTCCCTGCACCTAATAATATGCTTTGCTTCCACAGAGCAAAAGGTTGGGTAAAGCTGGCAGAAACCTATGACTTGTTGCAATTCATTTGTCGCCAAAAGAATGACTGACTCATTTTTATGTATCCGGTCACGGATAAATTTTGTGGCTAAATCGAGATTTGGTGCTTATTTGTAAAATTAGCGATACTCATCAAAGTGTGATGCAGTTGCATCAACATCAACATCAACAATCGTTGCAATTTTGATGCAAATAGAACTCTTAGTTTCGCCTTATTATAACAGTTGAATCAACGTGACCCGGTGTCTCGTTATACATTTATATATGCTTCACCTTTCAAAACAAACTTCTATTTTTCTTTTGTCAGGATCAGCCACAACAAATACTTCGTTTCCATCACTATCGACGTAAGCCATTTCAGACGAGTTTTTAACCCACTGTTGAATTTTAGATGAAAGTAAGTCTGTTTTACAAATTTTTATACCAAAACGGATATTACTAACTGCTTCATTGTCTTTGCAAGGATATAGTTCAAATACCATGTCAGAAAGTTTAGCCGAATAATGGAGCGCCCCCTTCCCATGCTTTTCTTTTTGAAATGAGATACCCAATTGAGAATAAAAATTTAGGTTTTCTTGCAGGTGTCTGACTCTAATAACTAATAAAAATAGATTCACTTTCTATTCTCTATACACATAGCGCCTAAATAAGTGGCCGGCCTCCTTTTGGCCGGTCCAAGTGTGCGATACTTTTACGCACACAAACTTTTTTGTCTTGTTATGTGTTTTATTCATTACTCTCTGACTTTAATAACAAAACAAACGGAATAGCTAAAGGTCCAAAAACACCACCAGTTACACCCCAAAACACAGAATTCTTTCCTTTTTGTTTTGCAACAAAGTGACAAATAACAGCACTTATAACGAAAGTTAATACAAAGATGGCTATATACATTTAATATTCCTTTTTTATTACGTACGTAATGCTGCTTTGAGTTCTGCTCTTGACCATTCGGTAAAGCGTATATTGAAAGGCTTACCCGTTTCCCGTATGTTTGTAAACATAATACCTGTTTTTACATATATATCTATGATATGAAAACCTGCTTAATTAGACCCACTCAATAAGAAAGGGATCGAAAAATAATTTCTAGCCTGGTGTTAGTTCTTCAACTCTAATAATAATGACCTAAAACAGACGCTAAAAAGAAATAAAAAAAGCAACTTTTAAGTCGTCTTTAGCATACCAGTTGGTATTACTTTATATGCGCTTTATGTCGTAAAAATCAATCATACTAAATAATCAAGATCCAAATGGCTAGACTACTGCTGGAACATGGCTTACATCGTCATCACTGACAGTCAATACCAGATAATCAATTAAATTTTAACTTGATGTCTGTTCTTCGTTGATGAAATCATGAGCAATTGAGCTTTTAACGGAATCATCAAAAGTATTATCTAACCAAAACACTAATTAAGTACCTGCTTATTTTCTAATCAGTTTATACCCTATAACCATTAAGGATATTCCCTATGGGGTTAATACCCCTTCACCTTTATCCTATTCGCTGTGTTTTCACATCACAGGCTGGTGCTGTTAGCTGGCTTAAATGCTAATGAAGGATTTACAAATGAAAAATATGAATCAAGGCCGCATCGCCTGCAAATCATTTCTGTCGATTGCGCTGCTATCAGCCTGCATGGGCTCACAGGCTTACGCCGATAACGACAATATAGTTACACTCATTGAAATGGGTGATTTACACGGCACTCTTGTACCTCACGCAGCGGTACTTAAAAATATTGATGGCACTGAGCGCCAAGTGGCAAGCTCTGGCGGTCTTGCTCGACTAAAAACCGTGGTAAATAATATTCGTGCCGACAACCCAGAAGCTGTTCTGCTTTCAACTGGTGACTTAACTCACGGCAGTGCAGAAACGATGTTTACCGTGGGTGACGCAATGATGATCCCGATGAATGCATTTGGTATAGATGTATATACACCGGGTAACTGGGACTTCGGTTATGGCGCTGCAGTATTTCGTAATCGATTCGCAAATTTTGGTCCTATGCCAACGATTCCTGGCAATATTCGCACCATGTCTAGCTACATAAGCTGCGACGATGTACCAGAAATTGCTGGTCTTACTGATGTTGAAAGTGGCTATAGTTGTTTTGAAAATACAAACACAGCACCATACCCTACTCCAGAAGGCAAAAGCGTAATTAAGGCTAACTTCAGTACAGTTGCGGCAAACCTTTATAATGCGGCTCCACTACCCGCTGCACTACACGGAAAATCGGTATTGCCTGCATTTAAAATGCTAGATCGTAACGGCACCAAGGTAGCGGTTATTGGTCTTACGGCGTCTATTGTTCCACAACAGGCTGATGCCTTTAATCTCACATTCCGTTTCACTCAAGGTGTTGATGAGCTGCCTGATATTATCAAACAGGTAAAAGACCTTGGAGCTGAGTTGATTGTTGTTCAATCTGAACTGGGCTTACCGCAGAATATCAAAATTGCACAAAATTTTAGAGACATTGATGTAATGTATTCAGCTCATACTCATGAAGTGACTCTAGGTGCTTTATTAGTCTCAGGTAAAAAAATTACCCGAACAACTCCAGGTGAATCATTATCTCGCAGAGAACGTCGCCAATTATCTCGTGGTGCAGCTATTGTTGTTGAAACTAATCGTGACATGTATGTCGGCCGACTTGACCTTGAAATGAATGGTGGCGATGTGGTTGATTTTGACTGGGAAGCGATTCCTGTGGATGAATCTATTGCAGAAGATCCTGCTATGGCACAGCTAGTTGCCGCAATGGAAGAGGGTTTTGTAGCTGGTGAAGACAACAGTGTTGACCGCCATACATTTATGCCTGGTGGTTTCCTTAACTCTTCGATAAAAGGTCTGCAATTAGTAGACGATTTAGATACTGTTGTTGGTTACACAGATACATTACTACTAAGACATCATGTACTAGAAGACACACTAAACAACTTTATCGCAGACGGCATTCTTGCGGTTTCTGATAGTGTTAATGACGTACGTGCTGTACCTGGCTGGGAAAATGGTGTGGATATTTCCATGGCGAATGGCTTCCGTTTTGGTAATGCAGTTTTACCTGGTAGTGCAATTACACTACGTGATTTGTATACCTGGTTCCCGATCGCACCTGCTGTAAATATCGCAGACTTCTCCGGTCAGTCTATTCAAAATAGCTTAAACACTATTTTAGGCGCGGTATTTGATCGTAATGTATTTATGCAACGTGGTGGATGGTATCTAGGACTTGCTAACATCGAGCAAAAAATCGATCTTAAAAACCGCCCTTTCAGTAGCTCGGGTAGCCGTGTTGTAGAAACTAAAATTGGTGGCCAGGCTCTAGATTTAGGTAAGCGTTATGTATTTGCCTCTTGTTATGGTCATGGTAATCCATTGGATGATGTATGCCGTACCGGTGGTGGCGCTAACCATAAGTTCTTCCAGTTAGCCGATGCCGATGATTACGCAAGTGACATAACACTAACTGAACCGGTTAATAAAGAAGGTGTTATTATTGGGGCCACGGTTTTACAGGTAGCACCGAACAACTTCCTACACCCTGTTCATGCTTTACGTCGTTACCTTGATAGCCTGGTTGATAACACGGTAACCGATGCACAGTTTGGTATTGGTCAGGGTCGAGTAACTATGGTTGATTCTAAAAACCCAGGCAACCTTCCTCAGTCTGAAGCCGAGCAAATTGGTCAGCCTGATAACACGCCTGATACAAGCTTTGTGCAACCACCATTTGGTGCCGGCCCAAGTTTTTTCAGCGGTAAGGTTCAACACTCTCACTAGGCCGCACGCGTAACACGTGGTATAAATTGAATGTGTTAAATAAAAAGGGTGACATTATGTCGCCCTTTTTATTTACGCTAATAATTAATGCTTGCCACCTCGATTAACACCACGCTTTGTGGTTAACTTACTAAATAAATTATTTCAGGGGTAATACGATTGTTTGTATTAAACGGCAAAACCCGTTTGAATCTTATTGGCATAATGAGCCTCATACTCATATCAGGCTATAGCGTTAATAGCCGCGCCACAGAAACCACTTCATGTACTCCCCTTGGCCCTTTAACCTTTGGTATTTTGCCATTTATTAGTGCCGAACAATTAGTTAATCGCTTTACTCCATTTGCACAATACCTGCATAAACATTTAAAAGTACCTGTTCGCATTGAAACCGCACCCAATTTTTTACAGTTTGCCAACCGCACACGTGACCAACAACGCTATGATATTTTATTTACTGCACCACATCTTTTTCCTCAGGCCAGTAAAGCCGGTTATCGTTTAATTGCGGGCGTAAATTCACCGGGCATGCGCGCGATTTTCGTCACACCAAAAAACAGCCATATTCACACACTCTCTGATTTAAAAGATAAACGACTAGCCACTGTGCAACCCATGAGTCTGGCCAGTTTGATGATTAAAAAACATTTAAACGATAATGGACTAAAACCAGATGTGGATGTCACATTGGTGATTACACCCACTCACGATGCTTCTTTGTTATCATCATCTCTTGGTATTACCGATGCCTCATCATTAATGCGCCCACCCTATGAGGCGGCAAGCCAAGCCCTACGCGATAGCATGCGTATTATCGCGGAAACCGAAACAGCACCGCATATGCCAATTAGTGTCAGCCCTCGGATAAGTACAAAATGTGAAACTGAGATCACTGCATTACTGCTAAAAATGGATGTCATTCCGGAAGGAAAAGCCGTGTTGAAGCACAATCGATTTGCGGGCTTCAAACATGCTGATGAAAAAGATTATCAACGCGTAAGAGATCTACTGCGTGAATAAGGGGCACACTTAGTATGCTGCATAAGTCTATACCCATATTACATTCATTACGCTTTCGACTGATTGCCAGTGTTGTGACGATTGAAATTATTATGTTATCGATTCTGGTATTGAATAATATTTCAATTATTCACACCACCCATACGGATCGTTTACGAGATACCGCCAGTAGCATACTACAACAAATCGCCAATACTTCGGGCAGACACATGGTGGCGGTGGACTACGCCACGCTGGAAGCATATCTAAGCAATACCTTACATTATAATGAACTGGCTTACATCGTGATTACCGATCGAGATGATCGAACCGTCATTAGCCTGGGTGAAGCACCCAAACAAAAAGCCGAAATTGATACACACCCTAAGCAGGTTAAAGATGGCATATTTGATGTAACGGACGATATCACTGTAGCCGATCAATTTATGGGCCGGGTGTGGATGGGCTTCTCTTTATCCATTATGCATGACGCCATTCTTACATCGCGTAATCGCGGCATCACCATTGCACTGATCGAAATTATTTTAACCATCCTGGTCACTGTAATAATTGGTTTAGGTCTAACGCGAAGACTCGCATTACTCTCCAGTGCTGCGGCACAGGTAGAAGCCGGTAATTATTCTGTCAGCATTCCTACTGAGAAAAATGATGAAATCAGTCAAACTGCCACTGCCTTTAATCGCATGGTGGCTGAAGTTGACAACCAGACGCAACAGCTTAAAAAAGCAGAAGCGCAATCGAGTAAACTGTTAAAAGAAAATCGTCAGTTGATTCATACCTCATTGGAAGTACAGGAACAGGAGCGCAAATATTTAGCGCGTGAGTTGCATGATGAGATGGGCCAATGCCTTACCGCGATTCAGGCAGATGCCGAACTAATACGTGACAACTCTCACGGCAATTCACAGTTACAGACCAGTGCCGAGGCTATCATAAATGTTTCATCGCGAGTTTATGATGTAGTGCACTCTATGATGCATCGATTACGCCCTAGCATTCTTGATAATCTGGGACTCGTTGAAGCTATCAAAGAAGAAATAGTTGGCTTTGAAAATCGCAATCCAAACATACTATGTGAGTGTAAATGCTCTGCAGATTTAAATAATTTAGACGAACGTACCGGCATTAGTTTATATCGTATTATGCAGGAATGCCTGACGAATATTTCCAAGCATGCTGCCGCCACTGAAGTATGCATTGAACTAAGCAACACAGATAAAATTATTTTACTTCGAGTAAGTGATAACGGGTCGGGCTTTGATGTAGATACTCCAGTTCGTGGACTCGGACTAATAGGTATGCGAGAACGCGTGTCGTCTCTAGGCGGTGAACTTTTATTAAAAACTGAACCACATAAAGGCTTAATCATTAACATTAATGTACCCTTGCATACTCTGGAACAAACACAAAAAGTAAAAACTTAAAAAACATAATGATGAATAATTCAAACAACATAAGTGTATTGCTAGTAGACGACCACGAAGTAGTACGTGCCGGTTATCGTCGCCTACTGGAATCCAGTGAAGACATTACTGTAATCGATGAAGCAGAGAATGGCGAAGCTGCATTCACTGCCTACTTTAAACATCAACCCAGTGTACTGATAATGGATATTTCCATGCCAGGTATGGGTGGTTTAGAAGCCAGCCGTCGCATATTACTGAAAGATAAGCAGGCAAAAATTCTAGTATTCAGTGTGTATGAAAATGAAGTATTTCTCACTCGCGCACTGGATTTTGGCATATTAGGTTACATATCAAAACGCAGTGCCTCACAGATCATGATAGAAGCGGTACGCAAAGTAGCTAGCGGGGAAGTGTTTGTGGGCCAGGAGTTAATGCCCTATCTGGTAAAAGCACGCTCATCTACCAACAGCGATCCACTGACCGAACTCACACCCCGTGAATTTGAAATATTTTTATTACTCGCAGACAGCAAATCAGTAAATGGCATTGCCAAGCTGTTGAGCCTCAGTCCTAAAACAGTTGGCCATCACACCACCAGCATTAAAAATAAACTAAACATAGCGGATGCGACAGGATTAACCCGACTGGCGATACGACTTGGCTTGATGGCTGCCTGAAATAAATCGTCAAATTAAATTTGGGTGAATTCAAATTTAGATAGCAATATCGAATGCCAACTTACACTTAAACGATATCACTAATTCACCTTATACTTGTTTTCGACTTGAATAACCAGTTTTCAACTATATTTGTTTGGAATACTAGAGATAGACTCTTTCTTTTGAGTAGAAAGAATTGCATAGCCTGGGTTATCAAATTCTTCTTGAAAAAATTCTCAAGATATTTGTCATGAGTTGGAGTCTTTTCGATGCGTCCTGAAATTGGAAGAGCAAGAAACATTATACCTTCCCCAAACTCGTCCAATGTACTGATGATAGCACCAAGCTCTTGAGTATACCCTGTCTCTAGTAGATACGGATGCGTTTAAGCCACTAATATAACTTGCTAGCTTTTGAGCAATTGCCAGTTCAAGACATTGGTGTTCTTTTTATGCCTAAGAACATAGCCATCATTATATTTAATTGCTTCAGGGGATGGTACTAGCGCTTCAAGTGAATGGAAACACTCTTCTAGAAATCAATTTGTCTCGTTATAAATACCCATAGTTTCAATGGCTGCCTAACTTCTATTTACCGAATGATTTGTTATAATGGGTACTGGGAACATCCCCGCCAGAATTTACACATCGCTCTATGAGCTAGACCTTATGAGTCTTTCAGCGGAGCATTGATTTTCAAAATCAGACTAAATTGGCAGTTTTCAATATATATTGAGCTAAATATATTGAGCTAATATCGCTTATTTGGAGTTGCAAATGAGCCAATACAGTAAACGCCTATCCCATTCTAATTGATTCAGAAATTTAAGAGTTATGCGGCCCTCCAAGCCTGACACCAGAATATATCGATAGAGCCCGTTTTTATATTCCAAAATTATATATCCAATTTAGCATTTCTCTATTTTAGTTTATCCGAATAAATAGGTCAGGTAGAGAGACATAAGGCTCTAGGAGCAGACCTAAGTGAGTATTAAAGGGCAATGTAAAATGTAGCTACAAACTGAGTTTGTGACAACCAATAATACGAACGATTCTCAGTTATAATCATTCACTTTAATTACCCATTCATCTGCACCTATTTTTCATCTCATATTACTCACTATTTGAATATAATCTGCTATATATGATTTATGAGAAGACAAATACTACAAAACCGACACAAAAACCTACAACAGAACATCAGTTTAACTTTGTTTATATTATATAGCTTAAGTATAAATATAGTCACAGCTGAAGAAGTCAAAGCTTTAAAATTTACTACTTTAGAAGGAACACCAGTACAAAAAATTTCAGAAAGTGTTGTAAGAGAAGCTTACAACCGAATGGGCATAAGCATAAGTATCAAGCAATTACCCGGCAGGCGTGCCATCGCAATGGCAAATGCAGGTACATTTGATGGAGAAGTTTCACGTATTGCAAATATTGAGAAAAAATTCACTTCACTTATACCTATAAAAATACCCATAAATTTTATAGAAGGCATGGTGTTAAGCAAAGATAACCCTATACACATAGATAACTGGGAAAGTATCAAACACTATAAAATAGCCATTCGCCGTGGTGTGCTTTTTAGCAAAAAAGGCACTGAAGGCATGAATGTACAAGTACTTAATAATTGGAAATCGATGTTAAGAGCTTTAGATACTGGTAGAGCAGATGTAATTATCATGCCACGAACAGTCGCGCTAAAAACATTAAACGATGGAAAATCACCAAACGTGATAATTAACGAACCCCCCATAGTTATATTACCGCTATACCATTATTTACATAAAAAAAGAAGTTCGTTAATACCCCAACTAGAAAGCACACTAAAAAAGATGCAGACTGACGGTACGATTAACAGAATCATCAATGAAACACGTACAAAGTTAACTGTTAAAAAATAGCCATTCAATTATCGCTAGGCAGCTTTAAAGTAAAGGTAGTTTCTCTTTTCACAGAATCACTCTTCACAGTTAACACTCCACCAATTTCCATTGCCTGATTTGCACTATTGTGCAGACCAAACCCATCGTGATTTTCTCGCGTACTATAGCCGAAGTTAAATATTTTCGTTAAATCAGACTCGTCAATACCATTGCCATTATCTACAATTGAAATATAAAAATAATTAGATTCATGTGCGTACATTATCATAATTTTAGATAAATTATCTTCATCATCCATAACAGATTCTCTGGCGTTAATAATGAGATTTACCAAAATATTAAAAAATTTATTTTTTTCGGTTTTTATAACGAGAGATTCATCACCTTTAATTATTAACTCTATTTCATCTTCTGAGTGAACCGTCATCATTAAACTATCATCAATTAAGTCTTTTATAGACACATTTTCAATAAACTGACCGTATTCTGCGTATTTTCTTTGCGCATTAAGGTTCGACATCATTAAATGAATCCTTTCATTTAAATCATTAACCAGTTCAAGTAATAGTTTTTTTTCACCCTCAAGCCTGGGACCAGCAGCATGATACAGTTCCAAAATCTGCTCTTCTTTATCTGTTCCTTTAATATTTTTTCTAAACTCAGAAAACTCAACACCAAATTCATTATTAACTCTCATCAAAGAATCAAGCTTTGATTTCTCAATAATTATTTTAATCGACGAATTATGGATATTAACTGAATTCAAAGTAGTACCTAACGTGTGTAGCACACCGCTAGAAACTTCAGCCATACCAGCTTTGTGTGCGGTAAATGCTAGTTTTTTTTGTGTCTCCTCAAGTTCATCTAATGTCTTTTTGAGGTGATAATTTTGACTCATTAAATCATCATTAGCAGCATCTAACTCTTCAGTTCTTTGTTCAACAATAATACTTAAATTTGAATTAATATCTTGCAGAGCAAGCTCTTTTTCTTTAATACTTTGTTTATACGATACTATTTTTTTCTGCATCTCGTTGAATGTTTCTTCAATTAACTTTAATTCATTTCGATCTGCCGAATTAATATTTACTGGCTGATAGCTAGTTGATTCAACATCTAACTTAGCCATAAACTGAGCAAAGGCATTTAATGGCTTACTTAATTTTGTTTTTATAGCCCACACAAAAATAAACCAGAGTGCCAGTGTTTTTATAATGGCAGATATTACGATAATAACAAAAGTAGACTTTACCGAATCAACTACTCGTGCATGACTTGAAAAAACAAACATATGACCTACCAGCTCTTTAACTCCGTCATCTCTCGTATAAAATATTGGGAAATCATGACCAAAATAATTCACATCGAAAAAACTTAATTCTTTTTTAATAAGGTCATTATCATTTGAAATTTGATATATTACATTCTCTCCCCTTTCTTCTTTCAACACACTACCAAAGCCCATTTTTTCACCTGTTGCCATAGTAATGAGTGCACCCTCTAAAAAATCATTTTTTTCTAGACCAGAAATAATTGATGTGACAGCCTCAATATTATAGTTCCATAATGTAATAGCCAAATTTTTATAGACCACCTCTTCAATATTAAGCAGGCTTAGTGTGATGCGGTCTCGCGTGCTTTGATATTCGATGTACAACTGAAGAGCCGTTAATGTAATGGCAATAACCAGATACATAGAGAAAACTATCTTTAATAATTTATTCGATATTGATGTAGTAGCGGGCAGCATATCTCAACTTAATATAGGGGGGCGAAGTAAAACAATCAGCATTCTTAGAGTATAGTTTAGATGCAGTTACACGTCATTATTTAGGCCTATCAGTAATGATTTATGCGACGGGCGAACTCAAAATTTAGCGCTACAATATGCGCCAGACAGTATTCTGAGTGCGTTTATTATAAAAACCAAAGATATTTACATATAATAAAATGCATATAACTAGACAACCATAACGAATTTTACAAAACATATTTAGCTTGATTACACCCCCTTATTATTGAATTGGGGCATTTCTCCAATTAATTTAGGGTATATATACTATTATTTAATCAAAAATATCCATTTATAACTTCTATTTAATTTTTATATGAATAAAGTCATTATAACAGCGAACTAGCTAACAACTCATATACACTAACCATTATATGATAGCCTATAATCTCTAATTCCATATTGGGGATGTACCTAGTACCCCAACATGTAGTTATATTAAAAATGTACATATTACTCTGCTGACTCGTTAAATCAGGTCTAAAGTTGTTTTTGGTCTTACTAGTCTCTGGACGTCCAAGTGTAATTGCTCGGCATCACCACTGTTATGACGAATGTCAGTATTTATTTTGCGGTAATGCATCAGGCGATGAGAGCACTAGTGGTTATTTCTACTGCGTGGTGAGTTCATGTTTTAGGGCGTGATTTTAATAGTTCAGAGTAAACAGACATGACCCTTTGTTAACGCTTATGTATTAATGTCAGAGATGAATTATTTGAAACAATTCATCACGGACACCTATATATTAGCTTTAGCTTACGCGGCAATGAGAAAGGTCAATGGATGTTTTTTGCATGTTACATAATTTCGAGGATGTAATCTTTCTATGTTATGGCCTCTGACACATTAATTACCTATTAATAAAATCAAAGGGAGAGAGAGAAAATATTATTTATTCTCTCCCTTTTTTCTACAGTTACCTTGTGTTCACTTAGCTAACCACAATTCGTGTTCTAGCAGTTCCCAGTACATTGCCCGTTACCCAGTGTTTTATATCAATTTCCACTGTATACGTTCCAGATGTTGTTGGTGTGAACAGTATGTCATAGCGTTCAGCAGACACCGTATCTATAGATGCTGCATTCACTGCTTGCGGTAAAGCTCTTCCATCTGAAGCCACGATGCTTCCTGTTAAGCCTCCAAATCGAATGGTTTGAGGTAAAAAACCGGCATTGATATATCGTACTAGCAATGTTTGTCCACGATTCATACTTACAGCAACCCGAGAGTCTGTTAACGCAGATTGTGCGCCATCAACACCGGTGATGATAAAGTAATTAGGATTTAAATCATTTAACCCAGCATCCCCACCACAGGTTCCGGCATCCCAAGATTTACCTCTCCAGCTTGAATCAATCTCATCAACCGCCCATATTGCTTCAACATCGTAACTTGGGCCTCCTTCAAATACACGGCCGGGCCCTTCTGGCGGGTCGACAATAAGCGCGCCATACATGCCCATTTCTGCATGAAGAGGTGTGTTTGTATGGCAATGATAAAAATAGGTTCCTGCATGTGAGGCTTTCCATTGATAGGTATAAGTACCTTGTACATCAAACGAGGTGTGACCCACTCCATCGTTTTCAGCACTGGGCTCAATACCATGATGATGTATTGTGTGTAACCACATCATGCCGCTATTGTTTAAAACGGTATGCACTATCTGACCCTGGTTAACGCGAATAGCAGGAGAAGGAAACGTACCGCCGCCCATGCCACCCATACCGCCGCCGCCATCAGTGAAACCCCACATACCAACACTACGACCATCATCCATTGTCATTGAGCCGCTCATATATATACCGCGACTAAATGTTACGTCTGGCGTAACAAGGCCAGGAGTAGCAGGTGCACCAGGATAGGTGTAACAACCGCCACCCATTCCTCCACCACCGCCACCCATGCCGCCACCACCGCCGCCGCCCATACCACCTGAACTTCTACCGCCTGAAGACATTCTACCCATTTTAATCTCCTTCATTTTTTTGCCGACACATTGCTGTCGAATCATTAATGAATAATTTTTAAAGTTGTGAAAATAGTATTATTTAAATTCAATACCTGTCGCTGCGCCAAATTGATACAAACCGCCACCAGCAGTTTGTGTCATCTCATCATGCAGATGCATAACAAAGTGACCTTTTGTCACAGGAGGGTGTGCATCGGGTGGTGGTGAGAAAGGATAAATGGCATCGAATTTCCCCATGTTGTTGTCAACACCGATAATGTCTTTTAACCAGACATCACTGCGAATCTGTCCATTTTTTGTCAGGTATTCCAAATGATTTGCATGCCAGTGCAATGAATGCGAACACATCCCGGCGTTAAGGCATCGTATCAAGGTGCGATCGCCGATATAACCGGATAGTTTTGTGCGGGGGTCATAACCCGAGTCACGTGCAGGATTACTGTAATCAGGTGCGCCTGGTGGGCGCGCACTCAAGCCATTTATAGTAAAGTAACGCGGTTTAAATGCTGTGTTCGGTGTGAGTCTATTTTGAACGCGGTTATTCCATGCAGGATCAACTTCATTCAGCACCCAGAAAAGCTGCTTTTTAAAGGTGGGGCTACCGCTATATAATGTCGAACCACTACTTGCTGGCATCACTGCAAGCCCGCCGTGTAATCCTATAACTCGATTGTACGGCGCATTAACAGCATCATAAAATAAATATGAACCCGGTGTATTCACTACGAAAGATAATGTTCGACTATCACCTCCTCTGATTTCACCACTATCAACTACACCATCAATTACAAAGCTGTGTGGGGTGCTTAGGGTATTATTGATTGTTATATTTAAGGTGTCGCCTTCTTGTACAATCAACGATTTTGCGGGTACGTCTAAATCAGCCCCATTACTACTAAACCCCTTAAAATAAACACTGGTACCATCTGCCTGGGCAATACTTCCGTCAGTAATAAAAAATACTTTGGAAATAGTTGCGGCCTCGGCACGTGGTGTCCAGGTTAAAAAAGGTAACCCGGCCACACTACCCAAAAGACCGGCAGAACCAGCTTTTAAAAAATCACGTCTTTTCATATTTAGCGTCCTAATTTATTGTTTTGACAATATCCTTTCCAACTACAAAACCTCCTTTAAAACGGCCCTACAACATAAAAAATCACATACAAATTATAAGATGCGCTTACTATATTTTTTATTCCAATAATTACTCAGATTATTAATATTTATTATTTATGTTTCTTCGAAACAATCTAAATTAATTATTATATTATTATATAATTAAACTCATTTAGATTTAAAAATAAAATTTTAATATATGCATTTAGTTTTCAATAGGACTAGATATGAAAACATTTATGTCGATATAAATTATGCGAATAATGCAACTATATTGAGCATATTATTGAATAAAAAATTAGAACCTTAAGATATAACCTACATCACAGAGCATACAATATTTACTGAATTTCTTTTATTTCACCTTATTATTCCATACCATTTAAAATAACCTGATAGAAAAATATTTTATTAATACGTGACGAAAAAAATCACGACTGAAATAGTTGAACTAAGCAGACGGGATTTTTTCTAAAGTGACTTATTTTTTATTTGTATTATATATATTAGGTTATTAAAATTTTATTTTGTTCAGTTACTATGAATAATATCTGGAGTGTAAGGTTCGATGTCTGGAAAATATAACAACCTCAGTTCAAGGCTATAGACATAGTGGTAACAAACTATGTTTACTATGAATCTATCAATTTATTAATTTATTAATGCCTGCTAAACCAGGCGCTCGGGTAAATAAAAAAGGGACTAATAAGCCGCCTTTCAATAATCGATAATTAACATACGGGTCAGGTCCTTCATTGTGTTTAATTCGGCCCCTTTATTACTGAGTATCTGCTTTGTTAAGTTGCTATCCTAGAAATCTTAACGTCGGCTATGTGGTGTTAAGCGACCAGTTAGGTTTTCAAACCCTGAGCTCAAAGGCATTCTATTGTAAATGGTCGCTTTCATCAGGAAAGCAGACCTTAAAGTACTTAGGTTTTAATAGCTACTTACACCCTAACGCAAAACTTAAATCAATTCAGGTTCAAGTTCCACTATCACTAAAACGGTCACTCGGAGTTTCAATAATATAGCGAGTCGATTTAAAGAAAGTATACATTTAACAGCTTCAAGTCAAATAACTGTTACCAATTTTAAGCTGTCATTTATTTTTCAATAGAGTCTGATCATTTTATTTATTCTGAATTCCAGCAAATATTCTTGTTATTCATTTTGCTTTCATATTTACGAATAAATGAAACCAAAAATAATAAAAGTAAATAAGCTATAGCGCCACCGCCTGATTCACCACCAGGACTCTCGCTTTCACTTTCACCTTCCCCATCAACGGCCGCACTCTGTGATCTTATTTCATTGGTATCAATCACAAACACAGCTTTTTCACTAGTATTGATATTAGGTTGACCATTTTCTGTATACTCAATTCCAAGATAAAATGTGGAGTCGACATTGTTTAAATGATCTACTTGCGAATCAGTAGTAATAAGCGGTAGATTAGCCTGTACTTCAATGAAACATGTTGCCCCTGCTGTTAAGAAGCTATTACTGCAATTGTTCTGAATAATTTTGTATTGAGTATCATTAAAAAAGAGCGTCAATGCGCCAGATAATTGTAATGAGTTCGCCCTGTCATTGGTTACCTCAATCTTAAAAGTGTCATCAGACATAACACAAGACTTAACATTCAAGTCGTCCTGTTCGAATAATACATGAGGTTCAGCATGGGTTTTATCATAAAAGGCAATCGCCCCCTTGCCCTGGCTATCAATATTGGCATCGAAATAACCCTTTAATGACAGCACATTGGTATTAATAATATCGTATCTCATATCTTCGTATACGATACGACTCACCGGCATGCATTCATCTATTTTGACTGCACGAATTTCACTGGTGACTGGTGGTACGTTCACGGAAGACGTGTCCGGTAAACCATGCATATAAGCTATAAATACATCATCTTGACTATTTATGGCTAAATCCGCAACCTGGCCTGTTACCCAAATATCGCCCATGGCAGGTGTAGATGGATCATCCGCATAATACGATTCAACTGAAATTCTCCTGTTTTTCCAAACCCCTGATTTATTCGTGCCATAAACTATTCCAGCAGGATAACAAAAAGATAAGCAGTGATTTACGGAATATACCAAATGTACGTTATTGGAAGAATCAATTTCAATAGAAGGAAACTTCCACACATTATCGTGTCCACTTTTTTCAAGAATTGTGCTTGACCACGTATCATCTATTCCCGTTATATAAACAAGGTCAACATTAAAATTAAAGTTGTCAGTATGCCATTCTACAAATGCTACATGAAGATGATTATTATCATCAAATTTATAATCTAGGGCATAAGAAATATTATCTCTAGTAATGCTCTCTGAATATCGGTTCTTCTCATAATCTGTATAGTTTATGGTATAGATTGGTTTCGTAATCCATTGACCACTTTTATTTGTTGCATAAATAATTGACCAGGTATTGATGTCCAAATACACAATATGTGCATCGCCATTGGTATCAATTTTTATGGCAGGTATTTGATCTGTCTTCATTGATACTGGGTAATAATTGAGATCTTCAGTTAAGCCTGTGTTATCTATGTGAAGATACTTGGTAGTGTCGGGATTAGAATAGTAATAAAGTAAATGCGCGGTGTTATCATTAGCCAAGTAAAACGGTAATTTTCGATTTGGGCCATTAAGGAAACCCCAATTAATGCCGCTCCATGTATTGGTTACATTAGTGCTGTATTTTGAACTAAATGTACTTATATAGGATGCATGCATTTTACCATTCGAATCAAACTCAATGTTCGGGTAATTACCAAAATCAGAGCTATGACTGAATCTAGTCGATACAACATCAGTGCTGATCACATTATTATATGAATAGACAGTTAAGCTAGGCCCTGTCTCTATTATTGATGTTAATGTAAATACGTGCTCTGTATTGCCACTGGATTCAAGTATAAATACTGAGTTAGCATTAAGATACTCTGCATTTTCCAATGCGCTCCATGCACCATTACTGTACGTTATAAATTGTATGAATGATTCACTATTAAGGCTGCATGTTCTAACCCCTATAATATCGCCTGCATTATTAATTTTAAAACTATTTGGCCTTATAGCGCATCCGTCGAATGCTCCATTATCAATAGTAATTTCATTTGTAACCCAACTGTTATTAATGGTTGTGGCACATAAGAATTGATTTTGATAGTTTATATTATATCTATAACAAACTTTAGGACTGCCTGATGACTCGAGTAATAATTCAATTTTATCAAACGAATCAACACCATATGTTGTATTAACAACATTAGAACGAACCCAGATTCCATTGCTATAGACTTGATAATACAAGTCACCACCCACAGCATAGGTTTCACTAGCATAGAGTACATGTAAATCGTCATTAGCATCAATTTCGAGCGAAATTGTTTCGCAGGAAGAAGAAGGACAGTTTGACGGAATGCTGTCATCTAATTTATTTCTTACCCAATTCACGCCATCGAATGTTGCATGTTCAAGAAAGTCTCTTGAAGTTCCTGTTAATGCACTGTCTTCTGACGTATATATAACATGAAGCATGCCCGTTGAATCTATTTTGATATCACCAACGCCGTTACCGCCTCTCCCCACCACCAAAGGTGTATCTGATACTGACCAGTTCCCTTGGTTACCAAAAGCATATTTCAGTTTTTTATCAGAAGAGAGATATACTACATGTATAATATTTCCTGGACCTACAGAAGCTGCGACATAACCACTGTCATAAGCAAATCCAGACACTACGAACTTTAGACCTCGATCAACATTTTCTCGTTTCCATACCCCGTTGTCTAAATACGAATGATATAAATAACGCCCTCTGTGAAAAATGTGTGGTGAACCATTTACTGAAACCGTTGAGTTATAATTTATATCAAAATCGACGTGTTCTTCGATCACCTCTTCTCTCCAGGCTGCACACACAGTATTGGAGACTATTAACAAAAGTATTCCTAGATATTTCATCTTATATTTCCTACTCGAACTATATTTCCTTAAGTACCAGATGAACTAATTGGATGTACTTGAGTAATCCCTGAACAAATCTCAATCACCATTAACATCGGTAAGCACGATATCAGAGCTGCGATCGTTACCTGGTAAATGGTTGGAATTCAGTAAAGTTCCCGTCTTGATTAGATTTATGAATATGATTCGAACCAGTGTTTGTCACTGCGACCACAACATTCGATTAATACCACGTTTAAACGTGGTTGATGATTTTGATAGGATAACAGCCGAAAATAGTTTCCAAAACTTCATTTGTATCTTCCCTTTACGCATTTATAATATTTTATTAGTTAAGCAGCATTATACACACAACTTATGCCACCTTCAAAAGACACAGTTTATATGTAGATTAGTTCAATCAGAAATATTTAATTATTGATAACTGTATAAAATATCGACATTATTTTTTCTATGGTATGAAAAACTGCTATGCGGTGAAAGCTGTCCCTGACAAATCAACCTGTGAATAACTTCTAATGGCTTTTCCAGAACTTACATTAGTAACTTCTTAATGACCGCTTTGTGGTGTAAGCAGAATATTAGCTATATCGAATACAAACTTCAGCTTGCTTAACAGGGAGTAACTCAAGAGGTAATTACTACTGCGTTATATACATTAGCCTTTAACTTAACTATGTTTGTTCAAAGCCACCGGATACCTGACACAAACATTACTTCGGGCACCTGCCCTACGCCTTACGGGTTATGCTTCGCATATTGAAGATCTCTCCAGAAGATCTTCTCGGGTATGACAGTATGAAATGATTGTTTTCTTTTGAAGCTTCGGGTTGATTTGGTTTTGACTTACCTCTCCTCTGGAGCTTGCCGAAAATTGTATGCGAGTAGGGGCGAAATCACAGGGATGTGATTTTGAGTCACGATAAGCCTGGACGGCTTACCGGGACGACCCGGTAACTGAGTAATAAACTAACAAAGCCATAAACTACTGGAAGTCTTATGTACAATTTTTGGGAATTCTCATTCGCTTTTTAATGAGAACAAGCGACTAAAGGACGGCGTTCTTTTGCTTACTTTTCTTACGCTGTTGTAAGAAAAGTAAGTCGCCAGCGCGGCGACTACACAGAATTCAAGTTCCCAAAAAGATAAGAGCTTGCGAATAATCTAACAGACGACACCTAACAAAAACACTACCCCTAAAACTCATCCCCAAAACTAATAACCTCATTAATATGATCAGCCCCCATTATCACCATCAAAAGCCGATCAATACCAATCGCCACCCCGGAACACTCAGGTAAACCCGATTTCAAAGCATCTAGCAAACACTCATCAACCGGCATTAATTTCTGCTCTCTTTGTTGACGAATAATATTATCACTTTCAAAACGTTTCGCCTGCTCATCAGCATTAGTTAATTCATAAAAACCATTCGCCAATTCAAGTTCACCATAAAACAACTCAAATCGATTTGCCTTACGTGAATCGTTTTTGTCTAAACGTGCTA
>Ga0316206_1001036_pt1 | contig 28466 bp, 30 predicted proteins | sample 6monthpyrite_MG_FD_204942 | JGI IMG/M metagenome (GOLD analysis project Ga0316206, IMG submission 204942) | Microbial mat bacterial communities from mineral coupon in-situ incubated in ocean water Damariscotta River, Maine, United States -... | ecosystem: Environmental > Aquatic > Marine >... | reverse complement strand
CAGCGTCCATAATTCAGCAGGCCTTACAAATTATAAAAGCGCATTTAACTTATCATTTAAAACCGTCTCGTCTACCGGCTTCGTAATATAATCTTTCGCACCCTGACGTAAGCCCCACATCTTATCTGTTTCCTGATCTTTCGTAGTCACGATAATAATAGGAATCTTTGTCGTTTCCGGCGCCTTGGTGAGGGCTCTTGTTGCCTGAAAACCATTCATGCCCGGCATAACCACATCCATTAAAATAAGATCCGGTTGCTTAGCCGTAATTTGCTCAATACCAGATTCTGCGTTATCGGCTGACTCAACTTCATGGCCACTTTTTTCAAGCATTGCAGTTAGAACATGAATTTCGGTGGGTGAATCATCTACGATAAATATACGAGCCATTCGTTTTCTCCTAAATCTGACATTACTACATTATAAGTTTTTAAATTATTAAGTATTTCTATAAAACCGCTGAATTAGCTCAGCACCAATTGTTGAATTGCGCTCAACAACTCATCTTTAGTAAAAGGTTTTGTTAAATATTGCTCCGAACCAACCACTCTACCGCGAGCACGGTCAAACAAGCCATCTTTACTCGATAACATGACAATCGGCGTATTTTTGAAGATTTTATTATTTTTGATAAGTGCAGTAGTTTGGTAACCATCCAGACGCGGCATCATAATATCAACAAAAATAATGCTCGGCTTATGATCGGCGATTTTTGAAAGGGCATCAAAACCATCAATCGCGGTAAATACCTCACAGCCCGCTTTCTTCAATAAGGTTTCAGCAGTTCGACGAATCGTTTTACTATCGTCTATCACCATTACTTTCAGATCTTGAAATCCATCACTCATTGTTTTTTCTGCCAACATTCTTTGCACGCACTAACTGTATGATTTTACGTGAAATTATTATTTCACCCGCTATTTTATAAAGTCTTGTTTATTTGACTCATTATATTTAACATAGATTTTAGATGTATGCCATAAGTATTTATAATATATAAGATATTTTGTATTTTTCAGTGCAAATAATCCCCCTGATTTCTTGCCAAAATACAATGGGGCGAGCTCTTAATACCAACTAATACTACATCTATTTTAGTCGATAAAAAAATACATGTACCAGTAAAAATTCTCATATCGGGCAAATGATTGGTCAAAATACTGGCAAACCACAATATCAACATGAACTTACGTTGAACTAACGGTATAGTTCAGTAACTAAACATACCCACAACCTAAGAAAATTTAACTATGCCTCTAAAAATTGGTATCGTGATGGATCCGATTGGCGCCATCAACTTCAAAAAAGACAGTTCTCTGGCAATGTTGCTCGAAGCCCAATCACGAGGCTGGCAACTCTTTTATATGGAACAAACTGACCTCTATATGGCACACGATGTTGCTCGTGCGCGTATGCAGCCCCTAAAAGTCTTCAATAATGCCGACAATTGGTATCAACTCGATGATGCCGAAGACCTGCCACTGGATTTGCTCGATGCCATCTTAATGCGCAAAGATCCGCCCTTTGACATGAACTACATTTATAGCACCTATCTACTTGAAAAGGCTGAAGAAAAAGGTACTTTAATCATCAATAAGGCACAAAGTCTGCGTGATGCCAATGAAAAACTGTTCACCAATAATTTTGCTGAATGTATGCCACCGACTCTTGTTTCATCACAAGCAGAGCACATCAAGGCGTTTTATCAGGAACACAAAGATATTATTCTCAAACCTTTAGACGGCATGGGCGGCGCCTCCGTTTTTCGCATTAAAGAGGACGGCTCAAACCTCAGTGTTATTATTGAAACGCTGACCGAACATGGCACCAAGCTCACCATGGCGCAGCGCTTTATTCCCGAAATAACGCAGGGTGATAAACGTATCCTTATCGTCAATGGTGAAGCGGTGCCTTATGCATTAGCCCGCATTCCGGCCAAAGGAGAAACCCGGGCAAACCTTGCTGCCGGTGGAGAAGGGGTTGGCATGGAGCTGACCGAGCGCGATCGTTGGATTTGCGAACAAGTTGCCCCCTTATTAAAGGCTAAGGGCTTAATCTTTGTTGGTATTGATGTGATCGGCGACTACTTAACCGAGGTAAATGTCACCAGTCCAACCTGCATCCGGGAGCTTGATCAACAGTTTAATATTAATATCAGCGCCTCGTTAATGGACTGGATTGCTGAACAAAAGAACAAGGGCTAGTACGTGCGACTTCGATTATTCATACTCTTAATATCTATCACCCTTTTTACAACGGCTTGCCAAAAAAAAATCACCGAACAGCATGATAACTTTTTAATTTTTGGTACCGTTGTTAATGTCACCTTATTAGATGTTGGTGAAAAAAAAGCGACAGAAATATTTCGGCTGATTCGTGATGATTTTAAAATCATGCACCGTGCATGGCATGTTTGGGAACCGGGCCCACTTATGCGCACCAATCAATTACTCAAAACAACACTCGAATTTTCTGCAGCACCCAGTGTTATCGAACTATTTCATGTAGCAAAAAAGCTCGCGATCAAAAGCCAGCACTTATTTAATCCGGCAGCCGGTGAACTCATCGCACTATGGGGTTTTCATAGCCATCAACAACCCACCACCTCACCCAGCAAAAAAGATATTTTACGCCTGGTAAAAAAACAGCCAACAATGCAAAACATCACGGTTAATGGGTTTAGAATAAAATCAAATAATACTGCGGTAAAACTCGATTTTGGCGGCGTTGCAAAAGGTTTTGCCATTGAGCGTGTATTAAAAATGCTGAAGCAAAAAGGCGTTAATAACGCACTCATTGATACTGGTGGTGACTTAAAAGTGATTGGTCGTCATGGTCAACGTGCCTGGAAGGTCGCTATTCGTGATCCACGACCCACTCAGGAAAATAGTATTGTTGCATCAATAGAGCTTAATGATAATGAGGCGGCTTTCACTTCAGGAAACTATGAGCGTTACCTGAAAAATAAAAATAATAATGACAAGCACTTACACCATATCATTGATCCCCGCACAGGTTATCCTGCTATTGGCACAAAATCGGTGACAATTTTACATGACGATGCATCAACAGCAGACGCTGCCGCAACCGCTATTTTTATCGCAGGGCCAACGCAGTGGATAAAAATTGCCAAGGCAATGGGCGTTAAAAATGTTTTATTAATCGATGATGAAGGTAAAATTCATATTTCATCTTCTATGTTTAAACGTATCAAACTTAAACCAAACTGGCCTGTTGTTGAAAAAATCAGTTTATAATCCGTTTTTAGCAAACTGAATTAATATTAAAAATGAAGCAACAAAGTCCAGTCATCATGCCCCATAAAATCACGCAAAGTGATCGTATCAGCATGACTGTTTTTTTTGCTTTAACAATACATGCCATTTTAATACTTGGAATAAGTTTTGATTTAATGGATAACAACGATGATGTTATCAGCACCATGGAAGTCACCTTAGTCCACCAAACATCAACAGAAGAGCCTGAAGAAGCCGATTATTTAGCACAAGCAAACCAACTCGGTGGCGGTACGCAACAAAATAAAAGCCAGCCGAGCAGTCCTTTTTCTAATCCTCTGCCAAACACTGAAAAAGGCTTTGCGCCCGATAGCCGCCGTGCAGTTTCTCCTCCGCCGATAACAGAAAGCCAAAAGCAAAATGAAATTATCGATGTCGCTAAATCTAATATAAAAGTCGACAGGCAAAAAGCATCAGAAGACATCCCCGTAACAACTAAAAGTTTAAGCGCGGCTCAATTATTTGAACGCAGTCAACAAATTGCTAAGTTAAGTGCTGAAATAAATAAACTAAAAGAAGCCACACAACAAACACCAAAGCGCACTTATGTCACGGGAGCTAATGCAAAAAAATACCGCTTTGCTAACTATATGGATGCATGGCGGGCAAAAGTTGAACGCATTGGTAATCTTAATTATCCGGAAGTGATCGCGAGAAAAAAAATCTCGGGAAGCTTATTGCTGATTGTCGCAATTAATTCTGATGGTACCGTGCACTCAGCCAGAATTGCACGCTCTTCTGGTTATCGCGAATTAGATCAGGCGGCGCTGCGTATTGTCAGCTTGGCATCACCCTTCCCGCCTCTGAGTAAAGATATTCTTAAAGATACGGATATTTTATATTTGCCCCGTGTCTGGCGCTTCCAGCAAGGCGCTCGTTTTCAAACATCAACACAATAGTCGTGCCATTATATTTTCTGTTCTCGAAATTCATACTTGCTATAACTCGTTCTCTCATCAATACTTTACGCTATGGCAACTCAATCAAATTCCGATATTTTATCGCTCAGCAACCATTTTTTAATTGCCATGCCGAGCTTGAACGACCCTAATTTTGAACAAAGTGTGAGTTACATTTGTGAGCACAATAATGAGGGAGCAATGGGCATCACCATTAACCGGCCAGGTAACCTGACATTTGCTGATCTTTGCGAACAGCTCAATATTGAAGTAGATGATGAAGATATTGCCAGGCAACCCGTTTTTGAAGGTGGCCCGGTTGAAGTTGATCGGGGTTTTATTTTACACACGCCAATTGGTGAGTGGGAAAGCACACTCGCGGTGAGTAGGGACATTGGATTAACGATGTCACAAGATATTATTGAAGCCATCGCCAGTGGCTGCGCGATAGATAGCCCGCCACCAGAACATTTTATTATTAGCCTTGGTTATGCTGGCTGGAGCAAAGATCAAATCGAAGATGAAATAGCAGAAAATGTCTGGCTAAATGTTCCTGCCTCCATGGATATCCTGTTTCATACACCGGTCGAACAACGCTGGACTGCCGCAGCTGCGGCTTTAGGTATCAATTTACAAACACTTTCATCTGATATTGGCCACGCTTAATGCCAGACAAAGGGCAGCGAACAATACTCGGGTTTGACTTCGGCACGAAACGCATCGGCATCGCCATCGGCCAGGAAGTGACCGCAACAGCAAATCCACTTATCACTATCAGCGCGGTAAAACATAAACCCGACTGGGAGAGCATTTCAAAGATCATTAAAGAATGGCAGCCCGATTTATTTGTCGTAGGATTACCCGTACACATGGATGGCAGTGAGCAACCCATGACCCAGGCGGCGAAACGCTTTTCTAACCAGTTAAATGGCCGCTATCAAATCCCGGTTGCATTAATGGATGAAAGATTGAGTTCAGATGAAGCAGAAAGCATCCTAAAAGAGCAATCGGGATTCACAGACAAGGCACAAATTGATATGATGTCGGCCCAGCTCATCTTGCAAAGCTGGATGTCGCTAAACGAAGACAAAGAAAGCAAACAATAACGGGACATATAGCGAATAATGACAGAGCGTCTGCAAAGCAACGACCTCGATACCCCCGCCCTTCTGGATACGTTATCCAGCGAATTACGCAATTTATTAAAAAATCGCAATATTGAAAACCCCGTGATGATCGGTATTCACACTGGCGGGCTTTGGGTGGCGGAAGAGTTACATAAAAAACTCAACATCGAGCAACCCCTTGGGGCATTGAATATCACCTTTTACCGGGATGACTTCACACGCATTGGTATGCACCCGCAAGTACAACCCTCCAATTTGCCTTTTAATATTGATGACCAACATATTATTTTGGTTGACGATGTACTACACACCGGTCGGACCATTCGTGCCGCACTAAACGAAATATTTGATTATGGGCGCCCGGCATCGGTCATGCTTGCAGTACTGGTTGAACGTGGTTGTCGTGAACTCCCTGTTTCGGCCGATGTCGCCGCAACCCAAATTAAATTAGAAAAAAACCAACACATTAAATTAAATCGTAATGCTGCTTCCGAGCTTTTTCTTTCTATTGAGGAGACAGCGAAATGAAACGTTTCGATATTCAATTAGACAATGACAATCAACTACGCCATTTTTTGACCATCGAAGGCCTTAAAAAACAAATGCTGTTGGATATCTTAGATAACGCAGAAAATTTTTCTTCGGTTAGTAGTCGACAAATTAAAAAAGTACCTTTATTAAGAGGCAAAACCATTGCCAATTTATTCTTTGAAGCAAGCACGCGGACACGAACAACGTTTGAATTAGCCGCTAAACGTTTATCGGCTGATGTTGTTAATATCAATATCAACACCTCAGCAACAAAAAAAGGTGAAAGCCTGTTAGATATGCTGCACAACCTTGAAGCGATGCAAGTCGACATGTTTGTTGTGCGACACCATAGCAGCGGCGCCGCACACTTTATCGCGCAACACGTTGCACCTCATATCAGCGTAATCAATGCAGGTGATGGTAGCCACGCGCATCCAACACAAGCCATGTTAGACATGTTTACTATTCGTCGCCACAAACAGGATTTTACTAAACTTAGCGTCGCTATTGTCGGCGACATTATGCACTCGCGCGTCGCACGCTCTCAAATACACGCTTTAAATACACTTGGTGTACCCGAAATCAGAGTTATCGGCCCACAGACCATTATACCAAATGAAGCGGCCCATCTTGGCGTACATGTTTATCACGATATGCAACAAGGCTTACAAAATGTTGATGTTGTGATTATGTTACGCCTGCAACGCGAGCGCATGGAAGGCGCTTTGTTGCCCAGTGAAAACGAATATTTCCACATGTTTGGTCTAACCGAAGAAAAATTGAAACTCGCAAAACCCGATGCCATTGTTATGCACCCCGGCCCGATTAACCGGGGTGTTGAAATTGAATCCAGTGTTGCCGACGGTCCGCAATCCGTTATTCTTGAACAGGTGACTCATGGTATCTCGATCCGTATGGCGGTGATGTCGATGGCACTTGGTCGTTCCTCTCTTACAGAAGGGGGGCAAAGCTAATGCGCATAAAAATAAGCAATGGCCTGGTAATTGACCCCGCTAACAATATTGAAGCCAAATACGATATTTATATTTCGGAAGGGCGCATTGCCGCTATTGGTAACCAACCCGATGGCTTTACCGTTGATGAAACCATTGATGCAACAGGCTGTAATGTAATTCCTGGTATTGTAGATTTACGCGCCCGACTAAGAGAACCCGGACTAACAAATAAAGCCACTATTGAATCAGAAACACGTGCGGCGGCGGCAAGTGGCATAACTACATTATGTATTCCACCCGATACCACACCGGTGATAGATACTACTTCTGTTGTTGAGTTAATTCATCAACGCGCTAATGAGGCCGGCCACGCAAAAATTGTTACGCACGCAGCATTAACAGCCGGACTCAAAGGCGAACAACTTAGCGAAATGGCAATCTTAAAAACGCAGGGTAACTGTGTTGGTGTGAGCAATGCCCTAAAACCTGTCTCGAATAATCTCGTAATGCGTCGTGCCATGGAATACGCCGCAAGCTGCGGTTTAACGATTTTCTTGCATGCAGAAGATGAGGGTCTGGCCGGCAATGGTTGCGCCCATGAAGGCGCAATCAGTACGCGTTTAGGTTTAGCCGGTATTCCTGAAACCGCCGAAACCAATGCCATCGCACGTGATTTATTGCTGGTTGAGCAAACCGGGGTACGTGCACATTTTTGTCACATTTCCAGTGCCAGGGCGGTACAAATGATTGCGCGTGCGCAATACGATGGGCTACCCGTGACAGCGGATGTTACCGCCCATCATTTACACCTTACTGAAATGGACATAGGCTTCTTTGATAGCAATTGTCATGTTCGGCCGCCATTACGCACCCAACGTGATCGCGAAGCACTTATTGATGCACTTGGTACAGGAAACCTGAATGCCATTTGTTCAGATCACGAGCCACATGATGCAGATGCAAAACTTGCCCCCTTCTCTGAAACAGAAGCAGGAATAAGTTCACTAGAAACATTATTACCTTTAGCGCTGCGTTTAAGCGATGAGCTTTCAGTAAGCGATGTGATTGATCGCCTGACACACCAACCCGCTAAAATATTGGGCATTGATGCAGGCTCACTTTCTATCGGTGAAAAAGCCGATATTTGTATTTATAACCCTGAAACAAGCTGGATGATGAAAACAGATAACATGCTAAGCGCAGGGCGTAATACCCCCTTTGCAGGCTGGGAATTTAACGGCAAGGTCACTCACACCTTGCTTAATGGAAAAGTTGTTTTTTCCGCTTAAAATATAATACGACATAAGTATACATTTATGAAACAACCTGACATTGGACATCGCGATACAATTTTTGTTGAAGACTGTGACATTTTATCGCATCAGGCATTTGATGGTGATCAATACATCATGCGCGTACATGCACCAAAGATTGCAGCGAAAGCGCTACCCGGTAGCTTTGCACATTTAACCGTACATCCACTTCGTCCAATGCGTCGCCCCATTTCTATTATGCGTGTGAATAAAGAACTAGGCTGGGTTGATTTTTTATATAAAAAACTCGGTGAAGGTACCGCCTTACTGGCAGAAAATAAAGTGGGTGAAACCATTAATATCATGGGTCCGATTGGCAAAGCCTTTGAAATTAAGCCTGAACGTAAACGACCTTTATTAATTGGTGGTGGTGTCGGTATGCCGCCAATGATTTTCATTGCTGAAGAATGTCGCAAACAAAAGGACTACGAACCTTTTGTTATCTTGGGTTCCGAAGTGCCCTTTCCTTTTACCATTAAACCTTCTGAAATTATGGTACCCGGAATGCCGGATGGCGTGATCGCGTCCATGCCTCTGTTAGATGAATGGAACATTGCATCACGCCTGGCCAGCTTACAAGGTTATGCCGGAACCTTTGAAGGTTACGTAACCGATCTCGCACGTTACTGGTTAAACGCATTAACAAAAGAACAACGCGCTGAAGTTGAAATTTATTCTTGCGGTCCCCACCCCATGCTGGAAGCCGTTGCTAAACTGGCGAAAGAATTTAATTTACCCTGCCAGGTTTCACTTGAAGAATTTATGGCTTGTGCCGTTGGCGGTTGTGCAGGCTGTGTCGTTGAGGTGCAAACAGAAACTGGCCCGGCCATGAAACGTGTTTGCGTTGATGGTCCCGTGTTTGATGCCTATCACGTATTTTCATAAGCGCTCCCAACACATACACTTTATTTTAATATGTAAATAATAATTATTCGCCCTATTTCCTTAAGCTATGAGCAAATTAGCCGATAAACTCTAGACAAAATATTTTTTATCTAAAAATACAAAACCAGCGTCTAACATGAACTTACGGCTCAATATATGGCTGATATAACCAGCAGAGAATTCCAGGACATCGCAAAAACCGTTCCCGGTATTATTTACCAGTTCTGCATTGATACAGAAACGGGGCAACAATACTTTCCATACGTCAGTCCAACAATCCATAATCTCTTAGGCATACATCCTCAGGATGTAATGAATGATGCCATCACCTGGATAAAACAAATCCATGGTGAAGATATGGACAACTTTACCGCAACAGTCGGTGAGTCTATGGCCACTATGAAACCGTGGTTTTGGGAAGGTAGAATGAGTCATGTTGATGGTACTGTTCGCTGGCTCCGTGGCGAGTCTATTCCAACAAAAGAAGATAATATAATCACATGGAGCGGTATCGTTGGCGACATAACTCGACAGCATAATATAGAAGAAGAATTACGCTCAACACATAAAGAGTTAGAAAAGAGAGTAAAAGAAAGAACATCTGAATTAGAAGTTGCATTAGCCCAGGCTAAAGTTGCAAATAAGGCTAAAGTTGATTTTTTATCTAACATGAGCCATGAATTACGTACCCCCTTAAATGCAATTTCAGGCTTTGGACAACTGTTACAAATGTCTGAATTAAGCCAGATTCAAAAAGACTATGCCAATGAAATAATAAATGCAGGCGACTATTTATTACACTTAATTAAAGATATTCTTGACTTAAATAAAATAGAAGCCGGACAAATTGAATTTAACAAAGAATCAATAAAACTAAACACGGTTGTTGATAGTGCTATAACACTGATTAAAAATCATGCAGAAAAGAAAAATATCACGATTAAAAACAATCTAAAAGCAGACAATAATTTATACCTATATACTGATGAATTTCGTTGTAAAGAAATCATTATAAATTTTTTGTCTAATGCAATTAAATACAATAAAAAAGACGGCTCTGTCACCATTAATGCCTTTAAAGACAGCAAACAAATAAAAATAACCGTTACCGATACCGGATGCGGAATTAGTAAAAACCAGCAAAAAAATGCTTTTTTACCTTTTGAGCGTTTAGGTAAAGAAGGCAGCGCAATTGAAGGAACAGGTATTGGGCTCTCTATTAGTAAAAAATTAGCAACAGGTTTAGGTGGATCTGTCGGGCTTCAAAGTACAGAAGAAGAAGGCAGTACTTTTTGGGTTAAACTTCCTGCATCCTCAACAACCCCAATTCAGAAAGAAACTCTCGTGGAAGAAAAGAAAAAAATGGAACACACTGAAGATAAAAATTTCACTTTACTTTATATTGAAGATAATCCGGCAAATTTAAAGCTGGTACAAAATATTATAAAAGATCGTTTTACGATAAACATGGTGTCCGCATCTACTGCAGAGCAGGGATTAAAAATGGCCCGGCAGTTTATGCCTGACTTAATTTTAATGGATATAAACTTACCTGACATCAGTGGTAATGAGGCAATAAAAATATTAAAAACTGATAAAAATACAAATACTATTCCTGTTTTTGCGCTGAGCGCCAACGCAATGAAAAGTGACATTTCAAAATCACTTGAACTAGGCTTTAAGGAATACATAACCAAGCCTTTTAACATACCGGATTTCATTTCTACTATTAGCAGAGAAATCAGTAAATAATTATACTTATTCCTCTCCAGCTTACATGAATAAATTAAATTTAAAGAAAAATAAGTTTTTTAATAATACATACTATTAAAAACATATATGAAACAGATAACGCAATGAAGATCGTGCTGCTATTGAGAAAATAAAAATTTTTATAAAAACACTTGATATTATGAAAAATTAATCTGTTTCTTGTAACGTTACACCTTCTAAAGACGATGACGCTGAATCAACATTTGTAGCGTTATTTTCATCAAGCTTAATCATCAAACGAAGTTCATTGGCAGAATCAGCATAAGTAATCGCGTCTTCGTATGTCACTTTACCTTGTTGGTATAGTTTAAGCAGAGATTGATCAAATGTTTGCATACCCAGATCTCGCGATTTAGTCATAAGGTCTTTGATTTTATGTAATTCGCCTTTACGGATAAGATCAGACATCAACGGTGAATTCAACAATATTTCAGCCACCAAAACACGTCCTAAACCATCGGGTGTTGGTATAAGTTGTTGTGCCACAAAAGCACGCATATTTAACGATAAATCCATTAATAATTGGTTACGACGATCTTCAGGAAAAAAGTTAATAATACGATCCATAGCCTGATTTGCATTATTAGCATGTAGCGTTGCTAAACATAGATGCCCGGTTTCAGCAAAAGCAATGGCGTGATCCATTGTTTCACGGGTACGAATTTCGCCAATTAAAATAACATCAGGAGCTTGTCGCAAAGTATTTTTCAAAGCCATCTCAAAGGAATGTGTATCCATGCCCACTTCACGTTGGGTCACAATACAACCTTCATGTTGATGAATAAACTCTATCGGATCTTCAATCGTTATAATATGACCGGTAGAATTTTTATTGCGATAACCAATCATTGATGCCAGGGAACTCGACTTACCAGAACCTGTTCCACCGACAAATAAAATCAATCCACGTTTTGTCATGGAAAGTTCTTTTAATATTTTAGGTAAACCCAACTCTTCCATACCGGGAATTTTAGTTTCAATTTTACGTAACACCATGCCGGCATTGTTACGTTGCATGAAAGCACTAACACGAAACCGACCAATTCCCGGTGATGATATTGCAAAATTACATTCGTTTTCTGCCTCAAACTCCTCTTTTTGTGATTGAGACATAACACCAAAGACAATTTCTTTTGCCTGAGAAGGTGTTAATGTTCCTTGAGTCACCGGAGTAACTTTACCATTAATTTTTAAACTCGGTGCGGCACCGGCTGTAATAAACATATCCGAGGCTTTTTTATGCACCATCAGTTTTAATAATGACTCAAATTCCATAACTTAAATCCTGTTTAATTAAACGCATCTTTATTGGCCGCTTTCATTCTTGCATCTTGCTTAGTAATCAGTCCACGATCAATCAAATCCTGTAAACACTGATCCAACGTTTGCATACCAATACCCTGCCCTGTTTGTATTGCAGAATACATTTGCGCGACTTTTGCTTCGCGGATTAAATTACGGATTGCCGGTGTACCAATCATAATTTCATGGGCTGCAACACGACCACCACCAATTTTCTTTAACAACGTCTGTGATATTACTGCGCGTAATGATTCCGATAACATGGCTCGCACCATGTCTTTCTCTGCAGCCGGAAAAACATCAATAATTCTATCAATTGTTTTTGCTGCCGAAGTCGTGTGCAGTGTCCCAAATACCAGATGACCTGTTTCTGCAGCACTAAGCGCAAGGCCAATCGTTTCCAAATCACGCATTTCACCCACCAGAATAATATCGGGATCTTCTCGTAACGCAGAACGCAACGCCTCACTAAAACCTAAAGTGTCTCGATGCACCTCACGTTGATTGACCAAACATTTCTTACTTGGATGAACAAATTCGATGGGGTCTTCAATGGTCAAAATATGGCCATATTCCGTGTCATTCTTATAATCAATCATCGCCGCCAGCGTTGTTGATTTACCTGAACCGGTTGGGCCTGTAACCAAAACAATACCGCGCGGTACATCGGCTATTTCTTTAAAGATAACCGGTGCATTAAGTTGCTCTAAGGTTAATATCTTCGAAGGGATTGTTCTAAAAACGGCACCTGCACCACGATTATGGTTAAACGCATTAACACGAAAACGGGCAAGCTCAGGCACTTCAAATGAAAAATCGGTTTCCAAAAACTCTTCAAAATCCTTACGCTGCTTATCATTCATAATTTCATAAATCAGACTATGCACCATTTTATGATCCAGGGCGGGCACATTAATTTTCCGAATCTCACCATCAACACGAATCATCGGGGGTAAATCGGCCGATAAATGCAAATCTGACGCATTATTCTTAACACTAAAAGCAAGTAATTCTGTAATATCCATAAGCTAGCTCGTTAACATTTTTGTTATAATTAATTTTTATTTATCGGCCGTTTACATTCTTTCTTAAGCGCTACTAAAAGTACAGTCTCATCATGTTGCATGCAAGTCAAACAACTATAGCGCAAAATATTGAATCCATTCGGGCTCGTATTGCAGAGGCTGAAATTCAATATAGTCGCCCCATCGGCTCTGTGCAGCTGCTCGCAGTCAGTAAAACACGCCCCACTGAAGATATACTTGCAGCAATCGCTGCGCAGCAGTTACATTTTGGTGAAAATTACCTTCAAGATGCCCTGCCCAAAATAGCCAGTATTCCCAATGAAAATGTTAAGTGGCATTTTATCGGCCCAATACAATCAAATAAGACCCAGTCCATTGCTCAACATTTCGACTGGGTACACAGCGTTGATCGATTAAAGGTCGCTCGCCGCCTGAGCGAACAACGCAATGCTGAACAGACCCCGCTCAACATCTGTATACAAGTTAACAGCAGTGGTGAAAGCAGTAAATCAGGTGTCAATGCTGAAGAAACGCTCAATTTGGCCAAAAAAATCCAGCTATTACCCAATATTAAATTACGTGGCTTAATGAGTATTCCTGCCAGTACTACAGATTTTGAACAACAACGACAATCGTTTCGGTTATTGCGGGAACTAAAAGAAGAACTAAACTTAACGGGCATGAACCTCGATACACTTTCCATGGGCATGAGTAATGACATGGAAGCCGCAATTGCAGAGGGTTCAAGCATAATAAGAATTGGTACCGCAATATTTGGGACAAGAAATGCATGATAATTTTTGTTAAGGTGGATATATGAAGAATCAAAAAATTGGGTTTATTGGTGCAGGCAATATGGCGCGCAGCTTAATCGGCGGCCTTCTTGCAAGCGGCGTTGAAAGTAAGAATCTTTTTGCAAGCGATGCAAATGATGACATTCGCTCAGCATTAAGCCATGATTTCTCCATTCAAACTTTCGCTGATAATCAATCGCTTGTTGATGAATGTGATGTCATCGTTTTTGCGGTCAAACCGCAAGTTTTAAAAACAGTCGCAACAAGTATCACGGCAAAAGAATCTGCTCTTTACATCACTATCGCTGCCGGCATTCCCAGTGATAGCTTAAACCGCTGGTTAGGCTCTCATATGGCTGTGGTCCGTTCCATGCCCAATACACCTTCGTTAGTTTTAAGTGGTGCAAGCGGTTTGTTTGCAAACAGCGACGTTTCAAATAAACAAAAAGAAACTGCTGAATCCATTTTGCGTGCAGTCGGTCTGACCGTTTGGGTTGATGACGAAGCACAACTTGATGCGGTTACTGCTTTATCAGGAAGCGGCCCTGCTTATTTTTTTATGGTGATGGAAGCGATGGAAAAAGCGGGCATTGAACTTGGCTTACCCGCCGAGGTCGCACGCTTACTGGCGATTCAAACGGGCTTTGGTTCAACCAAGCTTGCATTAGAAATCGATGACTCACCGGAACAATTAAGAAATAAAGTCACCTCACCCGGCGGCACAACGGAGCAAGCGATTAAAACACTTGAACAGCAAGGACTGATTGAAATCTTTAGCAAAGCAATGAAAGCAGCACACGATCGCGCAGAAGAATTAGCCGAAGAATTAGGTAAATAAAATGAATCCATTAAGCAATGCAGGTGTTTTTTTAATCTCAACAATATTCGGTTTGTATATTTTAGCCGTCATGTTACGGCTTATATTACAAATGGTAAGAGCAGATTTTTATAATCCTGTTTCACGCTTTATTGTTAAAATCACTAATCCACCCTTGAAGCCGTTACGCAGATTTATTCCCGGCATTGCAGGCATTGATATGGCGTCTGTTTTTGTCATGATGGTTTTGCAAATGTTAGAGTTTTATATTATTACCTTGTTGCGAAACTTTCCCTCTCCCGATATTTTAGGTTTACTACTCTATTCCTTTGTCGAGCTGGTCTCTCTTGGGTTTTATGTTTTCTTGTTTTCAATTTTTATTTTAGCGTTATTAAGTTGGATCAACCCGGGCCAATACAACCCCATTAATAATTTATTATCTCAAATTACTGAACCCGTACTGCGACCCGCAAGAAGATTGCTGCCACCCATGTCAGGAATGGATCTTTCACCCATGCTCGCAATGGTAGGGCTATGGCTCATTAAATTATTATTGCTTGACCCGCTCGGCCAATGGGCTAAAGCAATGATGTACCCCGCCGCACGCGTTCTAATGAATTAAAATAATTAAAACCCAGTACTTTTAATCATTAATAAGGTGTAATAATTTCTTGTTAAATTTATACAACAAGTCAATGCCAAACAAAATAAATTATTCGGCCATTAAGACAATAGACCTTATTTGCCCTTCCGGTAAACTGCGATAAATATCACATTTTTGCTGATAGACCCCACACTTTTAGCTAAATTAATCCTTTAATATGCCGCTATAGCCCTTAGTAACTCTTTCATCTGTTAAGATATTACAAAGCTCACTAAAATTAAGGTATAAAAGAGCGCAAAAATAAAGAATTACAGTTGATTAAAAATTATTGTAATCAATACGTTAACTCCAACTATTAGGATTATTATGGCCACTGAGCGTTTTACAGACCAAATGCAGGCATATGGCCGTTGGCGAACTGAAATTATTGCCTCCATTGAAAAATATCAACAATGGTTAGATGGCAATAAAATGAGCTCCTCAGAAGTTGAAATCCGAATCTTTGAACTCATTGATGCACTCAAATCGGATCAACTCACTATTGCCTTTGTTGCTGAATTCGCTCGCGGTAAGACTGAGCTTATTAACGCCATATTCTTTTCTGAATATGATCGCCGTTTACTGCCATCTGAAGCAGGGCGCACAACGATGTGTCCAACTGAACTCTTCTATGACACAGAATCAGATCAAAGTTATATCCGCTTGCTACCGATAGAAACACGTTTAGAAGACATCAGTATTCAGGAGCATAAAAAGAACCCTATTGACTGGACCTCCATTCCACTCGATACCAGCTCATCAGAAAAAATGGCTGACGCCTTTCTTGAAGTCATCAAAACCAAACGAGTGCCTTTTCCTGTTGCAGAAAAACTGGGGCTTTCAGACTATCGTGAGAATGATAATGAAAACATGGTGAGTATTCCCATGTGGCGGCATGCACTCATTAGCTTCCCCCACCCGCTATTACGGGAAGGGTTAACCATCATGGATACTCCCGGACTCAATGCATTAGGTAACGAACCGGAACTAACGGTCAACATGCTACCAAATGCGCAAGCCGTGATATTTGTTATAGCAGCAGACACCGGCGTTACAAAATCTGATCTCGATATGTGGGAACAAAATGTTCAGCCGCTGGGTGGCGATGCCAGACATGGAAGGATCGTCGTGCTCAACAAAGTCGATACACTTTGGGATGAACTAAAAGGTGATGATTTAATTGCAGAAAGCATTTCGGCGCAATGTAACTCCGCGGCAAAAATGTTAAAGATTGATATTGAAAATGTATTTCCTGTTTCTGCACAAAAAGGCTTATTAGCAAAAATACGCCATGACACAGAGCTACTTGATCGAAGTAATATCCTTTCATTAGAAGCAATATTGGCGCAGGATATTCTGCCGCAAAAACAACAGATCGTACGTGAAAGTATTATTTCTGAAATTGGTGGTATGGCAAAGGAGTCTCACAGTTTAATTTCATCACGGCTTAAAGACAACCATAGTCAACTAAGCGAACTACAAGGTCTTAGCGGAAAAAATGAAGACGTTATTGTTCATCTCATGAAAAAAACACGGGAGGAACAAACGATTTATCATAAAAGTGTCGAAAGCTTTCAGAACAGCAAAAAAACATTCTCCAGGCATCATAAAGAATTAATGCAAACACTCGATTTAAATCAACTTGACGCACTCATGGCAAAAACACGAAAAGAAATGACCGGCAGCTGGACAACCGGCGGTCTGAAAGGAGCAATGAAAGAATTTTTTGATATCATATCGAGCACAATTACTACCGCCTCACAACAAAGTGATGCCGTCAATATGTTGCTACAAACAATCTGTCGCACCTTTAACAAAGAACATGGACTGGCTGATGTAAAGCCCAGGTTATTCAGTATGGGAAAATATAAACGTGATTTAGAACGTTTAACACATGAAGCAGAAGCCTATCGCAGCAGTCCAAAAATGGCCGCAACCGAACAGGCTTTTGTGGTTAAAAAATTCTTTATCTCTATGGTTAGTCATGCCCGTAATACCTTTTTTCAGGCGCATCAGGAAGTTGAGGCCTGGGGAAAAGCCGGTATGGCACCTTTAGTTTCCAGAATTAAAGAACACCGCAATCAGATGGAAAAACGTCTGGAAAACTTACGAAAAATTAATGAGTCACGTGATACCTTACAGGAACGTATCTCCGAGCTTGAAAAAACTGAAAAAGTTTTAAAATCGCAACTTGCTGATTTAAATGGCCTGGTAGAAATCCTGAATAAGCCGCTCGAACAATTTGTTCAAAAGTCCTAAAGCATCCAACTCCGCCAGATAAAAAGCTTGTCTTTTAACAGGCCTTTTACCTTGAACACAGCAATTATGACAATATTTTATTAATAGCAAGGTAAAATATTGTATTTTCGTCTATGCTTAAGTATAAGATAGGGAAAAAGGAGCAGCGTCTATGAAAATATTACGTATTTTATCTTACACAATACTTTTACTTTTCTCGTTTAATAGTTTTGCAGAGAACGTAGAAAAATTTGGTGACTATGTTATCCATCACAATGTGCTGCCCACCAACCTCTTGCTGCCTGAAGTTGCCCGCGCTTATAAAATTAAACGCAGCAAAAACCTCGGCATGATTAATATTGTTGTGCAACATAAAGGAAAAGGCATCCAGGCAAAAGTAACCGGAACAGGGGTTAATTTAAACGCGCAATTAAAACATATAGAATTTCAAGAAATTAAAGATGGTGATGTTATCTACTATATATCCAGCTTTAGGGTCACCCATAAAGAACTCATTAACTTTAAAATTAAAGTTCAACCGGCTGGCTCAAGTAAAACCAGAACCATAAAGTTCAAAAAAGAATTCTATACAAACTAACATTCTGTTCCGAGGTACCTCCACAAAATTTAACGCTCCCAGTCATTGCGAGGAGGTACTGAAAAACACATAATTTTTAGTACTGACGTAGCAATCTCACAGTAAATTCCATAGACCATAAGATTGCTTCAACCACTCGTGACTCCGGTGCCAGAACGTGTGGAACACGTTAGGGTAATACTGACGAAACGCATAGCGGTTCATTAAGTGATGCCAGAACATACGGAGCACGTCAGGGTAATACTGACGAAGCGCGTAGCAGCTCATGACCTGCGCCCTTATATTTTGTATAATGCTCACTTTATAGTTTGAGTGAATACAATGAGTATAGAAAAAGAACTTCAAAGCCGCAGCGAATCAAAATGTGAGCTTTGTTCTGCAACTGAAAACCTGTCCGTTTATGAAGTCCCACCAGCCTCAAACGGTAGTGCTGAACAAGCCATCCTGACCTGCCAAACCTGCCAGGACCAAATTAATAACCCGGATACAATGAATGAAAATCACTGGCGCTGCCTAAACGAGAGTATGTGGAGTCAGGTTCCCGCTGTACAAATAATGGCATGGCGACTATTAACCCGCTTAAGCAGTAAAGGCTGGCCACAAGATTTACTTGATATGCTTTATCTCGATGATGATGCGTTGGCGTGGGCGCAAGCGGATGGTGATGGCTTGGATGAGAGCGATAAAGTAATTCATAAAGATTGCAACGGCACCATTCTTAATAATGGTGATAATGTTGTCATCACCAAAGATCTGGTGATTAAAGGCGCTAACTTTACGGCAAAACGCGGCACTGCCGTGAGAAAAATTTCTTTAGTCCCGGACAGCGCAAGAGAAATAGAAGGTAAAGTTGAAGGACAACTCATTGTTCTTGCAACGCGTTTTTTAAAAAAATCAAACTAGACTAAACTAAAGTCAGCTGAAACCACGATAAAACATGACCACTGCAAAACTCATAATCATAAATCCTGCAACCTGCCGTACCCATGCTTGCTGTATAAATTGATTAAGGCTTGCGGCAAAAACCCCCATCAACAATAAATTCGGCAAAGTACCCAGACCAAAACTCAACATAAGAAGCCCGCCCTCAAGCGGACTTTGTGTTGAAATAGTCCAGATAATTACGCTGTACACCAGGCCGCAGGGTAACCAGCCCCAAATCAGGCCTAGCAAAAAAGCATGGCCATATGTTTTTACCGGCATAAAACGCCGGCCCAGTGGCTCAAGTCGCTTCCAAATAACATTACCACCAAGCTTTTCAACACGCGCTAAAATTTTCCACCAACCTGCAATATATAATCCTAAAGCCAGCATAAAAATGGCCGCAATAATTTCTAAGGACTTTTGTAATGCATAAATATCAAATAAGTGACTACCCAACCAGCCAATGCCGCCCATTAATATTCCGGCAAGTGTGTAGCTGAGAACACGGCCTGCGTTATAGGACAAAAGATAAGGTAGTGAGGAGCGTGTTTTATTTTGAGCCTGAAGCGAGTCTTGATTTAATCCCAGGCACAATGCGCCGACTATACCGCCGCACATACCCACACAATGCACTCCACCTAAAAGGCCAACCAGAAAAGCCCCTATATAAGAAACTTCAATTTCCATTATTTATTTAACACCCCTTTTTTTAAGCATCAAATAAACAATAAGAAAAATAACGGGCAATCCCATTACAGCCGTTAATAAAAAGAAATTTGAATACCCCAGCTCATTAACCATACTGCCGGAATAGCCACCCAATAGTTTTGGCAATAAGGTCATTAACGAACTCAGTATGGCATACTGCACCGCAGTAAAAGAAATATTGGTTAAGCTGGAAAGATAGGCGATAAAGGCCGCACTGGCTAATCCTGCACTTAAATTATCCGCTGCAATCACGCCGCTAAGTAATGCAATATCGTTACCGCTTTGAGCCAGCCACATAAATAATAAATTTGTTAAGGCAGATAATATTGCACCCAGCAATAAAATGCGCATTACACCGTAACGCATTGTCATTAAACCACCAAGAAAACCACCAACCAGAGTCATAATAAGGCCAAAAAGTACGGCAGTAGAGGCAATTTCACTTTTACTAAAACCGATGTCTTTATAAAAAACACTGGCGATAACACCCAGCACAATATCTGACATTCGATATAAACCAACCAGCAGCAATATCATCATCGCCGTTTTACCGTAACGTTTAAAAAAATCAGTTACCGGTTCAATATATGTGGCATACACCATTTTTCGGTTAACAATATTTAAAACAACTAATAAATATATTCCCGCCAATGAAAAAACTAATGAAATTAATAAACGCACCGCTTCATTAATAAAACCAATTGACAAACCAAAGTTAAAAATCTGGAAGCCATAAATAAAAGCGGCAACCATCACCATAAACATAATAAAAAACCTGACGTAATCCGATAAATCATGCAGGTATACTTCAACTTTTTTATTTATTTCTGGCTCTTTAATTAAAAGCGTTGTCACTACACCCACCAACATAACTGCGGCCATAATTAAATATGCAGATTGCCAGGCCGAATAAATATATTTATTTTCGGTGCCAAAATATTCGGCCAAATAAAGTCCACCGGCACCGGCTACCATCATGCCAATTCGATAACCCGCAATATACATTGCCGACATAGCTGCCTGATACTCTTTTTGTACTGCCTCAATTCGGTAAGCATCAATCACGATATCCTGGCTGGCAGATGAAAAACCCAGTAAAACAGCAGCAACAGCCATCCCCGTTAAGCCCTCGGATGGATCTGTCATCGCCATTAAAATAATGGCTGCCATAATTGATAGCTGTGCAACGATCAACCAGCTTCGGCGACGTCCTAAAAAGTTATGTAAAAAAGGCAATGGAAGTTTGTCTATAACCGGCGCCCAGATAAACTTAAAAGAATATGCGAGAGCCGCCCAGCTAAAATAAGTTACTGCAGAACGATCAACACCGGCTTCTCTTAGCCAAAGTGATAATGTTGAAAAAATAAGAAGCAAAGGAAGGCCGGCAGAAAAACCTAAAAATAACATCGCTAAAACGCGGCGATTTAAATATACCTTAAATGCATTTGTCCAACTTGTTTGAGGCTTTAAATCTATTTGTAATGACATATTGATCCAGATCAGTTTTTCTTATTACTTTACCACTTAAATGGAACAATATTATTTCAAACTTACAGAAAATGATAAAAATATGCTATAAGTTAAGCATTAACAAGGGATGTTCCTATGAAAAAGCGTTCTCGTATTATTCTTATAACTATTATTTCTATCGTTATCGTTATATCACTCTTTAGCTGGTTAAAACGGCCTAAACCCGTCGCTGTCATTATTGCCACTGTCGATAAAGGTGAAGTACAACGCACGGTAACGAATACTCGGGCAGGTACACTTAAAGCATGTCGCCGTGCAGGGCTTTCTCCATCAATTGGTGGGCAAATCGCACGATTACCCGTCAAAGAAGGCGATACAGTAAAACAAGGACAAGTGTTACTTGAAATGTGGAACGATGACCTTAACGCTCAAGTCAGTTTAAGTAAAAGTGAAATTCTTGCGAGTGAATCACGCATAAAAGAAGCTTGTGTTATTGCAGAAGTGGCCAAACGAGAAGCGAACCGGTTAACTATATTACATAAAAAAGGATTAAGTTCAGAAGGCGATAGCGAACGTGCAGTGGGTGAAGCAAAAGCCCGAAAAGCTGCATGTCAGGCAGCGAAATCATCTGCCGAAGTAAACCGAGCCAGACTATTAGTTGCTCAAGCAGCACTTGACCGCACTCAGCTTAAAGCTCCGTTTAATGGCACTGTTGCTGAAATCACAGGCGAACTTGGTGAGTTTGTCACCCCATCGCCAATCGGTGTACCTACACCACCCGCTGTCGATATTATAGATACCAGTTGTCTTTATGTTTTAGCGCCAATCGATGAAGTTGATGCACCTCAAATAAAGGCTGGTATGCCTGCGCGCATTTCGCTCGATGCCTATAACAAAACATTTTTTAAAGGCAAGGTACGCCGCATTGCGCCTTATGTATTAGACCGGGAAAAACAAGCCCGTACAGTTGATATCGAAGTAAACTTCATTATCGAGAATGACAGCCTGGATATGCTGCCGGGTTATAGTGCCGATGTGGAAATTATTATTGATTCACATAGCCATGTTGTACGCATACCCACAGAGGCATTACTTGAAGGACAAAAAGTTTTAGTCTACGACAAAGAAAATAAAAGTATTTACGAAAAAGAAGTTAAACCAGGAATTAGTAACTGGAAATATACCGAGGTACTTGAAGGCTTGAACAATGGTGAGAGTATTGTCACATCAGTTGATCGTAATGGTGTTGTTGATGGTGCCACCGTTAAAATTGAAACCAGATAAACCCGTTAGCTATTATGATAAAACTTGAAAACATCCATCGAAATTTTCAGGTCGGAGATCAAACGGTTCGTGCTCTCGACAACATCAACCTTATAATTAACGATGGCGAATACGTTTCTGTAATGGGCCCTTCCGGCTCAGGAAAATCGACCCTGCTCAACTTACTCGGCTTATTAGATAGTCCGACTTCAGGTAACTATTTTCTTAATAAGAATAACGTCACTGAACTCAATGAAAACCAGCAAGCTATCACGCGCAATAAAAATATTGGTTTTGTATTTCAGGTGTTTCATTTAATACCACGTTTAACGGCAGCAGAAAATATTGGACTGCCTTTGGTTTTGGCTGGCATACCTGAAGCAGAACGAAAACAACGCGTACACACTGCGCTGGATTCTATGAACTTATTAGATCGTTCGCACCATAAACCACAGGAGCTTTCAGGTGGACAACGCCAACGTGTTGCCATTGCTCGCGCGACGATTACAGAGCCCTCTATTTTACTCGCTGATGAGCCAACGGGTAACCTTGATCAAAAATCGGGGCTCAATGTTATAGAAACATTAGAACAACTAAATAAAAAAGGCATTACGCTTATTATTGTTACACACGATGCGGCACTTGGCGCCCGCTCAACCCGCTCTATTCGTATGATTGATGGCAGAATTGAATCTGATGTTGGTGCGAGTAATGTTACTGGCACGTGATGCAATTCGTTTTTCCTGGCAAGCATTAAGCGCGAATACCACGCGTACTTTTCTTATGCTTCTCGCTATGAGCATTGGCGTCGGCTCAGTCGTTATATTAACTGCTCTTGGTGAAGGCGCACGGAATTATGTAACTGCCGAGTTTTCATCACTGGGGACTAATCTTGTCATTGTCATCCCCGGAAAGAGTGAAACCAGCGGAGACAATCCAATGGGCTTAATAGGCATTACGGAGAGAGACTTAACAATTGATGATGCGCTGGCATTAAAACGTCACCCCAAAATAAATCGTATTGCACCGTTAAATATTGGCGTAGCAGAAGTCGCGTGGCAAAGTCGTAAACGTGAAGTAAGCATCATGGGTACGAATTATGAGTTTCAAAAAATACGCCAATGGAAAATAGCACAAGGCAAGTTTTTACCAAAAACGGACATGAGTCGGGCTACATCAGTGTGTGTACTTGGCGCTGATCTCCGCAACGAAATTTTTGGTGCGCATTCAGCTTTGGGGCAATGGATTCGTATTGGTGACAGACGTTTTCGCGTCATTGGCATTCTTGATAAAGAAGGTCAATCAATGGGAATGGATGTGGGTGATTCGGTTTTTATTCCGGTTGCATCTGCTCAATCATTATTTAATGTGCCGGCGCTATTCAGAATCTTTGTTGAAGTAAAAACGCGTGAAGCGATTCCTAAAGTTATCTCCTTTATTAAAGGCACGATACAAGAGCGCCATCAAGGGGTGGAAGATATCACTGTTATTACACAGGACGCCATCCTTGCGACCTTTGACCGCATACTCAGTGCGCTAACATATTCCATTGGCGGAATAGCCGCCATCAGCCTTTTTGTTGCGGGCATCCTCATTATGAATGTCATGCTGGTCACTGTATCGCAACGCACCAGTGAAATCGGTTTATTAAAATCATTAGGCGCTTCATCTAAAGCCATTCTTAACCTCATTTTAATCGAAGCCATCTTGCTTTCTTCACTCGGCGCATTAATCGGACTAATTTTGGGACAACTTGGCTGCTGGGGAATTCGGTCTGCTTTTCCAGATTTACCGGCTTATCCACCTGCATGGGCGACACTGGCATCTATTTTGATAGCGCTAATTACCGGTGTTTTATTTAGTTTATTACCTGCAAAAAAGGCGGCACGGCTTGATCCTGTTGTTGCCTTATCGAATCGTTAACCATGCTAATTAAAGATTTCATACGGTTAACAGGAACTTCAGTGCTCGCTCACAAGTTAAGAAGTTTTTTAACTATGTTAGGAATATCCGTAGGTATAACAGCAGTCGTCTTACTCACCTCCATCGGTGAGGGCTTATATCAATTTGTGCTTTCTGAGTTTAGTCAGTTCGGTACCAATTTGGTTGCGATTCAACCTGGAAAAGTCTCAACCCATGGGATGAGTATGGGAGTATTCGGCAGCGTGCGGCCATTAACAATTGAAGATGCCGAAGCTTTAAAAAAACTCTCATCTGCCGAATCAGTTGTTCCTGTTGTCCAGGGTAATGCTGAAGTTGAAGGCAATGGCCGTACCCGTCGAACGACCGTGTTTGGCGTTGGCCCTCAATTTTTAATAACATTTAGTGCAAAGATTAATGGCGGACGATTTTTACCCGAAGAAGATCCAACGGCTCCCCGCGCCTTTGTAGTACTTGGCGCCAAAGTCAAAACAGAACTCTTTGGAAACCAAAATCCTTTAGGTCAACGCATGCGCATTGGTGGTGATCGCTATCGCATTATTGGTTTTTTAGAGTCAAAAGGTCAGATACTCGGCTTTGATCTTGACGATACAGTGTATATACCAACCGCCCGCGGTCTTGATTTGTTTAATCGTGAAGGAGTCATGGAAATTGATCTCACTTATAAAGAGGGAGAAAATACAGATAAAGTTGTCGCCGGTATTAAACGGATTCTAGAGGCGCGACATGGGAAAGAAGATTTCACCGTTACCACTCAGGAACAAATGTTAGATGTGCTTGGTTCTATTTTAAATGTTCTCACGTTTGCCGTTGGCGCAATTGGCAGCATTTCGTTATTGGTTGGCGGTATAGGCATTATTACGATAATGACCATTAGTGTGAATGAACGCACCACAGAAATTGGTTTACTGCGTGCGCTGGGTGCAAAGCAATCTCAAATACTCTCGCTGTTTTTAGGAGAAGCCGTTGTGCTCTCAGCTGTTGGGGGGGCAAGCGGATTACTTTTAGGAATCGGTATAGCGCAACTCCTTCATGCTGTACTACCCGCTCTACCTGTACATACTCCCTGGACCTTTGTGTTAATGGCGGAAGGTCTCGCTATTTTAATTGGCCTTGCCGCCGGCGTTTTACCCGCACGGCGCGCAGCACAACTTGATCCCGTTGAAGCACTGAGATCAGAATAAATATTTATTTAATCTCAAAATCATAATCAATAGTTAACGGAGCATGATCTGAAAACCAGCTTTCTTTATACACCGACGCTTTAGTTGCTTTTAAACCCGGCGTAACAAACTGATAATCAATACGCCAACCCACATTATTGGCACGCGCATTACCCCGGTTTGACCACCAGGTATATTCACCCGCATTTTTATTCACCTCACGAAAGGCATCAACAAAGCCCACTTCTTCAATCGTTTTTGTTACCCACGCCTGATCTTCCGGAGTACAACCCGAATTTTTTTGGTTACTTTTCCAGTTAGTAATATCAATTTCTTTATGCACAACATTAAAGTCACCACAAATTACAAACTCTCGACGTTTACGTTTCATCGCTTTCATGTCTTCTGAAAGCCTGTCCATAAATTTTAATTTCGCCTGGTGCCGCTCAGGACTTGATGAACCCGAAGGTAAATATAATGAGGCAACAGTGATACCACCAAATTCCGCCTGAATCCAGCGACCTTCGGTATCGACATGCGGCCAGCCTAAACCACGGCTGACTTTCTTGGGTTTTGTTTTACAGTAAATGGCAACACCGCTATAGCCTTTTTTCTCAGCATCAAAGTAGTAACAGTGGTAGCCCTCTGGATAAAACATCGAGTCATCAAGCTGGTGCTCTTGCGCCTTGGTTTCCTGAATACACACCACATCCGCATTTTGTTTTTGCATCCAGTCAAAAAAACCTTTTTTCTCCGCCGCGCGGATCCCATTCACATTTGCCGTAATAATTCGCATCAAACCTTGTCCAATTTTATTCTCAAAACGTGTATCATACACGACCTAAACAGCCACCTGCATAAATCAAGCGGAAACAATCATGAAAGATTACCAAAAAGACTTTATCGAATTTGCCCTTAAAAATGACGTGCTTCGCTTTGGCGAATTCACCCTGAAATCTGGCAGAGTTAGTCCTTACTTCTTTAATGCAGGTTTATTTAACTCAGGCGAAGCCCTTGCCAAACTCGGCCAATATTACGCAGCCGCCATCAAAGAAAGCGGCGTAAAGTTTGATGTTTTATTTGGCCCCGCTTACAAAGGCATCCCACTCGCCACCACCTGTGCCGTCGCCTTGTATGAACATCAAAACACCAACATACCCTACAGCTTCAACCGCAAAGAAGCCAAAGCCCACGGTGAAGGCGGCAATATTGTTGGCGCCGCACTCGAAGGCGATATTTTAATCATTGATGACGTCATCACCGCCGGCACCGCGATTCGAGAATCCATGGACATTATAGCCGCAGCCAATGCAAAACCGGCCGGCGTGATTATTGCGCTAGATCGTCAGGAAAAAGGCACCGGTGAGCTCTCCGCGATTCAGGAAGTAGAACAAGACTATTCTATTCCTGTGTTAAGTATTATTAAGCTAGAGCATTTGATTACTTATTTAGAAGGCAATGCGGAGTTTGGTGAGTATTTGGGTAAGGTGACGGCTTATCGGGACAAATACGGAATTTGATTTGTTATGTCCGGTCTTGGCCAGACAGCTGCGTCGGGGGTTGCCCGACAGCAAGTTACTTTCTTTTTCTTGTCAAAAAGAAAGTAACCAAAGAAAACGACACTCGGAAACTTGTTGGGATTTTCAATCCCAATACCCTGCGCTTTTTAACTCAAACGGGCGCTGCGCAACTCGCGCAATGCTACGCATTTTTTTGCGCTCAAACAGTGCTCGCTCATTCCCCGTTTAAGTTAAAAATACTCGGCTGCGTTTAACGAGACTCACCCCTCTACCAACACAAACGTTAAAAGTAACCCTTTTAACCTTTCAAAGATTGGTGTTATATTCTTAAAAAAGACGAGTTGCCTTCCCCGCCGCAACTTTTTATTAAATGTTAAAAATATTACAACTATGAATTGAATTACTTAAATTCTATCGAACAAAGTAAACCGCAGAATTCTATATAATTCACTGTTAGGCGCTAAGATGAGACTCTACCATTTTCTAAATGAACAGCACGGAATGGAAAACATCCGACGCCGACAGCTTAAGATTGCTCGGATAAATGACCTCAACGATCCATTTGAATTTGCTAGAATTAGTTTCGGAGACAAGAAACTTCGCGATGCATTTAAGAAGATGAAACTGGAAATGCATGAACAGCGTGGTTTACTCTGTTTCAGTACCAAGTGGAAAAATCCGGTTATGTGGAGTCACTATGCAGATAAGCACAGAGGACTTTGTCTTGGTTTCGATGTGGCTGACGAATCATTAGCTCCTGTTTCATACTCAGGAAAACGCCTAGCTGTTGAAGTAGAACAATTAAAGTCACCGCGCGACTTATCCGTGGATTACGTGACAAAGTTATTATTCACGAAATACACACTGGAAGTATGAAAGCGAATACCGAGCCTTCGTTACCCTAGAAGAAGAGGATGAAGATACAAAACTACATTTTGCTAAATTTTCAGATCGTCTAATGTTGAGACAAGTAATAGTTGGTGCAGAATCCTCAATTTCAAGACAACAACTATCTGAGGCTCTTGGAGATAAGCTGCAGAATGTAGAACAAATCAAAGCAAGATTAGCGTTTAAAACATTTTCAGTAGTTCGTCAAAGAAAACGTACGCTATGGGCCTAACAAATAGCTCAAATCGTTCGCTACCGCTCACTGGGACGCGAGACTTCCCCCAATTTAATGGACACTAAAACCTAACGGAGAAAGTGTCGTATGAAAACACCTAAAGAGAAGCATTTAACGTATACAAAAAGTTTTAAGATGGCAGCAGTACGTCTTGCTG
>Ga0316206_1001035_pt1 | contig 28476 bp, 32 predicted proteins | sample 6monthpyrite_MG_FD_204942 | JGI IMG/M metagenome (GOLD analysis project Ga0316206, IMG submission 204942) | Microbial mat bacterial communities from mineral coupon in-situ incubated in ocean water Damariscotta River, Maine, United States -... | ecosystem: Environmental > Aquatic > Marine >... | reverse complement strand
ATTAGAAATTGGAGCCTCACAATCTCCCAGCTTAATATTCATTTTAAGGAGAGATTGAAAGATGCTTTAAACTTGGTATAATTTTAGGAGCAATTAGGTGTTGACACAGAATTTATTACACTCCCTAATATTTTGCTACCATTATAATAACCAGAAACTTATTTAGTTTATACCTACTGTTATCTAGTTCTTATATTAATAGTATTTTTGTTATAGAAACAGCTCAATACATAAGTTATCATCTTCAATTAATAAAAATATACAATTTCTAATTCTGGTTTATCTCTAAATGCATACTCTATCGTGCCAAAATATACTTTATATAAGAGTTAGCATAATATATGCATTTAGTATTTTTAGTTAATCTGTTAAAAATAAAAATAAAAATGTTATAATTAAATATTGTTTTCTTGAAATCGTAAAATGTACAAAATATTACGAAACATTAACAAAATTAATCATCTAAAATTTTTTTGATATATTTTGTAATTCTGACAAATTGTTAAATCCGAAAGTACTGAAAACTTTAACATTGATAGTTCTCTCATTAAAAATTCAGAGACAAACAGAAACATAAGACTTTTAATAAATATTATTGTCAATTTTGCCAAGGAGCTTAATATAATGGCAATTGCTAAGTATGTGTAAAATATAGTATGGAATATGGAATTGTAAAAAAAATGTGTTGATTATTCGAAAGAATATTATTTTAATAAACCTACAAAATTTTAAAATTTTGATAAATAAATTTGAAGGATTATAATGGAAGAATATGTATTAAAAAGTGATGATTTTTTAGTGTCACAAACAGATGAAAAGGGTATTTTACTTTTTGCAAATGATGATTTTTGTAATATTGCAGGATATACCTTAGATGAATTAGTTGGACAACCTCATAATATAGTGCGACATAAAGATATGCCTCGTGCTGCATTTAAAGATCTATGGAAAACCGTAAAAGATGATAAGATCTGGAGTGGTTATGTAAAAAATAGTACAAAAAATGGAGGCAATTACTGGGTTTATGCGACGGTCTATCCTATGTATGATAAAGTCAGAAAAGCAAAAACATATATGTCCTGTAGAAGAAAACCATCTAAACAAGAGATTTTAGATGCCCAAAATTTATATAAAACACTTAATTAGGATAACTGCATGAGTACATCAAAAAAAACTATCTTTTCAACACTTTTTTCTTCAAATGAAAATATATTAAAGCTTGGCGAAGTGATTTATGAATTAATTGACTTTCAAAGAAATAAGATTAGTATAAATACAGAGTCAAAAAATGCGGTGGAGCAGATGCTCAATAAACTTATAATTAAATATGAAAAGAGTGTTTTAGAAGATACTAAAGTTGCTGGAGAGATGGTTTTAATTGCTGATAAAGTCTCAAAAGGACACTACACTTGTAGAGTAAATTCAGACTCAAAAACACCTTACGTACATGTCCTTAAAAATAGTATGAACAATATGATAAGTTCCTCCGAAAAAAACTTGGAAAATGCTATAGTAACACTGCAAAGTTTTTCGAATGGAAAATTTAAAACAAGAAGTGTTGTTACAGTAGAAGCAAAAATGGCAGACTTATTAAATAACATAAACTCTCTTGGCCAATCTCTTGAAGATATGCAAAATGAAAATGAAGTTTCCAATCAAACTATCTTGAACTCCTCACAAGCACTAAACAATACAATAGAAAGCATTACTAATACAACTATTGCTGATTTTAAAGATATGATTAATCAGATAGTTGAGAGAATCTATAATGTCTCTCAAAAAGAAGATGAGATGGTCGAAAACCTTAAATCACTTGTTGAACATGCAAATGAGACAAAAACTATTTTGTCTACTATAGGAGATATTGCAGAACAAACAAACCTTTTAGCTCTAAATGCTGCAATTGAAGCCGCTCGTGCTGGAGAACATGGTCGTGGTTTTGCTGTTGTTGCTGATGAAGTAAGAAAACTTGCTGAGAGAACACAAAAAAGCTTATTAGAGAGTACAACAACAACAAATGTTCTTATACAAGCTATGACTGATTCGTCATATACATTAACTACAAATGCAAAAGAAGTAAATGATATTTCAGCGGCAGTTAATGAAATGAGTAATAAAATGGATGAAATAATTGCTACTTTACAGAATTTAAGAAATTAAAAATGTAAATATTTTTTATTGTTAAATAAATGCTTATTTGAGTATGCATCTTTTTTATACAGTTTAATCTAAAATAAAATCTAATATAATAATATAATAATATAATAATTAAATAAGGAAAAAAATGAATTTATCACCAAAAACAATCGAGATTGTAAAGGCAACAGCACCTGTTGTTGCAAAGAATGCTGAAGCTATCACTAGTTTGATGTATGAGATTATGTTTACTAATTACCCTGAAGTAGAAGAACTGTTTAAAAACTCAGAGCCCGATCAGCATAAAAAACTTGCTGTTGCAGTTGGAGCATATGCTGCTAATATAGATAATCTTGCAGTCTTAGACAAGGCAATTGAAAAAATGGTCAACACTCATGTTCGTGTAAAAGTACAACCAGAACACTACCCTATAGTTGGAGTTTCAATTTTAGAAGCAATTCAAAAAGTACTTGGTGATGCAGCAACTCCAGAGGTTATTGAAGCATGGAAAGAAGCATATTTTTTCTTAGCAGAAGTACTCATTGCTAAAGAAAAAGAAAAATATGCTAAAGCATAATATTTAGTTATTTACTCTCTAGTAAAGAAGAGAGTAGGTAACTATTTTTTAATTTTACCACATCACTATTATAACTTAGTGTCTTAAAATTATTAAGATTATGATTGTTGTCTTCAACTTTTGCTAATATTATTTTAAAGCTCCTTCCAAGTAAGATATGAACTGGTGTGTTTGATGTCATCTCTTTAATACCTTGCAATCCATTATGAGGCATAGGTAAATCACAATAAAAATCTCCAATGCTATTGACTCCCCAATAAACAATACCAAATGTTAAATAAAAATCTAAAGATTTAGAGGTGGAAGAAAAACGAAATCTTTTTACTTTTTGTGTAATTGCAAAAGTAAAAATCAACTCAAGAAGTGCATAGGCATAACCAAGTCTGCGTTTAGCATTGGGTGTGAAGATGTTATGTATAGTAATATAATTATTATATTTGTCTATTTTATAAAAAATATAAGAGAGGTGCATGGTGTTTTTGTCTACTAAAACGACACAACCCTTTACATACCATCCAAACTGTTTGTCCCACCATTTAAGAGACATATTGGCAAAACTTAGTGCTTTGTCCTCTCCCATTGCTTGTATGGACTTCACATATTCAGCCCGATTTAGGTGTAGTAGTGAATAGTTACTCATGGTTAATCCTTGGATTATATGCACTTTATAAAAAAAAGTTCAAATTAGTCTCTTTTAACAAGCCTCTTTTAAAAAAACTTTAAGTTGTTTATCAATACTTAGAATATGGCGCTGAATTTTATCAAATGCATAATCATTGATATATGCTTTTGCATACATAGGCTTTTGTTGTCCTTTTTCATAAAAGTATTCCATTTCATGAAGTGTTTTTTCATGTCCTTGAAGGTACTCATGAGTGTCATAAAAATGATGTGAATTGAGAATTTCCTCTTCAACTTTAAAATGGTCTTTTGCATACTCGATAATATTTTCAAAGAGTGTCATAAACTTATCGTGTTCACACTCTCTAATATCAGATAATAGTAATGAAAATTCATTATGCATTATGTCGAGTCGCATAATTTCTAACTTTAATATATCTCTCATTGTGACTCCTTTATTGGGTTGATTTAATATATAGAATGCATAAATCATACTACTAGTTAGTTGTGCTTTAACAATATAGTTAGATTTGAGTCCAAGGTTTAGTATAGCTAGAATAAAACTTGCAGTTTATCTTTTAACTAACTCCAAGGAGTCTAATTATGGTAAATAGAGCCAAGATAAAAGAATTAATGAATGAGAGTGCATGTTCGCACTCTAAAGATAAAAAACCAGGTGCTGGATGTGATATGCCAAAACCTGGTTTGGCTGCTGGAGGTTGTGCTTTTGATGGGGCACAAATTTCATTATTTCCTTATGCCGATGCAGTACACTTGGTACATGGTCCGCAGACTTGTCTAGGTGCATCATGGGAGACTAGAGAGACTCTTAGTTCTTATGAAGGTCGAGATCATACATATATGGGTTTTACTACTGGCATTACTACAAACGATGTAATTTTTGGCGGAGACAAACGTCTAAGTGAATCTATAGATTATATAATGGAAAACTATAAACCAGAGGCTATTTTTGTTTATTCGACTTGTGTTACTGCTATGGTGGGCGACGACATAGACATGACTTGTAAACTGGGAGCAGATAAGTATGGTGTTCCAGTTGTTCCAGTGCATGCTCCTGGATTTGTTGGTGGAAAAAATCTTGGTTCACGTTTAGCGGGCGAAGCGGTACTTGAAAACCTTATAGGAACGAAAGAGCCAGAAAAACTTACTCCTTACGACATTAATCTAATCGGAGATTATAATGTGACAGGTGATATGTGGCAGTATCTTCCAATATTTGAGAAAATCGGCATACGAGTTTTAAGCTCTATGAGTGGTGATGGTAGAGTGGGAGACATACGAGGTGCACATCGAGCAAAACTTAATGTCATAGTCTGTGCAAAATCGCTTATCACTTTGTGTAGAAAGATGCAAGAGCGTTACGACATCCCTTGGGTATCCGTTTCATTTTATGGTAAACGCGACACAACCTTTGCAATTCGTGAAATAGTTAAAGCTTTGGGAGATAAAAAACTTATTGCTAAAGCAGAAAAAGTGATAGCTGAAGAAGAAGCGAAACTCCAAAGTAAACTAATCCCATACCAAAAACTTTTTTCTGGTAAAAAAGCAGTTTTAAACACAGGTGGAAATAAAGCTTGGTCCATAGCTTCTGGTCTTCAAGATTTAGGAATAGAGGTTGTTGCGACATCCATCCGTAAATCAACTGCAGATGACATTGAAAAAGCGAGAGAGTATCTTGGTCCAAATGGTCTACTTATGAAAACTCCAGCTTCTGAACAATCAAAAGTAATAGATGAGAGACAAGCAGATATTCTTCTTGCAGGTGGTAGAAGTCTCTACACTGCAATAAAGAAAAAAATCTCTTTTATAGATGTTAACCAAGAGAAAAAAGTGAGTTATGGTGGATATGATGGCCTTATAAATCTAGCTCAAGATTTAAAGTATGCTTTTGCAAATCCAGTCTTTAGTAATGTATCTAAAAAAGCTCCATGGGAAGTAGCATAATGGATGTTAACATTAAAAGAGAACTCTCCAAAAAAGAGCATAAACCACTTCAGGTAAACCCAATAAAACACTCACAACCTATGGGAGCAGCATTAGCATTTATGGGTATACAAAATTGTCTTCCACTTATGCATGCCTCACAAGGGTGTGCATCCTATACAAAAGTTTTTTACACTCGTCATTTTAATGAGCCAATTGCAATGTATAACACATCAGTAAGTGACATAACGGCTGTCCTTGATGGAGGGGATTACTCCATACTTATGGCGATTGAAAACATTACAAAAAAGAACAAGACAATGAAGCCAGAACTGATAGGTTTACATACAACTGGATTAACGGAGACGAAAGGTGATGATGTTCGTAGTGTTGGTGCACATATAGAAATACCATACTGCTATGTTAATACACCTGATTATGAAGGTGGTATGGAAAGTGGCTGGGCACTTACAGCTAAAGCACTTATAATGCAACATACTGAGCTTACAAGTGAGTTCAAACCAAATAAACTGCTTCTTCTTCCTCATGTAGGTATGCAACCTATTGAAGTTGAGAAGATAAAAGAATTTTGCGAGAGTTTTGGTTTTGAGACTTATGCCCTACCAGATCTGTCAACCTCTCTTGATGGTTACTTGAGTGAAGGACAAGGAAAACTTGGAACGGGTGCTATAAGCATAGAAGATATTCACTCTCTTGGAAATAGTGCTACAGTTATCACCATAGGTACTTCTATGAAAGTAGTGGCAAAGGCACTACTAGAAAAAAATGAAAAAATCACTCATTTACATTTTAATCATCTAATGGGACAAGAAAGTAACGACAATTTTGTCGCACAATTGATGAGAATACGACAAATTGAGCCTAGAGCATTAATCAAACGGTGGAGAGGAAGACTCCAAGATGCAATGCTAGATAGTCATTTTCTCATAGGTTCTTCACAGTTTGTTATTACGGGAGAGCCAGATATGTGTGTGGGAATATGTGAACTAATTCAGAGTGTTGGAGGCACGATAAATGCGGTCATTGCAACAAATTACTCGCCAATTTTAGAAGAAATAAGTGCTAATAATGTGTTTGTGGGAGATTTGGAAGATGCAGTTGGTTTTTTTTCTGAAGCTGATTTAGTAATAAGTAATTTTCATGCAGAACGATTATTGCACTTACAAGAAAAACATACAGCATTAGTGCTAAGAGGTTTTCCAAATTATGAAGAGTTAGGCAACCAACTTAAAAATGATCAACTTTATGAGGGTAGTGCACAATTTCTTTTTGAAGTAGCAAATTCTTTACGTCATGTAAAAAAAACACATTAAATTTTATAAAAAGGCAGTTTGAAATGAAAGAATCAACAAAGATAACGGTAGAAAGTACAAATAGTTTAGCAAATGCAATAAAAGTTGCATTCGCTTCTAAAGATATGCAAACAATAAATGCTCATTTTGGTGGAGCTAAAGAGTTTGTTGTTTACGACATTTCTAAAGATGGATTTGAGCTTAGTGGAGTTATAAAAACAGACACATCTGAGTTAAATGGTGATGATAAAACAGACTTCAAGGTTAAAGCACTAAAAGGAATAAATATAATGTATTGTGAGTCTATAGGTGGTACAGCTGCAGCAAAAGTGATTCGCGGTGGTATCAACCCTATGAAAGTACAAGAACCACGTAAAATTAATGAAGTTTTAACTGAACTTGTAACTATGATAAACGATAATCCTCCACCATGGGTAAAAAAGATTATGAACATTCAAACAACAGAAGATCCACGCTTAGAGCGTTGGGTAGCTGAATAAGTGCAAAATAAAATTAAGGAAGAGATATGAGCGAAACATTAAAAGATTTTAGTCCATTTACGCAGGAGTTGATTCGTCAATTAAGAGCAACGGACCAATTTGGAAACTGGGCAAAGATAAGTGACAAAGAGTTATTAATTAAAAAATATGTAAAAACAAAAGAGGACTTAAAAAGTCTTCCCATTATTGCAGATATTGATGAAATGTTAATCGGTGAAATAAAGATGATATTTAAAGCTGTAGCACTTCAGTTTGAGCGTAAAACAGGTGTTATGTGTAATGTTGTTATGGAAATGAGTCATGAAGGTTTTGGTCGCTGCATCGTAATTGCAGGACGAATAGTACTAGTAGACAAGTACTTTAAAGATGCACATCGTTTTAGTTTTAGAACAATAGAAAAGTTGTACGATGAGGGTGATAAGTATCTAGCATCTTCATTTAAAATATATGAGCAATATAAACCATGTATAGGAGACGATTAATGGCAAGTGTTGGAATTTTCGTTGGAAGTAGTGGTGGCATAACTCAAAGTGTGGCTGAGAAGTTAGAAGAACTATTTGATGATGTTGAGCTTATTAACATGGAAGAAGATTATGATGATTTAGAACAGTTTAATGATTTTGATGTTCTTCTTATTGGTTCATCCACTTGGGGTCAAGGTGATCCTCAACGCGATTGGGTAGATCCACTTTATGAAATGGATAATGATGAACCAGATATGAGTGGCAAAAAAGTCGCTTTTTTTGGAGCAGGTGACCAAGAAAGTCACCCTGAAGAATTTGTAAGTGCTTTAGGAAAAATGAAGGATATTTTTACAAAATTGGGGGCGGATACAAAATTTGGTTACTGGCCAACTGAAGGTTATGTGTACAAATACTCTTATGCCGAACGTGATGGAAAGTTTTGCGGTCTAGCAATAGATGACATTAATCAAGAAGATTTAACTAAAGCTCGTGTAACCGAGTGGGCAACGCAAGTTAAAAGAGAAATGGGTATTTAGAGTAAAAATTGCATTTAACAGTATATAGATTTAAAAGGAATCAGACATGAATAGATATGAAGAATTTTCAATGTTAAGAGATACTGAAGAGTATTTTGACTTTTTTGACCTTGAATACAATGAGCGTTTAGTATATGTAAAGCGTTTTCATATACTAAAAAAATATGGTGAGATGATTGCTAAGGGTGAAGAGAAAATTATAGATGAAGAAAAACTGCTTGATTTTTATAAGTTTGCACTAATTAGTGTGTATAAAAACTTTGAGAATGGATACTCTCCATCTGCTGCAGATATCTGGAATACTTATGATAATCCAAGTGCATGTTCAACATGTTCAACATCTACGGAATGTAACGATATAGAGGAGGTGTCTAGTGGAACTCACGCATGCACAAGCCAGCCAAGTATCAGCTTCAACTAAGGACGAAATACTTCCAGCCTTTCGTTTAGGTCAACGTGTTCGTATGACAAAAGCTATACGTAATGATGGCTCAAACCCTTTTAATGAACCAAATGAAATCTTAGTCCCTGCAGGTGCTGAGGGATATGTGAAGTTTATAGGTGATTGGCTACAGGTGGTACGTATTTATGAAGTTCACTTTATTGAAGAGGGTGATACTTATGGCTGTAGAGAAGCTGAACTAGAAGCTATTGACGATCTTGATGGATATGATGAAGTTGAAGAAGAGTTGCGATGGCTCAAAGAACATCGTGCTGAAAAAGCTGCTAAATTAGTCGCCTTAGAGCAATCTCAAAAAGAAGGAGAGTAGAAAACTTTTTGTGATTTGACAATCGTTTAAATGCGAACCATAAGTATTTATTCGTGATGAAATAAGGAGAGATTAAATGGTAAATGTTATATTTTGCGGTTTCGGTGAAGATATGGACAAACGTGTAGTTGCTAAAGAAGGCGATCTACTTTTGCGTGTTGCCCAAAACAATGGTGTGGTTATTCCAACAGAGTGTAAAGACGGTTTGTGTGGAAGTTGTGCGGTTAAAGTTGAAGAACTTGGTGGTGATCTTGTAGATACTGGCTTTGATAGTGAAGTGGACCCTGATGCTTGGGATAAAGATAAGTACACTACATACATGGAAGATAAAGAGTTAAATACATTAGTTGAGATGGGAGCGATAAGCAAAAAAGAAGCTGAATCAGCTCAACAATATGTACAGCAAACACCAGTGAGACTTGCATGTCAATGTATTATAAAAGGTTCACTGCTTATTAAACCTTTTGACTAAGAAAAATAAATATAACACAAAGGATAAAAAATGACAACACGTGTCGAAATTATAAATGACTTTTTAGCTTTAAATGTAAAGCCAGGAAAAACTATTCAAGACATTGTAGAAGCATCAGGAAGTGCACTTCCTTTTGGTTGTAGAGATGGTGAGTGTGGTACATGTATCGTTATGATAGAATCTGGAATGGAGTTTTTAAGTGGTGTAACTGAAAAAGAAAAAACAGTTATGAAAATGCTTAATGAACCAAGTCCAAAAGCACGTTTATCATGTCAAATGAAAATTGTAGAACCAAATGGTTTAGTTCGTCTTAAGTATTAATCTTCATACCCCTTTTACTGGGGTATGTCTCCCACTCCAATAATTCTAAGTTATTTCTAGAACAATTTATGCAGTTGTATAGATAATAGACATTTTTGATTAAAAAAAGTATCAAATAAACTATAAACTATAGCTAGAGAATAATAACTTATGAAACAACAATTTAATTTTAAACAAAAACAACTGCCTAGATTATCTATGCAGACTTGGCTTCCATTGCTACAATGCTCTTTAAGTGATTTGGATAAGCATATTCAAGTTATAACAAATGAAAACCCATGTCTAGAAGTGGAATCTGGATTTCTTATGCCTGAGAGTTCATCAAGTAGTTCACACAATACTTTTTTAGAGTATCAAAACCATGTATCTAATTCATCTACAGATGAGATAGAATGGATGAGTGTTTCTTCCCAATCACTTTATGAAAAATTAGACTTTCAGATTTCTGCACCCCTTTTTCCAACACCAATATCTCAAAAGATAGCTAAACAAATCATTTTTCATATAAATGATGAGGGATATTTTGAGGGAGATATAAAAGAGATAGCTGTTCAATGTGGAACAGATCAGTATCAAGTAGAACAAGTTCGTCAACGTTTTGTATATTTAGAGCCAATAGGTGTAGGTGCAAGAGACTATAAAGAGTCTTTTTTATTTCAACTTAATGATTTTGATATGGATGATGAATTGAGTTTATTACTCAGTGCACTAATTACTCAATTTGAAGATATTGAAAAATTTTTAGCACATCCTCGAATATCTGATGCAAAAGAGATATTGCAACATCTAAATAATCCTCCAGCAATAGCATACATGGAGAGTGAAACTACAATTTTACCAGACATTTTTGTAGAGTTTAAAGGTGATGATTTAAATATTAAAATAAATAATGATTTTTATCCAAATCTTACAGTTAATCAGATAGACAAATATGATAACTTTGCTAAACAGAAGTTTAAAGAGGCGAGAGAATTAGTAAAACTTTTAGATTTAAGAAAAGCTACACTTTACAATGTAGCACTTGTTTTAATAGAAAAACAGTATGGTTTTTTTATGGGTAGCGAATTAAAACCTTTAAAACTACAAGATGTAGCCGATGAATTAGGCTTCAATGAGTCTACAATTTCACGTGCCATAAGTGATAAATATTTAGAATGTGATAGAGGGGTTTTTGCATTTAAAGAGTTCTTTTCAAATGCTATAGGTGAAGTCTCAACTACTGAGATAAAACATTTTATGCAAAGAGTTATCGAAAATGAAGATAAAGAAAAACCACATAGTGATAAATATCTTCATGAAAGCATTGAGGAAAGGTTTCATGTAAAAATGGTACGTCGTTCAATAGCAAAATATAGACAAGAGCTTGACATACCAGCATTTAAAGAGAGAAAGTTTTTATATAAACTATCTGTGCTTTAACTCACACCAACTAGCTAGTTGGTGTATCTACCATAGTGTAATAATTATCATTAGTACGAGTATTGTGTGTCTTACTTATATGTGATAGAGCAGATTCACCTGTTTCACCAGTTCTAATGCGTTCAACTTCTAAAACTGGAGTTACCCACATTTTTCCTGATCCTGTAGCCATTTCACGTGTATTTGAACGAATAATCTCCTTAGTAATCTCTTTAAAATTTTCGTTTGATAAGACTATATCTAAGCGTACATTTTTATCGAGATTTGTGGTGACTACAGCACCTTTACCAGAGACTTGACTAATGGTTACCCCTTCTATTTTGTTGTCACTTAAATCTGATAAGACATCATCTAAGCAGTTATTATTAAATATTGCTGTGAGTAAATACATTGTTTTTCCTTGAATGTTTTATTTTTAACTCAACATGCATTTATTGTTCCTGTTTTTAAATTTATAAATAATTTTGTTGAAATATCAGTAATTTGACAAAATTGTCACTTGTGAGTTCATATTATGTTTTTTAGAAATATTTTTTAAGAATATTAATTGCATTCTTTTACATAATATATATAAATTACTAAGGAGCAGTTATGGCAAGGAATGATTTAATCGGTGGAGGTTTATGGGAAGAGTACTCTACAGAGGTACAACGACGTATGGACAATCCATCAAACATGGGTGAAATTACTGAAGAAGAAAAAGGTGAGGATGAACTTATAATCGCCGACTTTGGAGCTGAAAGCTGTGGGGATGCTGTGCGTTTGTATTGGTTAATCGATCCAAAATCTGATACTATTAAAACAAGTAAGTTTAAAAGTTTTGGTTGTGGTACAGCTATCGCTTCATCAGATATGATGGCTGAATTGTGTATGGACAAAACTGTTGATGAAGCACTTAAAATTACAAATATAGATGTTGAAAAAGCACTTCGTGACAATCCCGAAGTTCCAGCTGTACCTGGTCAAAAAATGCACTGTTCGGTTATGGCATATGATGTAATTAAAAAAGCAGCTTCTATGTACAAAGGTGTAGATATGGAGAGCTTTGAAGAGGAATTTATAATCTGTGAGTGTGCTCGTGTAACGCAAGATACTCTTAAACAAGTTATAGAACTCAATAAATTGAACACTATTGAAGAGATTACAGATTACACAAAAGCTGGTGGGTTTTGTAAATCATGCATAAAACCAGGTGGACATGAGTCAAAAGATATTTACTTAGTAGATTTACTTGCTGAGGCAGTTGAAGAGATAGAAGCTGCTGAGAAAACTCGTAAAATAATCGAAGCAAAGGGCAATGGTAATTTTGCATCTATGGGACTTGTTCAAAAGATAAAAGCAGTTGAGTCAATTTTAGAAGAGTATATTCGTCCTACTCTCAAAGCCGATGGTGGGGATGTAGAGCTTATAGATATTAAAGAAGATGGTGATGTTTTTGAGGTACTTATAAAGTATCAAGGAGAGTGTATGAGCTGTTCTATGAACACAACTACAACTTTAGCGGGTATTCAAGATATGCTTATATTTAAGCTCAAAGCAACTATCAGAGTTATTGTTACATAATGAGTTTTGCAACTAAAGAGGCTACATTTGCTTACTTAAAACAGTTTCCCAAATATGCTAAGGACTTTTATAGATTTAATGGAGAGTTTTTTGTATCTTCACTAGGTTTGGGCACTTTTAGAAAAGAGCCATATCGTGAAGAAAACTATATTGTGAACTACAAAGACTCAGTAAAAATGGCTATTTTAAATGGCATAAATCTTATAGATACAGCTATAAATTATCGTTATCAAGTAAGTGAAAAGGAGATTGGTGAGGCTTTAAAAGAACTTTTTGAAGAAGGAAAAGCTACAAGAGAGCAACTTGTTATAACTTCAAAAGCTGGCTTTTTACCTTTAGAATTTCCTTTTCCAGAAAACCCATATGAATGGATAAATGACAATGTCATTAAGAATGGTTTAGCCGAGAAAGAGGAGATAGTAATAGACCAACATTGTCTCTCTCCAAAATATATTCGCTGGAGCATTGAGAAGTCTTTAAAAAACCTAGGGCTTGAAACTTTGGATATTATGTTTTTACATAATCCCGAAACGCAGTTGGGCTATGTTGATTACAAAACTCTTTTAGAACGTATAGAAAAAGTTTTTAATCTCTTTGAAAAAATGGTTAAAGAAAAAAAAATAAAATCTTATGGAATAGCTACTTGGAACGGTTTTTTATACGAAGAGACACATAAAGAGTATATGAGTTTAGGCGATATAGTTAAAATAGCACAAAAAGTTGGTGGTAAAAATCATAACTTTAAATATGTGCAGTCACCATTTAACCTAGGAAAACCCGAAGCTTATAACTTTAACAATCAAAAAGGCCCCGATGGTCGTTACTACACATTACTTCAAGCTGTTAATGGGTTTGGTTTGCAACTAATAGCATCTTCAGCACTGCTTCAGTTGAATTTATTTAAGAAAAAGTTTATCTCAACAATTGGTGAAAGTTTGGGAACAAGCGACTTTAATGATGTAGCATCCGCACTTCAATTTGCTCGTTCAGGTGGTGCAATTAGTGCACTTTTTGGAGCGGTAGACGCAACTCATGTTGAAGAAAATTTGACTTTAGCCTTCTTGCCAAGTGCTACAAAAGAGGGTATGAACTCTCTTACTGGAACATAATAGTGCTTTATGACGTTATAGTGGTAGGCAGTGGAATTGCTGGACTGTTTTCAGCTCTTTATGCTCGAAAGTCTGGTTCAAGCATAGCAATACTTACTAAAAGCAATCCTTTTCGTTCAAACTCTGCTGTAGCATCTGGTGGAATAAATGCAGTTATAAATTTGAATGAGTATGATTCAATATTAAATCATATAAACGATACTATAGATGGTGCCGATGGTTTAGTAAATAAAAAAAATATAACTAATATGTGTCATGATGCTCCAGATATAATAGAAGAGTTAAGAGAGATGGGCATTGGATTTGATGTTGACGAGGATGGCAAGATTATGCAACGTCCTTTTGGCGGAGCAAACGCAAATCGTACATGTTATGTAGCTGACAGAACGGGAAGTGCCATAGTGCAAAAACTTCTTATGGAGTGTAGAAATGCAGGAATCCATATATTGAGCAATCATCAGTTTTTAAGCATAACAAAATATAAAGATGCCCTCTCTGGAGTGACTGTACTTCGTAGACGGGACTCACAAGTAATTGCACTTGCCTGTAAGTCTTTAGTGCTAGCTGGCGGTGGTTATGCAGGAATATATAGAGGATACTCTACAAACTCTCAGGAGAGTTCAGGAGACATCATTGCGGCGGCTTTAAGAGCAAAAATGAGACTTTCTAATATGGAATTTGTGCAATTTCATCCTACGACTTTGGTTACTAATGGTGCTTTAGTTAGTGAGGCTTCTCGTGGTGAAGGAGCTTATCTTGTAAATGAGAGAGGTGAGCGTTTTACTGATGAACTTCAAACAAGAGATAAACTCTCTCGTGAAATAATTCAACAAATGCTAAAAGGAAAAGTTTATCTTGATTTCAGGCATTTAAAAAAGGAGTTAATAGAGACTAAACTTCCTTCAACCCAGAAGATTGCTCTTGATAGTGCTGGCATAGATATATTAAACGAGCTTTTGGAAATTATGCCCTCTGCACATTATAGTATAGGAGGTATTTGGACTAGAGGAGATACTTCTACGGATATTCCTGGAGTATTTGCTTGTGGAGAGTGTGCTGTGACTGGTGTTCATGGGGCAAATAGGCTTGGAGGAAACTCTCTTTTAGAAGGTGTCTTTTTCGGTCGTATAGCCGGAAGTGAGGCAGCAAAAAGAGTAACTAGAAGAGAATTTTTACCAATTGATTATGCAGATATAAATAAAGAATTACGCAGAGTTAATTTAATCATTGATGGAGAGAGTCACTTTAACATAAACACCATGCGTAAAAACCTAGGAAAGTATCTTTTTAAAAATGTGGGAGTCTTTCGAGATGAAAAATCTTTAGTGGATGCCTTTGAATATGTTGAATATCTTTTAAGTAAACAGTATGGTTTACACTGTGTTAATAAAGATAGAGACAATAATGTCGAACTTTCATCCATACTAGAGTTTAAAAATGCTCTTTATATTGCACAAGCGATAATACTTTCAGCATTAAAACGCGAAGAGAGTAGGGGTGTTCACTTTAGAAAAGATTATAATATTAAAAATGATGACAAGTTTTCATCCCCATCTTATGTAAAATTGTTGGATGAAAATATATTTGAAATAACTTTTGAGGGCATTGTATTGGATGATTTATGGCATAGATTTAAAAAAGTTTTAACTAAAATAAAAGGATAAAAAATGGCAAAAATAATGTTACGTGAAAATGATAAGGGACAAGTTCTATTTTACTTAGCTAAAAGAGATATGGAAGAGATAATAGCCTCTTTGGAGTTTGATACTGATGAGCAATGGGGTGGAGACATCCATTTAACAAATGGTGACATATGGAATATAACTCCACAACCTAAAAAACTTCCAGATGAAGTAGTTGCTAAAATTGTTAAACGCGGTGAAGAATCATAAATGAGAATAACTCTACTTTTTATAATTCAATCTGATACTTCTTAATTTTGTAACCAATTTGACGTGCAGTCATGCCAAGTTGCATAGCTGCTTTTGTTTGTATACCACGGTTATCCATGAGTGCTTGGATGATAGACTCTTTTTCCAAATCTTGAAGACTTGTTTTAGTAATTATTTGTGGACTCTGTATCTCTTGTACAAGCTCATTGTTTTCATAAGTGGTTTGTAGCACTTGAGGAGCTTGGGTTTGGACAGGTGTCTCTTGCTTCATATAGAGTTTTTGGTAGTTAAATGGTAAAACATGGTTTAACATCTCTGGAATAACTGTACCGTTGGGACAGATTAGGACGATACGTTCCATAGTGTTTTGTAGTTCACGTATATTACCAGGCCATGGATAATCTAAAAGAATTTCCAAAGATTCTTTTGCAAAATTCATTTGCTTTTTATGCTCTTTTGTAAATTTTTTGAGGTAATGCTCTATGAGAAGTTTAACATCTTCATATCTTTCTCTTAGTGGAGGTAGGTTAATTGGTATGACATTAAGTCTATAAAAGAGATCTTCTCTAAACTCACCGTTTTTTACCATTTCTTCAAGGTTTCTATTTGTTGCGGCTACAAGTCTTACATCTGTTTTAATAGTTTTAGTACCACCAACTCTTTCAAATTCTTGTTCTTGTAAAATACGAAGGAGCTTTACCTGAAGAGATGGAGTAATGTCTCCGATTTCATCTAGAAAAAGTGTTCCTCCATTGGCAAGCTCAAATCTCCCTTTTCTCATCTCTTTTGCATCTGTAAATGCACCTTTTTCATGTCCAAAGAGTTCACTCTCTAAAAGGGTTTCACTTATTGCTGCACAATTGAGCTTTATATAGGCTTCATTTTGACGTTTACTTAGATTGTGAACTGCCGTAGCAATGAGTTCTTTACCAGTACCTGTTTCTCCACGTATTAATATAGTTGCATCCGATGGAGAGACGGTTTCAAGCATACTAAAAACTTGTTGCATTTTTGTACTGTTTCCAATAATATTTTCAAATTTAGAGTCCCCTAAAACTACTTCTTTATAATAAGTTTTAAGTTCATTTATTGTTTCTTTTTCTTTAGCAAACTTTTTTTGTGTTGCAAGTGTTCCACCAAATAGTGATCCTACAATTGTTAACATTCTAACTATATCATCAAAATTAAGTATACTATGTTTGTCTATATTTGCAGAGATTACCCCAAAAAGAGATTCATCTTGAATAATAGGAACAGTAATGTAAGAGACAGAGTTGGTATTGAGTTTTCCAATCTTGTTTAAATAGTTTATATTATTGTGTACATCTTCGATGACAACTGGTTCGCAGCTTTGTGCGGCAAGTCCAGTAGCACCCTCTCCAATTTTATAAGAAGCCATCTTTTTTTGCTGTAAAGTTAAATCTATTCCAGCATAAAGTTCCACTGAAGAAGCATCCTCAGATGTTAAAAAAAGAGTACAACGCTCTAAATATGCATTACGTTTAAGAATTTTCATAGACTTTTCAATACTTTGAATAATATCTGTTGCACTAGAGAGTATCATTGCTATATCGTAAAGAATTTTTATTTCATTATATGCAAAAGTTAATGCACATGTTTGACAATCTTCATTGTTAGGTAAATTTAAATCTTCATACATCGATGTTCCAATTTTGAATTTTATGAGAATAATTATATAGTAAAAATCATATATTATAGCTATATATTGTATATAATTTATACAATATATAGCCTTTATTTAGAACAATATATGCATACAAATAAATAAAAATAGGATATAATATGGAAATAACGGTACATGGCACACCAACGAACTTGAGTGGTAAAGATATAAGTGTAGGTATGGAAGCTCCAGCAGCTAGAATAATGAAGCTTGATGGGACTAATAATGTTATAGGAATGATAGCTCCAAATATTCAGCTTCTCATTGCTATACCTTCACTTAAAACAGAAGTATGTTCATTAGGTGCTAAGAAGTTTAATGATTTGGTAAAGCAATTTAAAAAACTTGATGCTGTAATGGTGACGACCGATGATTTGGACTTTGTTAAAGAGTATGCAGATAAAGAGTGTATAGATAATGCTGAAATTGTTATAGATAAAGATAGAAATTTTGCAAAAAAATTTGGTCTTCTTATAATGGAGGGTAAACTCAAAGACCGCCTTGCTCGTGCTGTCTATGTTATAGATAAAGAAGGGATTATAACTTATAAAGAGTTGGTACCTGAGATAGTTGATGAAGTGAACTATGATGCCTGTATTGAAGCAATTAACACAATATTACAAGAAAAGAAAAAAGGGCATACTCATGAAAATTGGATGTCTGTTTAGCAGTTAAAAATGATAGAAGTATATGAAGAAACGGCTCTCACTCCAATGAGTGTGGCAAAGATGAGTGGTTATACAGACTGGTCATCACAACCATCTATGTTTAAACATTATCCCGAATATCTTTTTAGATATAAATTTGGTGAAAATGAGAAACTTCAACCCATAGAGGATGCTCGTTATATAACTTCTAAGAAAATTATAGGAGCAAAAACTTACTATCAGCTGAACACACCATCAGCGGGTAATCTTCATCCAATAGAACTATATGTACAGATAAGAGGGATTAAGGGCATTTTAAGTGGAATATATCATGTTGATGTTGGAGCTTTAGAAATGGTTTTGGTTAGAGAGGTTGAATCTGAAGGAATAGAACCCTACATTGGGTTACAAAATAGTTTTTCAGGAATAATTTTTATAATAAGTTGTGTTCCTTTTAGAGCTGAATGGAAATATGGACGTCGTGCAATTAGGTATTGTTATCTTGATGCTGGGCATCAAGTAGGAGCAATTAGTGCAAGTTTAAAATTACATCGACAAAAGATGACAATTTTGTCTGACTTTAATAAAGATAAGCTCAATGACTTTATGGGGTTTAAAGAAGATGAGTTTGTTATGGCAGCATTAGCTTCTGGTGAACTAAGAAAAAAAAGTATAAATATATTTAAAGATAACCTCATGTATGTCTGCGCTGTTGATTATAGCGAACTGAGTAATTATCTAGCAAAGAATATATCAAATAATCATCTTCTAAAAAGTGAAGTGACACAAATCACTTCAAATCTTAAAAAAGTAGATATAGACAATAGACGTTCAACAAGGTTTTTTAAAGACAGAGCGATTGATGAAGATAAACTCGAGTATTTTTTGCAGTTGGCAAATGGTAGCTTACATTTTCTTTCTTGTTACTATATACGATTAAGAGATAGTTCAAAAAGAGCAGGGGTTTATTTAAAAGGTGAACTCCTTAAAGAAGGTTTGTTTGCTAAACAACTTTCTAAAATTTTAGTGGAGCAGAGTTTTGTAAAAAATGCAGAGATAATTATAGTGGTAACATCTAAATATTTTAGTGCAAATAAATTAATGCAAGCTGGTGCATTTGTACATAATCTCTATCTTGAAGCTGAGTCACAAAGTCTCGGATGTAGTGGAATAGGTGCATTCTATGATAAAAAGATGCAAAACTTTCTCACAACAAATGAGTATATCTTATATGTATGTGCGATTGGAGAACAACAGAAATAAAGGATACGTTTATGAATGTAAAGATGAAAAAAAAGAAAAATGAAGAAGCTGAAAAAATTTTAAATATATATCGTTTTTTTCAAAAAGATGGGAACTTATATCTTACTCAAGAGAGTGAGTCACTCGATATTCTTTATACTGCTGTAGTAGATGCAATAAACAATTGTGGCACACTTAAGGCAGAATTACCATATCAGGAGTTTGTCTATCCGTGTAAGCAAGTAAAAATTGGAGATATTAGTTGGGTGGGACATTTTGAAGAGAGAGACAATAGAATGTTTTTTCTAAGTGACATTCATGACTATTTGAAATTAATATATGGAGTTAACACTAAGCACTTAGAATAAAAAATGCAGTCTTTGTAGTAATTGTATAAAGGATTAATTATTATGGTTAGCTTATTTTTAAAAGAAGACAATATAAAGGTGAGTGTTCCAAATGGAAAAACTTTAAGAGAAGTAGCACGAAAAACAGGTGCTTCAATGGAGTTTGGATGTCGTGTTGGTGATTGTTTAACTTGTGTAGCTCGTGTTAAGTCTGGAATGCGATGTCTTAATGAAAAAAGTGATAAAGAGTTAATAGCACTTGAAGTGTTAGGCGGGGATATAAATGAGCTGCGTTTAATGTGTCAATGCAGGATTGAGTGTGAGGAGGGCGAGATAGAAATTTCGTACTTAGTATAATGCCTAATCTAACTGAAAAAATATCATCATCAGTAGATTTTATAGGTGCATTCGATCCAAAAATACGTACCTTTGATATTATTATGAAAACAGCTAATGGAAGTTCGTACAATAGTTATATTGTACGAGGCTCTATGGGTGTTGCTATTATGGATACTGTAAAGAAGGAGTTTAGTGCAGAGTTCTTCGAACGTTTGGAGTCTCTCTGTGATTATGAAGAGATAAAATATATTGTCTTACATCATCTAGAACCAGATCATTCTGGAGCACTTGAAGAGCTTATGAATCGAGCACCACAAGCAAAGCTTATTATCTCTGGACGAGCGGTTATGATGCTCAAAGGCATTATTAAAACAGATATAGCCTTTGAAACTGCAAATACTGGCAAAAGGATTTCTTTAGGAGATAAAACCATAGAGTTTTTAAGCACACCATTTTTACATTGGCCCGATACAATGAGCTCTTATCTACATGAAGATAAGGTACTTTTTAGTGGAGATGTATTTGGTTCTCATTACTACGACGAGCGTCTTTTTGATGATAAAGTTGGAGACTTTTCTTATGCATTTAAGTACTATTATGAGCATATAATGCGTCCATTTAAACAGTATGTTATGCAAGCCTTAAATCTCTATAATCGTTTTGAAATTAGGACTATAGCACCACTTCATGGACCGATTCTTCGAACAAATCCTCAATATTATCTTGATAAGTATGAAGAGTGGAGTAGTGAAGAGAAGTTTAGAAAAAATACTTTTGGAAAAAAAATGCTTTCAGTTTTTTATATGTCTAGTTATGACAACACACATAAAATGGCGAAAGTAATAATGGAGGGAGCTGATACTATTGATGGCATAGTTGCGAGCATGTATGATTTGGCTTCTTTGGATGAAAAAAATATGATTGACTTGCTTGAAGAAAGTGATGCAGTGATTGTTGGTTCTCCTACAATCAATGGTGATGCAGTCAAACCAGCTTGGGACTTACTCTCTTGCATGGCATTTTTAGAGTCTCAAGGTAAGGTTGGTGCTTCGTTTGGCTCGTATGGTTGGACAGGAGAAGCACCAGAAATGCTTCATGATAGAATGCATTGGTTGAAGTTTAGACTTCCAGTTCAGCCCTTAAAAATAAAGCTAATTCCAACAAAAGAGGAACTTGATGATTGTTTCGTATTTGGTAAAGAAGTAGCAGAAATTACAATGGGAAAAATGGTAGAAATGGAGATGGAGATATGAATGAATTAGATAAAATGGAAAAAGACATAGCAGTACTTTTACATCACTTTGGCATTAATGCTTATGCACAAACAATTTTAGGAAAATGGATAGCTTTTGAGTCTTTAAAAATGAATCATCTTTACCATGATTTAGGTTTTAAAAGTAGAACAGAGATGGGTAAGTTTATGAAAAAAAACTATCCGCTTTTAGCTGCTAGAAAGCCAAAAGATAAGTTATGGAAAAAGTTTTTGTATGATGAGATAGGAGAGGTGGCCCCTGCATGTTTGAGTTGTGAAGATCAATACAATTGTTTTTCATGTTTAGTCAGCGAGACAAATACATGATAACACCATCAATATCAACTACTCAACTTTATGTAAATATAGATATTTTACTCTCTACAGATACACCTCTTTTCATACATGGAAGCCCTGGAATAGGAAAGTCTTATATCGTTGCAGACATTGCAAAAAAAAGAGATTTAGAGCTTGTAGATGTACGTCTTTCTCAGATGGACCCAGTAGATTTACGTGGTATTCCTTCTATAGAAGAGCAACAGACAGTCTGGATGCCACCGATCTTTTTCCCAAAAGATATAAACTCGGAAGGTATTTTGTTTTTGGATGAATTAAATTCTGCTCCACCATCAGTTCAAGCTGCTATATACCAGTTGGTATTAGATAGAAAGATGGGAGAGTATAAACTTCCAAAAGGATGGAGAATTATCTGTGCTGGTAATCGTATGAGCGATAGAGGAGTTGTGTTTCGTCTTCCTTCCCCACTTATAAATCGTATGGTTCACTTACATGTAGAAGCGAGGTTTGAGGACTTTAAACTCTTCGCTCTCCAAGAGAAACTTCATCATTTTATTTTAGGATTTTTGAGTTTTCGACCAGATTTACTCTCAACAGAACCAATCATCGAAGATGATGTTAATCCAGCATTTGCGACTCCAAGAAGTTATCATATGCTCTCAACTATTTTAAAAGAAACAAAGGATGTAAACTCTATAACTTCTATCATTTACGGAACAATTGGTTATAGCTCGGGTATAGAGTTTACCTCTTATATTAAAGTTTATGAGGAGTTACCCAATGTAGCTGCAATATACGAAGGTGACTACCCAAAGTTGAAAAATGAACCTGCACTTCTCTATGCTTTGGTATCAGCTTTAGTGGAGTATTATGAGAGTAGTGAACGACACAAAGAACATCTTTTCGCATTTAGTGAAACACTTCCCACAGAGTTTGGAGTAATGCTGATTAAAGATATAATTGTTAAGGATGAGTCGATAGCTACATTCAATGCATTTGAAGAGTGGGTGGAAAAGTATGGAAAATATATCATCTAAGTTCCTCACTCTTTTAGAAAAGGTAAGGGTACAGTTTCTATTTGACCACCCTTTTTTAAGTGTTTTAGCACTTTCACTTCCAATGGAATTTCGCAAGAATACTCATGAAGCATTTGAAACAAATGGAGCTATTATCTTTGTTGATGAGACACTTTGTGAGTCAATAAGAGATGAGGAATTAAAATATGTTTATGCTCATACACTGTTACACATACTTTTAAAACACCCTTTTAGAATGAACGAAAGAGATCACGGAGTTTGGAACAGAAGTAGCGACATTGTCATCAACCTCTTGCTAAGTGATTTTCAAAGAGTTGGAGAGCGACCAAAATATGAGGTTCTACTTGAAAAATTTCGTAATAAAAGTGTTGAAGAAGTTTACAATGCTCTATATAAAGAAAAAGAAGATGAAGTTGGGAGACCCAACGAAGAGAATCAAAAAGAGGAGAGGCTTGACCTCATAGAAAATGAGGGTGATGTACAAGCTACTATGGAGAAAATGGACTCGCTTATCATTCAAGCTATGGGTGTGGCACATAAACAAGGAGATATACCATCTTCTTTTTTAGAAGTTATAAATGAGATTATACGCCCAAAAATTGATCTTCAAATACTACTACATACATATATGAGCGAGAGTTTTTTTGATAAGGAGATAAACTTTTCCTATCCAAATCGACGATTTATTCATAAAGGTTTATATCTTCCAGGTTATAGACATGAACAAAATAGACTTAAACTTTATATAGCACTAGATAGATCTATGAGTATTAGTGCAGAAGTTTTTTCTAAATTCTTAGGCATAATTGATTCAGTTTTGCGAATGAGCACAGATTTTGAAGTTAATGTTATTCCATTTGATGAGAGTGTGGACATACAAAAAATAGTTCGATACGATTCGCAAGAAATTCAGCCTACTATAATGTTTGAAAAGGGAAATGGAGGAACATTGATTGAGCCACTTTTTGAGTATCTTCGAGTAAATTCCGAATTAGGAGCGACTTTAATGGTTCTAAGTGATGGACTTTTTAAGATAGAGAAATCATCAGAATTCAATACTCTTTTTTTAGTAAGTCAGAAAAAAAATATAAAAAGACTGAAAGCTTTTGGGGATGTCTTTTATTTTGATTTATAGGTTATAACATGAATGAACTTAGTTACAAAGAAGAGATTGAAAGACTTCAAGAAGAAAGTGATTTTGAAGCGAGAGGAGATGCACTTTACATAAACCACAAGGATGACGAAGCGAGATTGGAGTGGGCATTTTATAGACCTTCAGGTTCACATCCAAAACAGATTCAAGACCCAAACCATCTTGTCGCCATTATGGCATTTAACCACTCGAGACTAGGAGCGTTAGAGCGTTTTAATCTCTTAAGCCACGAGATAATTAATGATGATAGGCTCAGAAATAAGATAAGAAACCGAAGTCGTATGTTATTTAGAGCGATGATAGATAATGACTTTGAAGATTTAGTCAGTGTTTTACAAAAATATCCTGTTTTTATGGATTTGGCATGTGATCAAATGGTAAATGGCAGAATATGGAACGATATATATGCTAAGCCAATTTTTGCTTCTAAGTTCATGGAGTTATCGGTAGAGAAATTAGATGAAAATTTGACTATGGGAGTTAAGTGTAGACTTCAACCCATTAACTCTTTAAATTTAGATGAGTCTAAACTTTACTTAGAGCTTTTAAGTTCTCAGGTACAAAACTTGCATATTGTAATAAAAGAACACTATTACAATGAGTTTCAAAGGTGGTTAAGCATTATGACATTGCATCCACTACAAAAAATTCTTTGGCAAAAAAATATAAATGTATTAAAGGAGAAGTGATGACAGGTATTATAAAAAGTATAATGAAGGCTATTTACAATTTAAGTGATGAAGATAATTATAATCTATATGATTCTTGTGATATAGCAGAATACTTAGGGCTTAGAATAGAAGTTGTAGAGAAGATTATAGAAATACTAATAGAGGGTAGGTTTGTAAGCGAATGCATGAACCTTCATGATGATGGAGTGCAGACATACTGTTTAACAGATAAAGCAATTGATTTGGTTGAAGTGGGATGAAGTTTATTATTTTTTATGAAAAACCAGGATGTTTAACAAATGAGAAACAAAAAAAAGCACTTAGAGATGCTGGGTATAAAGTCATAGCAAGAGATTTATTAAATAATGATATGAGTGAAGAAGAGTTACACGAGTTTTTTAAAAAAATGCCTGTTACAAAATGGTTTAATCCTAATGCAAGAGAAATCAAAAGTGGTAGTATAAACCCTGTGAATTTGGATGAAAAAACAGCACTAACTATGATTAAAAACAATCCTATATTATTAAGAAGACCACTACTAATTATAGGAGAAAAAAAGTTATGTGGTTTTAATCAATGGTTCATAGAAAAAACGATGAAGGTTGAGTTTAACACGAAGGTATCAAATCAATGTGTTCGTTCGGTATAAAATAAATATTTTTTTATATACATTATTAAAGCTTCTCCCATAGATGTTAAATCTACTAAATCTAGTGCAATAATCAATCAACTTTTAAATTTTTAGTATGTAATATTGTACTTAAGTACAATATGATAAAAATCAAAAAAGCAATATGATACATATAATAAATAAATTTTAGGAGTTTATGATGTCTTCAGTAATTGCAACAGTATCTAGTTTAGATGGAAAATTTTATATTAAAGAAGATGATGGTTCTCTACACGAGTTACAAAAAGGGGAGACTATAAATGAAGGTGAAATTATTGTTGGTGCGGATGGGAATAGTGCATTAGACAGTATTATAGTATCAATGAATGATGGAACAGATATTGTAATGCTTGGAAATGACAAGCAACTTTTTGATTCTTCATTAGAAAATATAGAATTTCCTACAGCTGATGTTGTTACAGAGCGTTCATCAATTGAGTCATTATATGAAGATTCAGGCATTGTTTTTGATGATGATAATGTAGATATAGATGAAACGGAGACAGAAGCTGGTGATGCTATTGTAGGGTCTTCAGACATTTCACAAAATGCAGAATTTGCTAATATAGAGATTGACAATAGTGTTGATAATGTTACTACATCTGAGTTGTTATCAGATTCTGATGTACTTACTTCAGCAGGTAACCCTAGTATTGATATTATTAATGATACTTCTTTGGCTTCTGATACAGCAGTAAATAATACTTCAAGAGATATTTCTTCTACTGAGACAATAATAAATGCAAAAGAAGCACAAGATGCTGCTGATGCCAAAGAAGCACAAGAAGCACAAGACGCAGCTGATGCAAAAGAAGCTCAAGAAGCAAAAGAAGCAAAAGAAGCACAAGAAGCACAAGAAGCCGCTGATGCAAAAGACGCAGCTGATGCAAAACTAGCTCAAGAAGCTGCAGAAGCCAAAGAAGCACAAGATGCTGCTGATGCAAAAGAAGCTCAAGACGCTCAAGAAGCAGCAGATGCCAAGGCAGAACAAGAAGCACAAGATGCAGCTGATGCAAAAGAAGCACAAGATGCAGCTGATGCAAAAGAGGCTCAAGACGCACAAGAGGCTCAAGAGGCTCAAGACGCAGCTGATGCAAAAGAGGCTCAAGAAGCTCAAGACGCTCAAGAAGCAAAAGAAGCTCAAGAAGCAGCTGATGCCAAGGCGGAGCAAGAAGCACAAGAAGCCGCTGATGCAAAAGAAGCTCAAGAAGCTCAAGAAGCAAAAGAAGCACAAGAAGCACAAGAAGCCGCTGATGCAAAAGACGCAGCTGATGCAAAACTAGCTCAAGAAGCTGCAGAAGCCAAAGAAGCACAAGAAGCTGCTGATGCAAAAGAAGCTCAAGATGCTGCTGATGCAAAACTAGCTCAAGAAGCTGCAGAAGCCAAAGAAGCACAAGACGCAGCAGATGCCAAGGCGGAGCAAGACGCTCAAGACGCAGCAGATGCCAAGGCAGAACAAGAAGCTGCAGAAGCAAAAGAAGCACAAGAAGCTGCTGATGCAAAACTAGCTCAAGATGCTGCTGATGCCAAGGCAGAACAAGAAGCTGCAGAAGCAAAAGAAGCTCAAGAAGCTGCTGATGCAAAAGAGGCTCAAGAAGCCAAAGAAGCTCAAGAAGCTGCTGATGCAAAAGAAGCTCAAGAAGCCAAAGAAGCACAAGACGCAGCAGATGCCAAGGCAGAACAAGAAGCTGCAGAAGCCAAAGAAGCTCAAGAAGCTGCTGATGCCAAGGCAGAACAAGAAGCTCAAGAAGCAAAAGAAGCACAAGAAGCTGCTGATGCAAAAGAAGCTCAAGATGCTGCTGATGCAAAAGAAGCTCAAGATGCTGCTGATGCAAAACTAGCTCAAGAAGCTGCAGAAGCCAAAGAAGCACAAGACGCAGCTGATGCCAAGGCGGAGCAAGAAGCACAAGACGCAGCAGATGCCAAGGCAGAACAAGAAGCTGCAGAAGCCAAGGCAGAACAAGAAGCTGCAGAAGCAAAAGAAGCTCAAGAAGCTGCTGATGCAAAAGAGGCTCAAGAAGCCAAAGAAGCTCAAGAAGCTGCTGATGCAAAAGAAGCTCAAGAAGCCAAAGAAGCACAAGACGCAGCAGATGCCAAGGCAGAACAAGAAGCTGCAGAAGCACAAGAAGCTGCTGATGCAAAACTAGCTCAAGAAGCTGCAGAAGCCAAAGAAGCTCAAGAAGCAGCTGATGCCAAGGCGGAGCAAGAAGCACAAGAAGCCGCTGATGCAAAACTAGCTCAAGAAGCAGCTGATGCAAAAGAGGCTCAAGAAGCCAAAGAAGCACAAGATGCAGCTGATGCAAAAGAAGCACAAGACGCTCAAGAAGCAAAAGAAGCTCAAGAAGCAGCTGATGCCAAGGCGGAGCAAGAAGCACAAGAAGCCGCTGATGCAAAACTAGCTCAAGAAGCAGCTGATGCAAAAGAGGCTCAAGACGCTCAAGACGCAGCAGATGCCAAGGCAGAACAAGAAGCTGCAGAAGCAAAAGAAGCTCAAGATGCAGCTGATGCAAAAGAGGCTCAAGAAGCCAAAGAGGCTCAAGACGCAGCAGATGCCAAGGCGGAGCAAGACGCTCAAGACGCAGCAGATGCCAAGGCAGAACAAGAAGCTGCAGAAGCAAAAGAAGCACAAGAAGCTGCTGATGCAAAAGAGGCTCAAGAAGCCAAAGAAGCTCAAGAAGCTGCTGATGCAAAAGAAGCTCAAGAAGCCAAAGAAGCACAAGACGCAGCAGATGCCAAGGCAGAACAAGAAGCTGCAGAAGCACAAGAAGCTGCTGATGCAAAACTAGCTCAAGAAGCTGCAGAAGCCAAAGAAGCTCAAGAAGCTGCTGATGCCAAGGCAGAACAAGAAGCTCAAGAAGCAAAAGAAGCACAAGAAGCTGCTGATGCAAAAGAAGCTCAAGATGCTGCTGATGCAAAACTAGCTCAAGAAGCTGCAGAAGCCAAAGAAGCACAAGACGCAGCAGATGCCAAGGCGGAGCAAGAAGCACAAGAAGCTGCTGATGCCAAGGCGGAGCAAGAAGCTCAAGAAGCCAAAGAAGCTCAAGAAGCTGCTGATGCAAAAGAGGCTCAAGACGCTCAAGACGCAGCAGATGCCAAGGCAGAACAAGAAGCTGCAGAAGCAAAAGAAGCACAAGACGCAGCTGATGCAAAAGAGGCTCAAGACGCAGCTGATGCAAAAGAGGCTCAAGACGCAGCTGATGCCAAGGCGGAGCAAGAAGCACAAGACGCAGCAGATGCCAAGGCAGAACAAGAAGCTGCAGAAGCCAAGGCAGAACAAGAAGCTGCAGAAGCAAAAGAAGCTCAAGATGCAGCTGATGCCAAGGCAGAACAAGAAGCTCAAGAAGCCAAAGAAGCAGCTGTAGAGGCTAAAGACGAGAAAGACGAGAAAGACGAGAAAGACGAGAAAGACGAGAAAGACGAGAAAGACGAGAAAGACGAGAAAGACGAGAAAGACGAGAAAGACAAAAAGGACGAGAAAGACGAGAAAGACAAAAAGGACG
>Ga0316206_1001034_pt1 | contig 28477 bp, 26 predicted proteins | sample 6monthpyrite_MG_FD_204942 | JGI IMG/M metagenome (GOLD analysis project Ga0316206, IMG submission 204942) | Microbial mat bacterial communities from mineral coupon in-situ incubated in ocean water Damariscotta River, Maine, United States -... | ecosystem: Environmental > Aquatic > Marine >... | reverse complement strand
TTTTAAAAATAAAAAAAGTGTTACAAATCTTACAAGGAAATTAACAGGAGAAAACTTCTGACAAGAACCAGTAGAGAATGTAGCGTTATGAAGTGTAACGCGTTTTTGAGTAAAAACAATACAAAATTAACAAAAAAACGTCTAAAAATTGAATTTTTCCGGTTTCAACAGTAAATCGAGGCATTTTTTTTGGAAAAACCCTGTTTTATCACTCTCTTATATAATTTTTTACTAATAAATGTAAGCTGAAAACAAACCAACGCGATCACAGGAATTAGCTATTGTAACCTATCCCTACTCCATCGAAGCATCATAAAACTGGTATCTGTTTTTACCTTCACGCTTGGCTTTATACATCGCAACATCTGCCTGCTTGACAAGCATTTTTATGTCTTCACAATTATCCGGAAACAGACTGATACCGATAGTGGTGGATATTGAAAATTCATGTCCGTGTAACTTGTATGGCTCTTGTGTGGTCGACAGGATTTTCTGTGCAATCCTGCTAACCGACTCTATGTCTTCTATATCAGTTATGATCAAAGTAAACTCGTCGCCACCAATGCGCGCTATGGTATCTGACTCACGTAATGCAGCTACAACACGTTTGCTCACCTGCTGCAGAATTTCATCACCTACTATATGACCATATTCATCATTAACCGCTTTAAAATTATCCAGATCCATAAACATGACGGCAATTTTCTGGTCGTTTCGTTTTGAACGTGACAAGGACTGCCGCAGGCGATCATAAAACAGCATCCGGTTGGGTAAATCGCATAAACTATCGTAATGAGCCAGATGATACAGACGTTCGTCACCCTCACTTTCAGTAGAAACGTCAGAAAAAATACCAATATAATGACTTATATCCCCGTTATCATCGAGCACCGCGGTAATACTCAGCCATTCCGGGTAAACCTCATTGTTTTTTCGGCGGTTCCAGATCTCACCTTGCCAGCGTTTTTCTCGTAGCAAGATACTCCACATACGTTTATAAAAACTCTGGTCATGATTACCTGAATGTAAAAAATCCGGCTTTTTACCAATCACTTCAGCACGCTCATAGTGGGTAACCTTCTCAAATGCATGATTTACATTTAGAATATGCGACTGCGCATCAGTGATCATTACTCCCTGTTCAGCATTCTCAAATACCTTTCCCATAATTTTGGCTGCCAGCTTGAGGTCTGATTTTATTTTACTCTTGAGGATGTTAATCTGATGCCGCAGCTCGGACGTTAATATGATAAATTTGTCATACTCATTTGCACAAACACCTTCATTCTGTCCTGTTCTGGATAACAATGCTCGCCCGAGTTTTAGCATCTCATTATGAATACTGCCCAGGCGTTTGAAAGCTGGCATTTCAACCAGCTCTTCGTCCTGAACACTGTTATACCAGCGGTTAAAATGGCTATCACTGGCTAATATGTTTTGAATCTGTTTTATATCTGTCTCGGTATGGCAGACCAACGCCCGGTTCAACTCAGACAACCATTTAATGTGAAACTCGAGCGCCAGATCAATTGCGCTAAGATAGTTATCAAACTCACTATCTGTCAGTTTTTGAAACAGGGAACAATCCAATTTAGCGCAGCCTTTTTTGTTAGTATATGCTTCACATTATGAACAAATTAACCGTTTACGCCAGAAAAATATAGTTCTGGTATTCCCAAACACTATAAAGCTTGATACAGATCAAAGGAAAAGCCTTATATAAGAAAATGTTAAACTAACAAAACTGAACAAATAATACTTTTTATCTCAAGTGAAGTTTAATGACTTCCCGTTAAATCTGGCTAAAATTAATACGTGTAAAGTCTATTCCGAATTTTATATATCAATCATATCGATGACATGAATCTCAAATGCCTTGTATTAAATATGCCTACCTGTTTTTCAGGTACGGCGACTACAGGTTTTTCTTGGTAGTACTGGCACTCAACCAGATTTGTTTTATCGAATCCTGATTCCGACCTATCCTCTCCTGCTTATGGAATTAGCTGGCTGAAACCAAACGATATTTCTTTACCGCGCCTGTTTCCGGGCATTCAAATTCAAGCCTGCATGACATCAATGCAAGATTATTGTCATCATTTCTGGTGCCATATAAGCGGTCACCGATAACAGGAAATCCCGCGCCTGCCAGATGACGCCTTATCTGATGTTTACGACCAGTTTCAATACTCACACTCAACAATGAACAGTCATTAACCTTATCATATGAAACAAGGTTAACGTGACTCACTGCAGTTTTATCATCAACTGAATCCGTCAGTCGAATTCCAGCTTTGTTTTCTGGAAAATAGCCATGTACCTTAACCTGATACTGCTTAAAGATTTTTCGTTCACGAAATAATTTTGAAAAATCAGCCGCCATTTTTTGCGTATGAGCAATAATCATCAGTCCCGACGCTGCACGGTCAAGTCTGTGTACTATAAATGCAGGTCGCTGAGGTTTAAGGTGCTGTTCAACCCAGCGGTTAATGGTACAGTGATCACCCCACCTGGAACCTTGAGAGCGTAACCCATATGGCTTATTCCAGATAGTATACGAACCTTCATCTGCAATCAGTTCAGGCTCTGGTGGGACTTCATCCAGCACACGTTCGTCATAATAAAAATGTAAATGCTCACCTGCCTTGATATGTTTACTGGCCCGCCTGATACGTTTTGTGGCATTCCCTTCACCAATCCAGGCAGCCCCTTTTTGCATGGCCCGTTTAACTTTCTGCCTGGACAGCCCACTCATCAGCATCAGGTGTTCAGCCGCAGTTTTATTAGCATCTATTACAATATGGTGTTTCTCAAAATGTACAATTATGTCATTCATATCAGATTACTATAATTCATAGCCTGCGCCGGTGTCATCCAAAATTATATGTATAGACAAAAACATCTCAAACGTTCATCATTAGCCACCACTTCACAATATATAAATATGAATATCTTGGAAAACCACTATGGGTATTGGAAACAAAAATAGCTTGGTATCAATTTTATTCGTTAGCCTCATCAGTATTTCTCCACGAATCAAACGCACTCTCTGGAACAAGTGGTATAACCTGCTTGCAAGAAATGATTCTCAAGGCTTACTTGCCAGCATGAATTATGGATATATTGAGAATACGACGGTTTCAGCAACAGAAAATATCAGACCTCAGCTCATGTTATATGAAAGAGTCCTCGGCAATACAAATATTAATAATAAACGTGTCATCGAGATAGGCTCAGGTAGAGGTGCGGGGGCAGCTTTCCTCGCCGAAAAATTCAAACCGGAATTGTATATCGGAATGGACCTTGCAATAAATGCAAGCTTAAACAGTATAACAACTGATAATGTTAATTGCCTGCGATTTGTTTCAGGTGATGCTCTTGCAATACCGATAAAAAAGAAATCAATTGACATTGTAATTAATATCGAATCATCCCACTGCTATGGAAATCTTGCAGAGTTCATCAAGCAGGTATCCGACCTGTTAGTTAGGGATGGTTATTTTTGTTATTGCGACCTCATGCCTGCTTCACAGATCAAGCAATTGCAGCAATATTTCGAAAGCAACCAAATGGCCGTTATCGAATCTGAAAATATTACTGAAAATATTCTTGCATCACTGGATAGTACATCCACTGAAAATTCAGGAAAAATAAGAGCAAATATACCTTGGTACTTGAGAAAGGCCTTTTCTGACTTTGCAGGGATACAGAATACGAGCGTTTATAATTTATTTAAATCCGGAAAACTGGTTTACTACTTATTTCTGGTTAAAAAAATATAACCCGTATCACTTTTCAGTTTATTGTTTTAGCCGGTACCCTGTTTTAAACATAGCCCAGACGATAAATAGACAAAGACTTAAAAACACCAGTATCACAGCCAGGCTAATTCCAACACTCACATCAGACACTTCAAAGAAACTCCATCTGAATCCACTAATAAGATAAACAACCGGATTAAACAAAGTGACTGTCTGCCAGGCCGGTGGCAACATACTCACCGAGTAAAAACTGCCTCCCAGAAAAACCAGTGGCGTAATTACCAACATCGGGATCAGCTGCAGCTTTTCAAAGTTAGTTGCCCACAAACCAATAATAAATCCGAATAAACTGAATGAAACACAGGTTAGAATCAGAAATGCCATCATCCAGAACGGATGCGCAATCTCCAGGGGAACAAAAAAACCGGCTGTTGCTAATATAATCAGGCCAATAATAAATGATTTGGTCGCAGCTGCCCCTACATAGCCAATGATAATTTCTACAAACGAAATCGGGGCAGACATAACTTCATATATAGTCCCGGTAAATTTAGGAAAAAATATCCCAAATGATGCATTGGATATACTCTGGGTTAGTAATGCCAGCATCATAAGCCCCGGCACAATAAATGCCCCATAGGTTACACCTTCGATTGACTGGATACGTGAACCAATAGCCGAACCAAATACTACGAAATAAAGGGCTGTTGAAATTACCGGTGATGCAAAACTTTGCAGAATAGTTTCCCAGGCACGTAACATTTCATACTTATAGATAACCTTGATTGCGTTTATATTCATTACTATGATTTTACCAGACTGATAAAAATATCTTCCAGTGAACTCTGGGTTGTTTGTAAATCTTTCACATTCAAGCCTGTTACTCTGAGTGTCTCCATTAGCTCATCAATACCAGTCTCCGGATTATGCGGATCATAGGTATAAGTAAGTTTAAAACCATCCTTTGATAAATCGAGAGGCCAGTTAACCAATATCTCTGGCAAATCAGACAACCCGGATACAAGCTCTATAATTAACTGCCTTTTACCCAGTTTATGCATTAATGCCTGCTTGTCTTCAACAAGAAGTAACTCTCCATTATTAATAACGCCGACACGATCAGCAATGGCTTCAGCTTCTTCTATATAATGTGTGGTCAATATAATAGTCACACCCGATTCCCGCAGTCGACTAACCAACTCCCACATGTCCTTGCGCAACTTCACATCAACGCCAGCAGTAGGTTCATCCAGAAACAAAATAGCTGGCTCATGCGCTAATGCTTTCCCTATTAACACACGCCGTTTCATTCCACCCGACAACGACATCAGTGCACTGTCTTTTTTATCCCATAGCGACAAGTCTTTCAATAATTGCTCAAGAAATGCCGGGTTCGGCTTCTTGCCAAACAAGCCTCTGCTAAAACACAGGGTATTCCAGACGGTATCAAAAGCACCCAACGTCAGTTCCTGGGGGACCAGTCCTATCAGGCTACGTGTAGTGCGATAATCAGAAACAATATCATGACCATCAACCGTCACCGACCCGGCTGTTGCATTAACAATACCGCAAATAATAGATATCAGTGTTGTCTTTCCTGCTCCGTTAGGGCCCAGTAATGCCAATATCTCGCCCTTGTGAATGTTCAGGCTCACGTCGCGAAGTGCCTGAAAACCATTCGCATAGTCTTTTGACAGATTTGATACAGAAACAACAGACTGCATTTAGATTCCCTGAATATAGCTCAAATTATTACCACATAGTGTACTACATTGTAAAACGGCACATACCATTATTACTACTTCTATTATCTGAACATGTAAATTTTACTAATGCCTACATTGCTAGCCGAGTTTCACTCATCGCAATAACGAGGGGGGAGTTTTTCTTTTAGGGTGTGAAAAAACCACTCTGACAGGGATGAAAAAAATTGCATGCTCAAACAAAAAATTACTTTTAATTTCTACTAAAGACAGGGGCATTAATAATAAGGAGCCTCCGATTAATTCTGGATACAGTAAATTGTGCTTTTAAAAAAGGAGTCAATGCATTGTAGTACCGGGATGAGTGTTCATGAATTAATCAGAGGTTCTCTGGTTTTCACTAACCCACCTTAACCAGAAAAAACCACCAAACCCGGCGATTAATGAAGCAATAAGAACACCTGTTTTTGACATCAACAAATATTCTTCCTTGCCGGCAAAGCCCAGTTCAGCAATAAATATCGCCATGGTAAAACCAATACCTGCCAGTAAAGCGACACCGGCAATCTGACTAAAACGCGTCTGTGCAGGAAGCTGAGCTATACCCAGCTTCAACGCCAACCAGCAAGCCCCGGTAATACCAATAAATTTACCCAGCACCAATCCGGAAATAACTCCCAGAGTTACCGGGTGCATCAGCGTCGCACTCATGGTTGAAAATTCTATGGGAATGCCTGCATTAAAAAATGCAAAAATGGGTATAATCAAAAAAGCGACTGGCATGTGCAGGCTGTGCTCAAGTCGCTGTAAGGGCGACTCGACCTTATGAACACCATTTTCGAGCGTCTGCACTACTGCACGTAATGCATCATTGGTCAGAATGCTTTTACCCGGCTGATGACTCGCATCAAAACGATCCATTAAAACTTTTACATGTCCACTAAATCGAGCTGGATTATATTTGGGACGTGCAGGAATAGTAAAGGCCGCCAATACTCCTGCCAACGTCGCATGAACACCTGATTTAAGTAGCGCTAACCATAACAATATCCCGAGTAAAAAATATGGTAAAGGCTGACGAATACCCGAAAGATTGAACACAATAAGTAACCCAAGAATGACTGCCGCAGAAAATAATGCCTCCCACACCAATTGATCCGTATAAAAAAGGGCAATTACAACTACCGCCCCCAGATCATCTACAATCGCTAATGCTACCAGAAAAGTGATTAATGCTTTTGGCACCCGATCTGCAAGTAACACCAGTGCACCGATGGCAAATGCAATGTCTGTTGCCATAGGGATACCCCAGCCACGAGCAGCATCACCATCGGAGTTAATTACAAAATAGATCAACGCGGGAAGCACCATGCCCCCAATTGCTGCAACAATGGGTAACACAGCCTGACGCAATACAGCCAGCTCACCGACCATAATTTCTCGTTTGAGCTCCAACCCTACCAGGAAGAAGAACATTGCCATCAATCCATCATTCACCCAGTGATGCAGTGTTTTTTCTAAATGCCAGCCACCTATATTGATACCCACCGGTACCTGTATCCAATGATGATAGAATACGGATACAGCACTATTCGCAAGCACCATTGCAAGAATCGCAGTCGCCATCAACAACAGGCCACTGGTTGTTTGACGATGTATAAACTCTTCAAAAGGGGTAAACACTTTATCAAAGGATTTTTCCCAGCGCGCATGGAAAACACCCTTTTCTTTCAGATGTACTGTATCGTCATTTTCGTCTTTCATGTATTTCCCTGCATTTATTTTCGATATAGCTTACATTAATCAAGAAATAACCAGCCTCATATAGCCGATGCAATTAAAGCCTTATACCACCTGATTAAAGGAAGCTCGATCTTTACACCCATAAAGATTAATCAAAAAATATTAATCATACAAGAGCACAATATCAGTTATAATGTATTCAGTCATTCATACAAAAAACCATATGAATATGAACCATACCCAGATCTTACTCGACAATCTATACTGGATAACCCTGTTCGCTGTTATCGTTTCGTCTGTCTCTGCTGTACTCAAGGCAGGATTTAAACAATTTGATCTGTTTGGCGTTATCATTATTGCCATTGCAACAGGCCTGGGTGGTGGCTCCCTGCGTGATATGTTGCTTGACAGAGAGGTATTCTGGATCAGCAATCAGATGTTCTTTATTGCATCTCTCATCAGTGCCTTTACTGTATTTATTGCAGCAAGGCTGATTACAATACCGCATCGCCTGTTTCTGATTCCGGATGCAGCTGGGCTGGCAACCTTTGCCATTGCGGGTACTTTGGTTTCATTAATGGCAGACACACCGTGGTTGATTGCGAGCTTCATGGGTGTTATGACAGGAATTATGGGTGGTATCTTTCGTGACCTGCTATGCAATGAGACCCCGATTGTATTTCACAGCCCACTATACGCAACCGTGTCATGGGCAGGCTCGCTGTTGTTCATTGGCCTGTTACAATTGAATGTTGATATTACACTGGCTGCTTTGATTGCAGGACTGGGGATATTTATTTCACGACTACTGGCTATTTATTACAATATAAAATTACCAAGATTTCGTTTTAAAACCTGACTACATATCTGCCTGAAGTGTTGAGGCATTTATTTCGTCTACGTCTATCAGCTCGCCGCTGTGTAAATCATAATAAAATCCAATCAGTTCCAGGCTACCCTCTTTAACCCGACTACGTATCCACGGATGTGTCATCAGATTATGCAATGAATGACTAACAGCGGTTTGCTCACAAGCTTCGGTTTTTTGTTCCTGTGTATCAAGGTCAGTACGCGCCAGCACTTCTTTTTTTGCAGGTGCTGCTATCTGCATCCAGCTATCGATAAAGCCATCTGATCTGATCGAAGTATCATTTTTCATTAAGGCGCGAATCCCGCCACAATTCGCATGCCCCAATACGACAATCTGCTTCACTTTCAAAATGGTAACGGCAAACTCAAGTGCAGCACTGGTACCATGATAGTCGCCCTTGGTCTCATACGGAGGAACCAGATTAGCCACATTTCGTATTACAAATAGTTCGCCAGGTTTAGCATCAAACAAAATACCAGGATCCACACGTGAGTCACAGCAAGAAACCATCGCTACCTCGGGGGCCTGCTCCACTGCCAGCTCTTCCAGCCTTGCCTTGTTACGTTGAAAATAACCATTACGAAAACGATTATGGCCGTTAATTAGTTTTTCTATCACATCTTATCTCTATTTATTATCGTCACTGTATAAGGATATTAAAGCTTTTTGCCTGCTAGTGTTGGTATTTTATCAATTCGTGTTTCAAGCTTTAAATAGCTAAGCAGCCTGGTAACACCACCCGCATGCAATACATCATGTATTTTCTTCAGTGCATCAAGAATATCATCAACATCGCCTTCAATATTAGTACCGGCTGCATGTGTTTCTACAATAAAATCATAGCTATTTATTATACCAACAATCTGCTTGACTTCATCTCTTACGGATACACCTACTCCCACAGGGATAACCTGTAATTCTGCTGTTGCTTTCATAATATTTCCTGCTTAAATTTGGATATTAGATGTATTGTGCCTCTGGCTAACTGACAATATCAGGCATTGCTATGTGCATTTAGCATAGTAAAGAGAGATTGCACATGATCTACTGCCTGGCCACCCAACTCGGTAAGATAACCACCATCAATATTGGTTATAAAGCCTCTTTCAAACAGTCTCTGGGCTGCTGAAATTACGCTGCTATCAGCCGTTTTATGAATCTTGATACCTTCCAGACGTGTAGCTGGATTAAAAAGCATTAAAACGTTTAGTTCTGCGAGATTTTCCTGGGTATATGTCATTCGAGATCCTTGAAATTATTGTTCGTTACTGAAATCGATGATTGATAGCACCACATTAAGACACTTTTTTAAAAAGCACAAGGGTAACATTGTTAACATAATCGTCACCCCCCTGACTCAAGCAATTAAACGACCCTGTCAATAAAGCTATTCCCTGAGCAAGCTCTGATTGATTCCGGAGATTTCAGTCAGCAGATGAATATCACGAATTGATCAGAGTTTCCTTAACCTTCAACCTGTTATTAATGTCTCTGCTTTGCTTTATCAAATCATTACCTGCAAAATTCGCAGATGACTTTATGAGTCGGTCATAAAGAACTACGTTAACCGTAGCAGCCAGATTCATGCACCCTATAGTCGGCACATAAACCACCGCATCCGCATTATCGGTGACTTCCTGACTAATGGTGCCGTCTTCCGGGCCGAATATATATAATACATTTTCTGGATGCTGGAAATCAGTCAATGATATCGCATTTTCTGCGAATTCAACACAAATCCTCTTCGTCTCATTGTCCGCAGTATGAATAAAAGAATCTGTCTCTAATAGCGGAATGGATTGCCCCACTTTACGGCTCATATCCGGGATATCGGGATTTCTCATCAGTGCACGCGGATAGCGCTTACCAGTATACAAAACACGATCAACTCTGAAGTTACCTGCTGCTCGCATTACTGAATTCACATTATCAGGGCTTTTAGGATTAATTAAGCCTATTTCTACTTTTATTTTAGTCATGCAATTATTATTACCGTAACAATATTTTCACATTAAGTTCACGATAAGTTCATCCGATTTATTCAATACTACCAATGTAGAGTTTACCCTCAATAGAGGCTGACATCATTTTATATAATTTAGATACGGTGTCCTGAATTTCAAGGAGAGACGAGCATGAAAGATACTCAACATAAATCGAGACTGGTCATAAACTCTTTATTTGCTGCTCTATGTAGCTCAACTATAGTTATTTTTCTTGAGACAGTACGTATTTCAGCTTTCTATTAAACAATCTGTGGTCAACTAATTAAATACTATAAAATCAATTGCTTTATTACTGACCACATAGTAGTACATCATTTCATTATGGCATGCAGAAAATATATTCCGGGGACAGACAATTTGAAGTTTGTCTACCCCGGTTATCTGGCACATTAACAATCTATTTACCTTACAGTATTTTGCAGCCACTTTTTTTGCAAAGTACAAACAAAAAAGCAAATACTACAAAGAGAAAAAGTATTCCACTCAGCGTTAAGATATCAAAAGCCATAATTAACCCCCCATCGAGTCTGTATATAACGATTAACTTAATATCATATTCATATTAAGGAAATATTATGCTAATCAATATTTATATATTAGCATATATTTATATACTCGTGGTCAATTATTTTTATATTATATATCAGTTACTTAAACGTATTCTACTATAAATTTAATAGCTTAATTTTTGAGTTAATTTCCATGTATATTTTAAGCTTTGTTCTTCTAACCATCAATCCAATACAAGGGCAAATGAATAACATGCATTTGATTGGATAAGTTGTTCACGCGTCAGAATACCGTTTTTATTTATTTTAAACCATCCACAATAGCATTCAGCGTGCTACTTGCTCGCATTACCTGTGCGGCCAATTTTTTATTCATGCAATAATAGCCACCCAACTCTACAGGCTTGCCCTGTACACTATTCAATTCATTTACAATCTTCTCTTCATTCTGAGTGAGTACTTCAGCAACAGGTGCAAATGTTGCTTTAAGTTCAGTATCAATATTCTGTTCTGATAATGCCTTCGCCCAGTACATGGCAAGATAAAAATGGCTACCGCGAGTGTCCAGCTCACCTGCTTTACGTGAAGGCGACTTGTCATTATTCAGAAACAACGTATTTGCTTCGTCAAGCGCCGCGGCCAATACCTTGATTTTAGAATTATTATTTTTTTCGGCCAGATCTTCGAGTGATACGGCAAGTGCTAAAAACTCACCCAGAGAATCCCATCGCAAATGATTCTCTGATACCAGCTGTTGTACATGTTTTGGCGCAGACCCACCGGCGCCTGTTTCAAATAATCCACCACCCGCAAGCAAAGGTACAATAGATAGCATTTTTGCACTTGTGCCCAGCTCAAGAATTGGAAACAAATCCGTCAGGTAATCACGCAGTACGTTACCCGTTACAGAAATAGTATCGTGACCCGCTTTAACTCGTGACAGCGTAAATTCTGTTGCAGCAAATGGAGACATTATCTGAATATCCAGGCCACTGGTGTCGTGATCTTTCAAATACCTCTCAACTTTTGCAATCAGTTTTATATCATGTGCTCGATTTTCATCCAGCCAGAAAATCGCTGTTTGTCCTGTCAGACGGGCTCGTGTAACGGCAAGCTTGACCCAGTCCTGAACAGGGATATCCTTAGTTTGACACATCCGCCAGACATCACCTTTTTCAACCGCATGTTCCAGCAAGATAGCACCAGAAGTATCTGTTACACGTACATAACCATCTGCAGGAATCTCAAACGTTTTATCATGTGAGCCATATTCTTCTGCTTTTTGCGCCATCAGACCAACATTACTTACACTGCCCATGGTTGTTGGATCAAACGCACCGTTCTTTTTGCAGAAGTCGATTGTTGCCTGATATATCCCTGCATAACAGCGATCAGGTATCATCGCTTTGGTATCATGCAGCTTGCCATCAGTTCCCCACATTTTACCGGAAGAACGAATTGCAGCCGGCATTGAAGCATCTATAATCACGTCACTGGGAACATGTAAGTTGGTAATGCCTTTATCCGAATTCACCATTGCCAGCTCAGGGCGTGCTTGATAAACCTTATCAATCGCAGCTTCAATCACTTTCCGATCTGCATCTGTAAGCTCACTGATCTTTGTATAAACATCGCCCAAACCGTTACGTGTATCTACACCTATTTTTTCAAAGGTCTCGCCAAATTTATCGAACACATCCTTGTAATACACATTTACAGCATGACCAAAAATAATCGGATCAGAGACCTTCATCATCGTTGCTTTCATATGCAACGAGAGTAAAACACCTTCCTGCTTCGCATCCTCCATAGCCGACTCAAAGAATTTACGCAGTGCTTTAACATTCATAACCGACGCATCAAGTACTTCACCGGGTAGCACCGGAGTCGTTTCTTTTAATACCTGTGCCTGACCATCATTACCCTGAAATTCTATTTTCACTTCATCTGCAGCTTCAATAACAACCGACTTTTCACTGGCATAAAAATCACCCTCAGACATCGATGCCACATGTGTTTTTGAATCACTCGCCCAGGCACCCATGGAATGAGGGTGTTGTTTTGCATACACCTTGACCGGGCCTGCAACACGGCGGTCAGAATTGCCTTCACGTAATACCGGATTTACGGCACTTCCCAATACTTTTGCATAACGCGCTTTTATATTTTTAGCAGCATCTGTTTCCGGGTCTTCAGGAAAATCTGGAATGTCATAGCCTGAAGCCTGTAATTCTTTAATGGCCGCCTTTAACTGGGGAACGGATGCGCTGATATTTGGTAGTTTGATGATATTAGCATCCGGTTTTTTCGCCAGCTCACCTAATTCTGCAAGCGCATCAGACTGTTTTTGCTCATCGGTGAGATTATCAGGGAAGTTTGCAATAATACGCCCCGCCAGAGAAATATCGCGTGTCTCGACACTAATACCTGCCATACGGGTAAATGCCTGAACAATCGGTAAAAATGAATAAGTAGCTAAAGCAGGGGCTTCATCCGTTTCGGTGTAAATAATCCTGGAATCCGGCATGTTATATGTCTCTATTTTTGAATGAGTGAAAAGATTTGAGCAAAGTAGACATTATATTTCAAATCACAGGCAGGTTCACGTGATTCAAGTATTTATCCTTCACGCTGTCATTTTGACATGAAGGATACTCTCAAAAAACTAACAACATTATCGTTACTGAGCTGTTTTATTCATTAAATAAAATTATTGCTAACTGATTGATTACACGATACTTAATAATCCTGCCTCATAACCTGCACCATTTTGTATCAAGGCCTTGCTATTTATGAAACAATAATTAGATATATTAGGCTATATAGTAATAGTATGAGTAATATTCTAGCTATCGATCAGGGAACACACGCAAGCCGCGCTCTGATAATTAGTCCATCAGGGACTATCCTTGCTAGCGAGCATAAAGAAATTTCGCTTGTTCAAAAAGTTCCGCACATTGTTGAACAGGATGCTTCCGAGATCCTTGAGTCGGTACATCATGTTACCAACTGCATTCTTTCAAAAAATAGTAAGCCAGTAACTACGGCCACACTGGCAACGCAACGATCAACGCTGGTCGCCTGGGATAAACAAACAGGAAAGCCACTTGCACCGGCTATCAGCTGGCAAGACCGTCGTTGTACCAATGAACTTGCAGATATAAAAGCATATGAGCGACAGATTCACCAAATTACCGGGTTGCCTTTATCACCTCATTATCTTGCCGGAAAAATACGTTGGCTCTTAAGACATAACGATGCGGTCATAGAAGCAAAAAGCAACGGCACGCTGTTGACAGGATCGTTATCAAGCTTCCTGTGTTTTCATTTGCTGAATCAGCAACCCTTTATTATTGATCATAGTAATGCTGCACGTAGTTTACTGTTCAACATAGATACCCTTGACTGGGATGACGAATTACTAACGTTATTCAAAATCCCGAAATCAATTCTGCCAGAATGTGTTCCTACTTTATCTGAATTTGGCCAACTCAAAGAATATGGCATCCCCCTTAAGTGTGTTTGTGGTGATCAAAATGCTGCTCTATATGCATATGGATCGCCTCGTAATGACCGTATTATGATTAATATCGGAACAGGAGCCTTTATACTCCAGTATCAGGGGGCGAAGGCGTATCATCATGAACGTCTTCTGGCCAGTATATCATCCAGCGATCCATCTCATGTCAGTTATCTGCTTGAAGGGACTGTCAATGGTGCAGGGTCCGCACTCAATGTCTTGCAAAAACAATATGCCCAGCCTGATTTTATGGCCGCCATTCCTCAATGGTTAAACGAGATCAATGAACCCTCGATATGCCTGAATGATAACGGCGGCCTGGGCTCACCCTGGTGGATTGATCGACTGCAATACAATTCAGTCCCCGACAAGAATAACATCCCTGAGCAAACAGTCGCACTTATAGAAAGTATTGTTTTTATGCTGCAACATAACATTCAATTAATGAATACCATGCATACGAATTCAATACACATCAGTGGAGGCCTGTCTCAACTGGATGGTATTTGCCAGAAAATTGCAGACTTGAGCCGACTTGTCGTATTTCGTTTTACCGATAATGAAGCCACCACAAAAGGGGCAGCATGGCTTGTCAATACCAATAAAAAATCATGGGTCACACATACTCACCCACAAAAATTTACGCCTGCATCTAACCCGGCCTTAGAACAACGCTATCAAAAATACACATCATCACTACTCTGTTTACTTAAAAATAAAACACCCTGGCTTGAAAAGCATGCATTGCAACTGTTGCCAAATACACTAAAACCATTCATCGTGGCTCACCGGGGATATCAAAAACACTATCCTGAAAATACACTTCAGTCAGTTGTTGCTGCGATAGAGGCCGGTACTGATTGTATTGAAGTTGATGTGCAATTCAGCAAAGATAACGTACCAATGATCTTTCATGACAAATCACTTTTACGTACTACAGGCATCGATGCCAGTATATTTGATTATACGCTGGCCGAACTAAATGCATTAAGCGCCAGTGAAGAAAACCGCCTGGGTAATCATTTTACAAAAACATCAATTCCTACTCTTCATGATATGATTAAAGTAATTTTTCAACATAAGCAGATCCACTTTTTTATCGAAATCAAACAGGAAACACTGGATCATTTTGGCGCAACTCCTGTACTGAAAAAAATCATCAGCATGATTGAGCCTTATTCTGACAACTGCACTATTATATCGTTTAATCGCGATTGTCTCGATTTTATAAAGCAACATAGCCATGTGAGTATTGGTTGGGTACTCTACAAATACAATCAATCATACCTTGATATTGCGCAACACTTACAACCTGATTATCTTATTTGTAATTATAAGAAGCTAAGTCATCCTCGACCAGCAAACGGTCCCTGGCAATGGATGCTTTATGAAATAAATAGCCTGAAAATGGCCGAAGATTTGTTTAATGCCGGCGTTAATTATATTTCAACTTCAGATGTAGGCACATTAGCCAGATTACATTCGAGAAAGGATTGTCATGACGCAATATGACATCATTACCATTGGCGGCGGTATCCATGGAGCAGGATGTGCGCAAGCTGCTGCAGCACAAGGGTATAGCTGCCTGTTACTGGAAAAATACCCTGCTCCGGCGCAAGGTACATCAAGTCGATCAAGTAAACTGATTCATGGAGGCTTACGCTATCTCGAAAGCCGTCAGTTTTCTCTGGTTAAAGAATGTCTTTATGAGCGGCGGCTTCTGCTTGAAAATGCACCTGAACTGGTCAAGCTCGTACCATTTTATATCCCTGTCTATAAGCACAGTCAACGCAGCCCTTTGCTAATACGAATTGGCTTAATACTTTACTATCTTTTGGGTGGTGGACGCTTTAAAAAGATACCCGCCGATCAGTGGCCTGCATTGGATAGCATTAGCACTACAGACTTGATAGCTGTTTATCAATACTGGGATGCCCAGACTGATGATATAAAACTGACTAAAGCCGTAATCAAGTCAGCGCAGACTCTTGGAGCTGAAATCTGTATGAATGCAACTGTACAAAATATACAGCGTGATAGCCATGGTTATCTTATCAACTTTACCTTTAATAATGAATCACGTGAATGCCATGCACAGTACGTGATCAATGCTACCGGCCCCTGGATAAACCAGCTTATACAACACATTCATCCTGAGCCCGATATACTAAACATTGATCTGATTGCAGGTACACATTTGGTACTACCAGGTCATCTTGATAAAGGAATTTTCTACCTGGAATCACCTACTGACGGGCGCGCTATATTTGTTGCACCCTGGAAAAACCATATTCTAATTGGTACTACGGAAACTCTTTTTTCCGGTTCACCTGATGAAATTGAACCTACATCAGCAGAAATCGAATACCTGTTGTCTATTTACAATCACTATTTTAATAAACAATTAACCCGCACAGATGTTATTGAATCATTCGCGGGCTGCCGTGTATTGCCAATATCAGAAAGCTCAGCTTTTAGCCGCCCAAGAGTTACTACTATCCTTACAGACAATCCTGACGAACCACATTTATTTTCTATCTATGGTGGTAAACTGACAGCATACCGCGCAACCGCTGAGTCAGTTATCAGGCAAATTCAGTCTGTATCAGGAAAAAGGGGGATTAAAGCGCACACAAAAAATCTGAAATTATAAACAATCTGAAAAAATCGATCAGCGCGACGTATCGTTAATACCGCAGTGAAAGTGCCTGACATAAAAACTGCATATATGCTTCAGCCGCACTAAAGCGATCAACAACCATTTTTTTAAATCTTGGGCTGGTTATACTATCAACCTCCATCGCTGTTATTGCTATAAAGTCCTTACGCTTCAAATCTTCTATCAAGGCATGGTCTTTAGGGTAGCCGCGCGGTGCATTAACCAGAGCACTACCGCTTAATTCAAACTTGTTTTTGAATTGTTTTTCATTGATGGCTGCGGCCCAGTATTGATCTCTTTCTATAATAGCATCACGTATTTTTCCAAGTGCAGTTGAATCAGGACGCCAGATACCCACCCCGATAAAACAGTCTTCTGGCTCAATATGGACATAAAAACCGGGAGCATGCACGTCTTTCCCCTGCTCATGACGAAACTGAATACCAATGTTAGTTTTATACGGGCGTTTATCTTTACCAAAACGAACATCCCGATAGATACGCATTAGTGAACCCCCTACTTTTTTAGGGTGCGCCAGGAAATGTGGAGAAATCATCGCTAATTCATCAGTCATATCACTGATAAATGCCAACGCAGGCGTACGAATTAAATCTTCATACTCAAGTTTATGCTCATTAAACCAGTCTCGGTTGTTGTTTTCTCGTAACCGGGATAAAAAATTAATACTCTGTTCCGTAAAATATTGATTCGCCATTTTGTTCATCCCTAACAGGTATAAGTAATAAGTATCAACATAGCACCTTAAGTATTACTGATCACGTCCGGACATTCCACGTCTGAATATCTCGTAGAGGTCCTCCAGGCCCCTCTGGAGTTAAAAAGAGCTTACCTGGACAACTTAAAACATTGTAAATCATCAGCAAAAACTATCATGCCATGAAAATTATTAGCAATTATGTTCTTTGTTTCTACTTCACGGCCTAACGTACGCTTCATTCGATGCGAAAGTATCAGACCTTTTACGCTGGCTTGATGAGCTATCTTGCCAATAACCGACGGTGGCATATGCAGATTACGTGCAACACGACCTGCATGCTCTGGAATAGCATGATGCGCTACCAGTAAATCAGCGTTTTTTGCAAGCTGCATGAGGGTATTATTGTCATTATTCATGTCTCCACTAAAGACGATTATGTAGCCAGCTATATCTACACGCCATGCCAGCGCAGGAACAGGTCCATGATGAACCGGTACTGTAGAAAGCCGATAGTCCGGGGTGTGTAATACCGATTGATAAGCTTTGCCCTTTGCAGCGATATCCACCGGCACAAGCTTATAAAGATCCTGACCATCAAGATAGCCAGACAAATAACGATACGCCCCTCTCGGGCCAAATAAATTCTGGACAAACTCGGTCATTGCCGGCATCAGACCATTTCCTGTTGGGCCATAAATATACAGATCACGATGACGGCCTGTGAAATAAGATGCTTTGAGAAGATAAGGAAGATCTGCACTGTGATCTACATGAAGGTGTGACAGCAGTATTACATCCAGGTCATTAAGTTGTGCACCGCTTTGCTCAAATCGAAGTAAACTACCACCCCCCATATCAACCAATATACGTGCCTTACCATTTTTCCAGACAAGGTAACCACTGGATGCCCGTCCATCATCTATCTCTGGTCCACCCGAGCCCAGAACTTGTAACCATACTCCTGTATCCGGACAACGGTCTACTGCAAAAACAAGTGAATTTACTGAGATCAGAAACAAATAGATCAGATATTTTTTTATCAAGAAAATTTCCTGGATGATACTATTTTTGAATTATTCATTAGCTTGTTTATTTGCTTTTATACAGAAAATTATAAAAAATGAATTCCAGTTATCATATCCTCTCACATCTTTTATATCATTCAATTCACTTTCATTTTTTAGATAATCCAGTGTTTTTGCAATTTGATCTTCATCGATCCCGTTTAGCTTAATCAGGTTGACGGCAGCTTCAGAAGGTGCCCATTCTTTTAGTATTTTACACATTGTAGTTTGTTACCGGCCCTTTCAGGTCAAACTGTATATACCTGACAGCAGGTATACTCTATGGAAACAGTCAATATTCTGTTTCTGATCCGGACGGCCTACCTGCCCACCCGGCAACGTCCCCATTATTCCACGTATAATACGACACCCAAGTGAATTACCTATCGGGCGTGCAACACTTTTCTTCATCGCTTCACCTACACCCTGTCGTCGAGAACCTGAGCGCGACGCTCTTCTTTGCTGCCTCTGATTTTTGTCCTCCAGCTTCCTTTCCTGTTCACGCTTTTGCTCAAGCTTATCCAGGCGCGTCTCATCTTCCGCACATTTATTAAGAACATCATACACGAACTCTCAATTATGAAATCAATATTAGCTCATAATACAGATCAATGTCAGAATGACGCAAGAACTAAAGTCAGGTGCACCAACTATATGATAAATCACTTTAACTGGTTGATTTGATGTTCAGTAGTAGCTGTTTTATCAATCCTCATTGCTTCATAAATACATTCACTTACAGAAACCAGATCCTGAAGCAGTACACACACTGCCTTATAATTTTCACTAAATAATTGAAATTCTGCTTTCCCTGCGATCGATGTCAGTACATCGTACCCATAGCCACCCCCTATACCTTTAAGATTATGTAGCAAGTCTTTTAAGGACTCCCAGTCTTTTTGCTGATACATGTGTTGAAGCTCTGCAATCATACCGGGCAATTCGGATACAAAATTTTCTATGAGATCACGCAATTCCGGCTCTTCATTTAACAGTGTTGAAGTAACGGGTTTACAAACCCGATCGGGCTCACTGACAACCTGCAGGTATCTTGCTGTCATATCGTAGAGTATATTCTGTAGCACAGGCTTTGTTAAAAAATCATCGCAACCCGCATTAAGACAGGCATCTCTATCTTCTTTCGTTGTATTTGCAGTTAGTGCAACGACAGGTTGTCGATAACCTGATTCACGTAATATTTTTACTGCTTCGATACCTGACATTACTGGCATCTGCATATCCATATAAACAAGGTCGTACTTATTTTTTCTGGCCATTTCTACTGCTATTTTTCCATTACCAGCGACACTGACCTCCGCCCCCATTTTTTGTAAAAACAATGAGAGCAACTCCTGATTAACCCTATTGTCTTCTGCAAGCAATATATGCCCGGACAATACATGAATGTCAAAAATATCACTGTCACTGTCACTGTCAGCTGACACAGGTATTTGTTCTGCGTTAGCGATATATTCCACCTCATGTGACGCACCCATTGGCATCACCAAACTAAAGCAGGAGCATTCTCCGGGTGTGCTGGTTACGTTGATAGTTCCACCCAGTCGTTCGGCCAGGCGCATCGACAAACTCAACCCTAAACCTGTTCCTCCAAATCGGCGGGTAATACTGGAATTTGCCTGCTGAAAAGGTTTGAACAGTTTTTGTATTTGAGTTTCTGTCAACCCAATGCCCGTATCCTTTACTGAAAATTGCATTAGCGCATTCTCTTTATCATATGCCACGGATAATATAACTGAGCCATTATCAGTAAATTTAATTGCATTACTGCACAGATTCAACAAGATCTGTTTTAACCGGACTGAATCAGTCATTAATGTTGCAGGTAATGGAAAAATATACTCTATATTAAATTCCAGCCCCTTACCCTCGGCATTTTGTTTTATCAAGGCCTCTGTATCTGCAAGTAACTGAAATAATGCTACAGGTCTTGTCTCAACCTCAAGCTTGCCGGCCTCGACTTTCGAAAAATCAAGAATTTCATTAATTAAATTTAGCAGGTGATTCCCACTTCTGACTATTGTCTTCAGTGCCTTGCTACGTTCCTGCATGGTTTGCTTACTATCGAGTGATACTTCTGCATAACCAATAATGGCCGTTAAAGGTGTTCGAATTTCATGGCTCATATTTGCCAGGAAAGTACTTTTAGCTTTATTCGCATCAGTTGCAGCCTGCACCGTATCTTCTAAAATATGTAATAATTTTGAAACATAAACAGGTAGCAACAGCAACCATAGCCATAGGCCTATCCCCAGTACAATATTCTCATGCCAGTAATGACTAAACATTAACACCAGTGAAAAAGAAACCAGGCTTGCGAGATGAGCACCCCGAAGGTAGCGAACCCCGAAACGCAGACCATTGGCTATACTAACCCAGAGATACCCTCCGTAAACAAATGCAGTAAGCGACCCACCTATTACCAAAGACAAGGTAATAAATAAAATGTCTAACGTGATCCCCATCTTTCTGCTAAGAAGCTTGTACGATGAATATCTGCTTGTAAACACAAATAGAGCAATAGAAAAGACTAGAAATAAACAGGCAATATAGGTGAAATACATAGCAGCATCACCAAACCTGCTACCAAAATGCATACCACAGGCAAAAATACATAAGAAAACCGCAAATAGAAGTCGGACACTGGCCTGCTGACGTTCTGATTCCTTGCTGCCAAGGTATTCAGATATATAGTCGGAAAAATGCTTGTCAGCCAAAATAAAACCTTTGGCAACATAGACTTATAGTGAGGATATTTAATACAGTGTGACTATGGTATTTCATCATTAGTGACAAGTCAGGAGTTACGTTAAAAAGACACTCCTTATTATCGACCAACTGTCACATCAGCTTTAATTTACACCCATAAAGACAGCGAATTTTGTGCAATGATTGGTCGGTAATATCCTTACCAACCTGGCCCATATCATCAACTTTGTAATCTGAAGATCATTTTTTATCTAACTTATCGCCTTCCAGAAGTGACAATATATTAAACACGATAACAGGAAGTTATCAATCCAGACCAGAAAACGATTAACTTAATTTTCTATTATTGTGTAATCTGGCCTGGATTTCACTCAGCGATAACAGGTACCGATAAGCTTTACCGTACAAATAAATTTGTTTCCATAATACGTATTACCACCACTCCTGCAAACGTTTCTTCTTGATCCTGATTTTATATTACGCACATAATTATAACCTTTTCTTCTACACGCCTTTACAAGCTGTTTCCTGGCTATATTTTTTGCGCTGTATAAGGCTTTATTTCTGTTCATAGGCACAAAGTTTTTACCGTATACACTCATGTTGTAGGTACGTTTTCTTTTTTTGTAACTATTATTATAGCGATTATTGTTATAGCGGTTATTATTATGATTGTTGTTGTATCGATTATTCTGGCGATTATTCGTTGTTGTAGTGTCTCTCGATCTCTTACGCTCATTTCTTGCATAGGAACCTGTTTTCAAGCAAGTGAATCGACCACCTCTTGATCTAAATGTGCCACCATTGCTAAAACCAATACCCCCAACACAGGCACCATACTGATATCTACCTCCCTTGCGTAATACAAAGCTTCCCTTTTGACCAGGCCTTAGATTATTTGAATGCGTGTAATAATTGGCCTTATCACCACACCGCTTACGCGTGTACTTCAAATCACCGCAATAAAAATAAAATATTTTTTTGTTGCATCGGTTTCTCAGATAGACTTTCGTTTGATTTCTGGAATTATTATCTTTCGTAATAGACAGGCAGTTCATTGCAGATTTACCAGGGTTACCACCAGCTTGTGCATTAAAACCGAACACTGATCCGAGGATAATCAAAACTCCTGTAATTGTTATTTTTTTACTCATGAAGTTTCCTCTTGTTTTACATAAAAGATTCTAGAGATTCAACAAATTACACACTAAAACATAATAGATGCAGGTGTGATTGTATAGATCGGCAATCAAAAAGAATTATTTAGTATTTAGACAATAGACTATCAATTCTGATTTAAGTATAAATATTATAATTATTAGAATATACGAATATACTTCATGTGATCTAATGCAATCAGTTACATTACATATAATGATTATTCGCATACAGGCTATATAAGTAGCTCCTGAAAACATGGCAAGACTGGCAATAAAAAAATAAATGCCTGAACACGGAGTACGCAGTCGTGCAACAACTGCATTGCTACATCACCACTTAATCAAAGCGGTATTCTACTTGCTTGTCAGGATGCTACAATTAGATCTATGACTGCTCATGATACACAATCATTTTTTACGCCAGAGGAATTTAGTTGCCAAAAGTCCCGTTTGTTATCCAAAACATACAACCTGGCCCATATATTACTAAACCGCAGCAAGTCAAAACATCTGTTTGTTCCGATTCGCTCCCTGCAATATCTCGCTATTATTGAAAAAGATACCTTCTGGTTTGTAGATAGTCTGGCCTATGCGGTTCGGGGTGATGAGGGTGGCAGGTTAATCCGGATTTCGTGGCACCCCACAATTGAAGCTAGCCAGCGTGATAGTCTGGCACAGCACATGGACTGTCAGATTATTTTTTATGGTGAAGACATGAGTGACATCCAGAATCGACTCAATAACGAATTTTATCAGGCTATGCGGCTTGTCGACCAGCGCCACCGTGAAACGCTAACCTCTGATGGCAATATCAGTATCCTGCCTTTGAAACCAGTTTCTTGATGCTGCTATAAAACAGTAGAATTATGACTTTCCATAATAATCAATGCTGATCACATCGGTGACATTAGGGTAGAACTGTTTCTTTAAAAACACCCCATAACCAGGATGCTTGCAAAAACTGTCAAGTGCTGCTTTGTGCGTAAACCTTACAGACCAACATAAACGATAACGATTTTTTTCCTTCACTGCTTCGCCGACAAACACTTCCCGAACACCCGGTATTTGAGCTAACACCTGTTTGCCTGCAGAGATAATACTATCGAGTGACAGCACAGCATGCTCGTTCATATTATGAATAACCAGATGTTCTACAGGTAACCAGGGTTCGCAACGTTCAAGTACTTCTGCAGCTCGTCCGGCACTACCCCACTGACGAAGGCAGCGTTGAACTTCAGCACCAATTGCCTCCTTTACATCTTTTTTAAGCTCGGTAAAACTCCCGTCAGGGTTATCTTTACTTCGCTTTCGCATAGCCTGAGCAGCAATATCAGAAAGCGCTGTATAGTAATCAATCTTTGCAACCCCGTTCGACGTCAATTTATGGAACTGGTCTTCGTTAAGACCGCTTCCACCATGAATAACCAATGGAATATTTACCGCCTGATTTAGCTGTTTAAGACGTTTATAATCAAGCTTAACCCGACCATTCATACGCCCCTGAACTGTTCCAATTGACACCGCCAGAAAGTCCACTCCTGTTCTTTCGACAAAGGCCTTTGCTTCAGAGGGCATCGTAAATTCAGTTTCTCCCGGATGCTGCTCGGCATCCTCACCTACCTGACCTGCCACGTAACCAAGCTCACCTACTATTGAAACGCCACAGCCTCTTGCCATCTCAACAACAGAGCGTGTTTTCTCTATATTCTCTGAAAAGCCAGTGTTTTCACTCGCTATTGTAACGCCATTACACCCCAGGTTAATCGCTTTAATTGCTGACTCCACGCTGCTACCGTGGTCAAGCTGAATGGCAACAGGGACAGATGCTCTTTTGGCCGCTGCTTCAATTGCAGGCAAAAATAATTCAAAATCATAATGAACAAAATGGGGCTCTGCGATACTTAAAATAACTGCCGAACGGCATTTTTCTGCGGCATCTATGACTGCCTCGAGAAAATCAAGACTGACTAAATCAAAGGCGCCTACTGCATAATTGTTTTCATAAGCGTGATTTAACATATCGCGCATACTAACCAGAGGCATAAGATACTCCCGTCAGTAGGTACATCAGGCTGTCAAACTCGCAAACAACGTTGGTAATTGTTCTGGCAATTTATCTACATGATCAATAATCGTGTAGTTATTAGCACCAAATATTCTTTTTACATAATCGTCCGCATTTGGGTCCAGCGTCAAACAGTAAGTGAGCACCCCTGTACTATAGAGTTCTTCAACTGCTTTTTTAGCATCATGACGTAAATGCTGTGGATCGCGCTCATCGATATCTGCAGGCTCCCCATCTGTAACCAATAATACTAGCTTGCGTTTTTCCTGCTGCTTTAACAGGTGCCGACCAGCATGACGTAATGCTCCGCCCATACGAGTAGATAAACCGCCCCTCATACCGGCAAGACGGGATTTTGATTCATCATCAAAATGTTGGTTAAAATCCTTAAACCGATAGTACTGAACGTCATGACGGCCATCAGAAGCAAAACCATGTATAGCAAAAGGATCACCAATACCCTCTATTGCGGTTGCAACCAGTGTTGCTGCTTCACGGGTAAGCTGTAAAACTGTTTTTTCTGAACCATTCATTGGCTCATTGGTTGATTCAGATAAATCCAGCAACAGCACTACTGATAAATCACGAGTCTTCAAGACATTGCGCATGGTGATGCGTGTATTCGGTTGTTCACCCATTCGAATTGCAATCATGGCATCGATGGCGGCATTAATATCAACCTCATCACCATCTTCCATATTACGAACACGCTGCACACCCTCTGGTGTTAACAAATCGATAATCTGCTTGATACGATGTGCAACGGGTTTGTATTCATCAATGATTGCCTGAATATCCTCGACATGACCCATTGGCTGGCGTCGCTCATATACAGTCGCCCAGTCAGGACGATGCAACTGGATCTGGTAATCCCACTCCTGATAATGATAGGGATCGGAAACCGCTTCTTTTCCCCACATATCGTTGAAACTGACTTGTTCATCGGTCAGATCATCTTCATAGGGACGCATATTGGTTGAGCAGGTCCAGATTTCCTGTGCATCATCGCCGGCCAACTCACAATCAACTTCATTAGCCATTTCGATCACACTGACCTGACGTCTCACCTGACGCTGGCTGGCAGGAACATATTCGAACTCCGCGTTCATATCAAACTCTTCAAACTCCCAAACATAACGATTGTCATCACGATATGGGATATCGATACGTTCCAGGATACGCAGACTTGGTACTTCCTTACGCGCAGAAAAAAGATTAAATACCTCCAGACCAAGGTGCCAGCTGAAATTATTATTATCCTGATTTTCTTCGATCTCACTATGAAATTTTTGCGCCAATGCATTTAATTGTTCATCATCGGATGTAACCGTTTCATCCAGCAACATAATTGAAAAATGTACCAGTACTGGCATGGTTGGATGCTCAATCTTTTCTTCGCCGGGCACATCCATTAGTGAATGCCACAATTTTTTCAATCCGGGGAAATCATTGATCGCTTTATATTCAATTCGCGCATCTTCTACAAGCCCGATAAAGAACATTTGTGCCGGACTCAACTCTTCTGCCGATATAGGTGCTGTTGAATAAGCCATATGTGCCGCCATATGTGCCGCGGTAGCGCGATAAAGCTCTAATCCAGGGATGTCACCACAGTCATCTAACGCATCAGGGAGATGCAATATACGATGCTCGATAAAAGGACGAAAATCAGCAAAATCGGCACCGGTCGGGCGTAGAAAAAAATCACGACCCCATAGTGCGCGCAAATAGAAATTTAATTTCCTCTGTGTTTTTATAAACAGAATACCGCGACGTTCTTTTTGCAAAACAGCACGGCTGTCTGCCGATTCCAGATTAAAATAGGCGGTCAGATTATTAAAATCCCGGCGATAAGCCTGTGAACCAAAATTAGCCCAACGGCGTAAACCACTAAGCGTTAATTTGGATAATAACTCTTCAATATGATTGAGCATCGGGCGTACGCCGCGCGAAGCAGTTGAAGCAAGTTGATGTATCAGGGTTAAATACCCACGAAACAGTTCAGCATCACCAAGGTTACGCGCAGCAGTAGGCATACTGGCAAATAATAAAGCAACCACTTCAGCTGAGGTCATGGAAGAAAGCTTCATTGCCGCCGTCAGGCAATCGCTAATTACATCTTCACCGCATTCCTTGGCTACCAGGGGCATTTCCTGCAAGTAGGACGTCACAACACCGTGGCCGCGACCAAGATTACACAAACTTTTTGCACCGTCCATGTACTCTTGCAAACCCGTAGGCGACATCACGCGTGATGCTTCCTGGAAAGTGCTGTTCAGGACATCCCGAACTTCGGGCGCTGCTTCGGTAAGAAATTCTTCGTAGTCTTCGAGTTTCATCGACATATCAGGTTCCCATCATTATCAGCACAATATAAACAGAAACATTAGTATTCTATGTATATTGGTACCTTAATATGTATGGTTTTAGCCAAAAAACGTTTCGACAGCAGCATTCAAGGTATCGCGCATGTCGGGATCATCTGTTAATGGTGTCACCATTGTCATGCTACAAGCATCCAGTGGCGCCACACCTTTGGCAATAAGTTGACCTGAATAAACCAGTAAACGAGTTGATATACCTTCATCCAGGCCATGGCCTTTCAGATTACGGGCACGTTGCGCAATATGCACCAGCTTTTCAGCAATATCCGGAGCTACACCTGATTCTTTGGCTACGATATTAATTTCAATCTTCTCTTCCGGGTAGTCAAAGTCCATCGCACCAAAACGTTGTTTGGTCGACTGCTTTAAATCCTTCATCAAGCTCTGGTAACCCGGGTTATAAGAGATGACCAATTGGAAATCAGGATGTGCCTGAATTAACTCGCCTTTCTTGTCCAGAGGTAGGCTGCGGCGATGGTCTGTCAACGGGTGAATAACAACCGTGGTATCCTGACGCGCCTCTACAATTTCATCGAGATAACAGATAGCCCCCATACGCGCGGCAGTGGTCAATGGACCATCCTGCCATTTGGTACCATCTTTATCGAGCAGGAAACGGCCAACCAGGTCAGATGCGGTCATATCTTCATTACAGGCAACTGTGATAAGCGGTTTACCCAGTTTCCATGCCATGTGCTCAACAAAACGTGACTTACCACATCCAGTCGGGCCCTTGATCATCATCGGCATACGAACATCGTAAGCTGATTCGTATAATGACAACTCGGAACCAACAGGTTCGTAGTACGGTTCGTCTTTGATTAAATATTGCTCGGCATCTACAACGTTTTCGGTAACGGACATGACACACTCTCTCTTATTCGTTTAACTATATTTAAAATACAAGCTAGTACAGCACAAATAAAAAATTATCGGGGCTTACTACTTTTCATCTTCTGTTTCTACTTCTCCGCACCAGCCAGCGGCACGGGCATCTTCTATTGCCTTGCCATGGATTCTCTGGTGCTTTTCAAGCAGTTCTGGCGGCAAATTACTTACCAGACAACCATACTTATCCCATTCTGTGTTGACCTTATCGAGCAAAGCATCAACACCAGCAAAATTCCAGCCTTCACAAGTCTCTGATTCTTCAATTATGCCAAAAACCCAGGCATCACGAATAATTTTACCAATCGTGGTCATACCACCATTAACTTCGTGCTGAACTCCAACATATTTTTCAGGACGTGCCATATAAGACTCTTTAAAATTAGTTAATAATAATATGTATTATAGGCAAAAAAGCCCCTGACTAAAAACCTTAGCCAGAGGCTTTTATCTTACTTTATGATATTACCTTGTGGCTCTTAAACAGAAACACCGCGGTGAACAACCAAAGCAGTACCTGCTGACTGTGCAAAGTTATCAAAACCCAACAGACGAACGTGGTTCTTCGGATGTGCTTTGTGACAAGCTTCGACTTCAGCCATGATAGCATCAACATCAGTTTCACCAAACATAGGCAGTTTCCACATGTACCAGTAGTTGCTGATAGCATTTTCTGGTTCTGTGTGTTCAATACCCGGG
>Ga0316206_1001033_pt1 | contig 28491 bp, 28 predicted proteins | sample 6monthpyrite_MG_FD_204942 | JGI IMG/M metagenome (GOLD analysis project Ga0316206, IMG submission 204942) | Microbial mat bacterial communities from mineral coupon in-situ incubated in ocean water Damariscotta River, Maine, United States -... | ecosystem: Environmental > Aquatic > Marine >... | reverse complement strand
GTGACCTGTTTCCGAGACTTTTTAATCGCTTCGACGGTGCTTTTGTCTGTTAACATTGTATTTAATTAAAACTCTCAAACTTAAGAAACTGACAATGTCACGCATACAAAGTCTATTATTTTTATTTTGTCACTGATAGCGCTAGTGGCACGTTCTACGACGGCTGATGAGTTTGTGACCTATATAGAATATAAGGTGCAAGTGGGCCGTTGGCAAGGCGTGGATGAATATAATCACCTAAGAACGCTCTCTTATTGAGTAATCTGTTTACAAAGTAGGCGAATATGTAGTGGTTTGCATCAATGGCGATGCGTACAGGTGAGTTGAAGTCGCTTTAATCCTCTTACTTTAGCGAAGCGCTGTTAGTCATTAAGAGTTTGACTCTGACTCCCGTCTTTTGGACTCCCACCTTTATCAAAGAAGGGCGGGTTATAAACAGGGTGACCCAGAACTTACTCATTATCAAAGAGGGACTCGTCATAAATAGAGTGATTTTAAACTCCCTCTTTAGCAAAGAGGGGCTGGGGGAGATTTGAGCTTCGTCTCCCCCCCAATCACGTCCAGATCACGTCCAGATCACCTCGCAAATTAACACACAAATTAATTAGGCCTTACCCTGCAATTGCAGCAAAATATCTTCATTTTCCAGGGTAGAGGTATCTGAAGTGATTTCCTCGCCTCGTGCAATATTACGCAATAAGCGTCGCATAATTTTACCCGAGCGGGTTTTCGGTAGATTATCCGAGAAGCGGATCTGATCAGGCTTGGCAATGGCGCCAATCTGATCCCCCACCCAGGCGCGAAGTTCCTGGGTTAGTGCCTCGTCAATGCCGTCTTTAGGGCGTTCGCCGCGTAACACAACATAGGCAAAAATAGCCTCGCCTTTAATTTCATGTGGATAACCCACTACAGCAGCCTCTGCTACACTCTTGTGCGCCACCAGGGCTGACTCAACTTCCATCGTGCCTAAGCGATGACCAGATACATTTAACACATCGTCAATGCGCCCCATAATCCAGAAGTAACCATCTTTGTCTTTACGGGCCGAGTCGCCGGCTAAATAATATTTGCCGCCGAATTTAGGCCAGTAGGTATCAATATAGCGTTGTTCATCGCCCCAGATGGTGCGTAGTTGTGACGGGAAGGGTTTTTTAATGACTAAAAAGCCGCCCTTGTTCGCCTGGGTAATGCTGTTGCCGTCTTCGTCTACCACGTCCGCATCAATGCCGGGAAGGGCTAATGTGCAGGAGCCAGGTTTTGCCGCGACCACCCCGGGCAACGGTGCAATCATATTGGCACCGGTTTCGGTTTGCCACCAGGTATCAACAATTGGGCATTTCTGCTTGCCGATAACTTCGTGGTACCAAATCCAGGCTTCCGGATTAATCGGCTCGCCCACCGTGCCTAAGAGGCGAATTGAGGACAGGTCGTATTGGTTCGGAAATGCATCGCCCTGTTTCATTAATGCGCGAATCGCGGTGGGCGCGGTGTAGAAAATGCTGACTTTGTGGTCTTCAACAATTTTCCAGAAACGTCCCGCATCGGGAATGGTGGGGGCGCCTTCATACATCAAAATGGTGCCACCGGCGGCCAGCGGTCCGTAAGCAACATAGGTGTGGCCGGTGATCCAGCCCACATCGGCGGTACACCAGAAAATGTCGTCGTCTTTTAAATCAAATACCCATTTATTGGTCATAACTGCACCCAACAGATACCCGGCGCTGGAGTGCTGAATGCCTTTGGGTTTTCCAGTGGAGCCGGAGGTGTAAAGCAAAAACAGGGGATGTTCTGCGCCCACCCATTCGGGTTCGCAGTCCGTGCTTTGGTCTTTAACCGCGTCCTGCCACCAAATGTCACGGCCTGCCTGCATGGGAATATCATGTGCGCTGCGTTGTAATACAATAACCGATTCTATGCTTGGGCAGCCGCTTTGCAGTGCCTTGTCAGCCGCGGCTTTTAACTCGACAATCTTTCCACCACGGGTACCGCCATCTGCGGTAATCAGCATTTTTGCACCCGCATCATTGATGCGGTCACGTAGTGATTCGGCAGAAAATCCGCCAAAGACTACCGAATGAATGGCGCCAATACGCGCGCAGCCCTGCATCGCGATTACCGCTTCCGGAGTCATCGGCATATAAATCACCACCCGGTCGCCGCTTTTTATACCCCGGGCTTTTAATGCATTGGCAAACTGATTAACTTCATTGCTGAGTTGTTGATAAGTGATGTGGCGGGTATCACCCTTTTCGCCTTCAAAAATAATTGCGGTTTTATCGGCCCTGTCCGCAAGATGGCGGTCGATGCAGTTATAGGTCACATTCAGTTTGCCATCCGCAAACCATTTGAAATGGGGCGCGTTTGAGTCGTCCAGTGTTTCAGTGAAAGGGCGCTGCCAGTCGAGCATGCTACGCGCCTGATCTGCCCAGAAACCTTCATAGTCATCAGCTGCGGCTTTATACAGCGCATCAAATTTTTGTTGATTGATAACCGCTTTATCCGCGAATTCAGCGGTGGGTGGAAACTGACGTTCTTCGATGAGTACAGATTCGATATTGGTGTCGGACATGGTGGCTCCATTTCATTTTGTGCTTATGTTTTATGTAGTGAGGATACATTAATAGAAGCGTCAAATGAAGGTGTCGGTGGATTTCATTTTGTCGAGTATTTAAGCGCGGCCTGCAAAATCATACCTAATGTTTTGTTATTGAGGCCATGTATTTATTTAGTTAAGGGCCGTAAAGTCCAGTTGTCTTTTGCCCATTGCCACACCACAGGCAAGGATTCGTGTATCAGTTCAGCTGGTGGCTGTTGTTGCAGAAAATTCAGGCATTCAATTATCAATGGAATGTCGGCTTTGTTCCCAATGCTTTTTGCACCGGTTTGCTTACTCAATTTGTCACCATTTTCATGAACAATTAAAGGCAGGTGCATGTAATGAAGTGGAGGACTGTCCAGGCATTGCTGCAGATAAATTTGTCGAGCAGTGGAGTCGAGTAAGTCTGCTCCTCGCACGACATGCGTAATACCCTGAAATGCATCGTCAACCACCACCGCTAATTGATAAGCAAATAAACCATCGCGGCGACGAATAATAAAATCCCCCAGATCAATTTTTAAATTTTGGGAGTTGGGTCCGAGTAATGCATCCTCAAAATTAATAATTTCATCCGCTACTTTGATACGAATTGCGTAATCTTCAGATTGTAAATAGGCAAAATTATTGCCAGTGCAGGTGCCGGGGTAAATTAATCCCAGTGCTCCGAATTTTATTTTTCCTTCAGTGGCCAGCGCTTTTAAACCTTTACGACTACAGGTGCAGGGATAAACCAGATCTTTATTTTTAAGAATTTGCAATGCATCTTCATAGGCATCTTTACGGTGGGTCTGGTAAAGAACTTCTTCATCCCACTCAAAACCAAAGGCTTCGAGGCTGCGTAAAATAGAATCGGCTGCGCCTTTTACATTGCGTAACTCGTCGACATCTTCCATGCGTACCAGCCACTGGCCATTATGTTTTTTTGCATCTAAATAACTGGCAACCGCGGCAACTAATGAGCCTTTATGTAACGGACCTGTGGGGGACGGAGCGAAGCGACCTCGGTAGGTGAATGAGTTAAAAGACAACGGCAGTTTTTCCGCAAATGAACGCCAATGAGCGCCAATAAAAGTATTTTTTAAATGTGCAGTGCACCGCAGGTGTACAAAATAAAATTCTGCGTTTATTGGTGTTCATTTGCGGACAACCTGAACCTGCTTTTATTTTAGACACAAAAAAGCCGGGAAAGTCCCGGCTTGTTCAGGTATAGATTACTTACCTTTATTTTGTTTTTCTTTAATTTCGTCAAGACTTTTACAATCGATGCATTGCGTTGCTGTTGGGCGAGCTTCCAGTCGGCGAATACCAATTTCAACGCCACAGGTTTCGCAGTAACCGTATTCACCGGTATCCACTTCGTTCATGGACTCGTCAATTTTTTTAATCAGTTTGCGTTCGCGATCACGGGTGCGTAATTCCAAACTAAACTCTTCTTCCTGAGATGCGCGATCTGCCGGGTCTGGAAAATTGGCCGCATCGTCTTTCATGTGATCAACTGTGCGATCGACTTCTTCCATCAGCTCGTCTTTCCAGGCATTTAAAATACCACGGAAATGCTCAAGCTGTTTTTCATTCATGTATTCTTCACCCTTTTTTTCTTTATAGGGCTTAAAACCGTGTATGGGTGCCGTAGTGTCTGGCATCGATAATCTCCGATTATTTTGTTCTGGCGCGTTGTTACGCGCAAATTAGTAATCAATAAAACGTCCGGTTTTTACTGAACCAGATCAATCAAACCCGATAATTTACCGGTATTTGATGTGTTTTGCGAGGTTTTAATTTAAAATTATATGGTATATAGCGCGGTTTTATCGGTAACTAATTGATAATATTGAATTTAAATTTCTAATTCTACCGCTTTATTCCACTGTTTTATTCCACGCGGCTGGTGACTTTCCCTTGCTTGAATTCGCTAGTAATAATATCACCTTTTCTCAGGTGTTTGGCATGACTTACGGTTTCGCCATTGGCATCACGGGTAATGCTGTATCCGCGAGCCAGGGTGTTTAGCGGGCTAACGGCTTGCATCGTACGGGATAAATTAGCCAGTTGTTGTTGTTTGTTTTCAATATTGAGCTGAGAAATATACACCAGGCGACTGTTTAAGTCCTCTAGTTGAACCTTCTGGTAATCAATAAACTGATCGGGGCGGTTATTGAGCAGGCTTTGTATACTGTACTTTAGCTGATGCTTTTTTTCGCTAAGTATATTTTCAAAGGTCGTTTGTAAACTATTAGTTAAATCATCGAGTTGCTGACTTTGTTGCATTAGCTGACTGCTAGGGTGCTGAATCTTGAGACGATTTTGTAGCCATTGAGACTGTTCGTTTAAACGACTAAAACGGTTTTGCATTTGCTGAATCAGCTGGCGTTGAAATGCCTGCAATTTATGTAAATAGGTTTGCTGATTGGGGCTAACCAGCTCGGCAGCAGCAGACGGAGTGGCGGCGCGTTGGTCGGCAGTAAAATCAGCAATGGTCACATCTACCTCATGGCCAACCCCACTGATGACGGGCACATCACACAGCACAATTGCGCGCGCGACCTGTTCTTCATTGAAGGCCCACAAATCTTCAAGCGAGCCGCCACCGCGAACTAACAGAATAACATCGCAGCTTTTGCTTTTTGATGCACGGTATAGTGCTTTTGAAATTTCAGGCGCGGCATTTTCACCCTGTACCGCAACCGGATAAATTTGTACCGGAATAGAAGGAAAGCGTCGTTTTAGTACGCTTAACACATCACGAATCGCGGCACCGGTGCCGGAGGTGATGACTGCAATACACCTGGGTAGTTCGGGGATGGGTTGCTTTAAGGCTTCATCAAATAAGCCTTCATCGGCGAGTCTGGCTTTTAATTCTTCAAATTCCCGTCGTAGTTTTCCATCACCGGCTTCCTCCATGTGCTCAGCTATGAGTTGAAACTCACCGCGCGCTTCATATAGACCCACTTTTGCACGAATTAATATTTGCTGGCCGTTTGCAGGTTTAAAGCGTAACAGTTGTTTGCGGCCCTTGAACATGGCGCAACGCACTTGCGCCTTGGCATCTTTTAAGGAAAAGTAAATGTGCCCGGAAGCGGGTTCGGCTAAATTAGATATTTCGCCTTCAATCCACATTAATGGGAACTGACTTTGCAGTAATCCGCTGATGGTTTTGTTGAGTTCGGAGACGCTGTAAACAGTGCGTTCAGGTTTTTGGGTGTTTTGCATGGGGGTATGATAATGGGAAATTGGGTTTACGTCATTAGTTGTGGTGCTAATGGTGTATTTCGCTTACAGAATGCGTTTGATTGATTTGTGTGTATTCGCGTTCATTAGCATTTTCTTTTTACGATATATTTTTTATCTCTATATTTTTATCTCTAGCAACGCTAAATCACAGGCATAAAAAAACCGGGCTAGCTACAGACCCGGTTTGATTTTAACTGTTTGACCTGGGTTTTATAATCTAGTGGGGCCCAGCATTTGCCTGAGCTTTAGATTGTACCAGTGCTAACTCGCCTTGACGCTTCGCTTTGTTAGCCAGTTTAGTGGCTTTTTCAAAGTCACCGCTTTTCGCAGCTTTATCGGCTTTTTTCAGTATTTTTCCACTATCTCGCCACTCATAATGGGCTTTTTTAGCGGTTTTTATTGAACTTTTAGCTGCGGCGACAGCAGCGTTATAGCTTTCCTGCGATGCAGCAGATGAGCCTGAAGAGCCTGTCGAAGCGCAGCCTGATAGTAATAATGTCGCCAACGCAATGCCGGCATAAATTTTAGCGTGGTTCATAGTGACCTCATGAATGTATTTTTTTATATTATAATTCCCTGTTTTAAAATTCCCTGCCTGATTTTATCATCAGAGGGGTGATTGTAACCTACCGAAGACTGGATACAAGTGTATTTTGTCGAACTCAGTTAATAGAATCTTCTTATAAAATGAGGATGAATTATTCAGTGTTTTCTTATATAATCGTTCGATTAACCAGACCAAACAGGAGCCGATATGCGTATAGCCCAGGAAGCACTAACTTTTGATGATGTGCTGCTGATCCCCGCCCACTCCACGGTTCTGCCCAATGATGTTGCGTTGGGTACTCAAATCACGCGAGACATCAAACTCAATATTCCACTGGTATCCGCGGCAATGGATACGGTTACTGAGGCTAAATTGGCAATAGCTATCGCTCAGGAAGGCGGAATTGGCATATTACACAAAAATATGTCGATAGACATGCAGGCCAAAAATGTTGTAAAAGTAAAAAAATATGAATCTGGCGTAATTAGTGACCCGATAACCGTTTCGCCCAATACAACGATTCGTGAAGTGGCGGAGCTGACACGTAAGAATAAAATTTCTGGCTTACCGGTTCTGGAAGGTAAAGAGCTGGTGGGTATCATTACCTCACGGGATCGTCGTTTTGAAACCGATTTAGATAAACCGGTTTCCAGTGTGATGACACCCAAAGAAAAATTAGTAACGGTAAAAGAGGGCGTTGAGCGCGAAGAAGTGTTGGCATTATTGCATCAATATCGCATTGAAAAAGTGCTGGTGGTTAATGATGAATTTCAGCTTCGAGGCATGATTGCGGTACGCGATATTCAAAAATCTGACGATTTTCCGATGGCGTGTAAAGATGACTTAGGTCGTTTACGTGTAGGCGCTGCGGTAGGCACAGGTGCAGATACAGAGGATCGAGTGGCGGCATTAGCTGGAGCCGGCGTCGATGTAATCGTGGTTGATACCGCGCACGGACATTCACAGGGCGTGCTCGATCGGGTTAAGTGGGTTAAAGCAAACTTTCCTAAAGTGCAGGTGATTGGTGGCAATATTGCCACAGCAGCTGCGGCGCGTGATTTAGTTGAGGCGGGTGCCGATGCGGTAAAAGTTGGTATTGGCCCGGGTTCAATTTGCACGACCCGTATTGTTGCCGGTGTCGGTGTTCCACAAATTTCAGCGGTATCAAATGTCGCAAAAGAATTAGCCGGCACCGGCGTACCATTGATTGCTGATGGTGGCATTCGTTATTCTGGTGATATCGCAAAAGCGATGGCAGCGGGTGCGCATTGCGTCATGCTAGGTGGCTTACTTGCGGGCACTGAAGAAGCGCCGGGCGAAGTCGAATTATTTCAAGGTCGTTCATATAAATCCTACCGCGGCATGGGTTCGATTGCAGCGATGGAACAAGGCTCAAGTGATCGCTACTTTCAGGATAAAGATGCCGGTGCTGAAAAATTAGTACCGGAAGGTATTGAAGGCAGAGTCCCCTTTAAAGGCCCGATGACGGCGATTGTGCACCAGCTACTTGGCGGTATTCGCTCTAGCATGGGCTATGTTGGCTGTGCGAATTTAGAAGAAATGCGCACTAAACCCGAGTTTGTGCGTATCTCCGGTGCGGGTATAAAAGAGTCACATGTGCATGATGTGACGATTACTAAAGAAGCGCCGAATTACCGAACGTAATATTTAAAAAAACCACAAACGACTTCGTCATCCCCGACACAGGCATTCGGGAATGACGGTTTTTTTTTATTTAATAAACTGATCTATCCCCTGGTTTCACAAAACATGACCTCACAAAATATTCATACAGACCGCATCTTAATCCTCGACTTCGGTTCTCAATATACCCAACTCATCGCCCGACGTATTCGAGAAGCCGGTGTTTATTGTGAGTTATACGCGTGGGATGTCAGCAATGAAGACATTAAAGCATTTAAGCCTAAGGGCATTATCTTATCGGGTGGTCCTGAGTCGGTAATCGAAGGTGAGTCGCCGGTTGCACCGAATATTGTTTTTGAATTGGGTGTGCCGGTGTTAGGTATCTGCTACGGCATGCAAACCATGACCGCACAACTCGGTGGTCAAGTGGAAAATGCCGATCACCATGAATACGGATATGCCAAAGTGCGTGCCCGTGGTCACACAACCTTATTAAAAGACATTGAAGATTCAGTAACCGAAGAAGGTTACGGCATGTTAGATGTGTGGATGAGTCACGGTGATCATGTTGTTGAAATGCCGGATGGCTTTAAGTTAATGGCTTCAACAGATTCCGCGCCGGTAGCGGGTATTGCCAACGAAGAGAAAAAATTCTACGGTGTACAATTTCATCCCGAAGTGACGCACACGAATCAGGGGCAAAGAATCATTGAGCGTTTCGCCCATGAAGTTTGTGGCTGCGGAAATTTGTGGACACCGGATAACATTGTTGAAGACTCGATTAAAAAAATTAACGAGTTAGTCGGTGAAGATGAAGTGCTTTTAGGGTTATCTGGTGGTGTCGATTCATCTGTGGTGGCAGCGCTACTACACCGCGCAATTGGAGAGCGTTTAACCTGTGTGTTTGTGGATAATGGTTTACTGCGTTATCAGGAAGGCGACCAGGTGATGAGAATGTTTGCTGATCACATGGGCGTGAAAGTTATTCGTGTGAATGCTGAAGATCGCTTTTTGGCCGCATTAAAAGGCAAAAGTGATCCGGAAGATAAACGTAAAATTATTGGTAATTTATTTGTTGATATTTTCGAAGAAGAATCAGCAAAATTAAAAAATGCCAGGTGGTTGGCTCAGGGCACTATTTATCCTGACGTAATTGAATCTGCCGGTTCAAAAACCGGTAAAGCGCATTTAATAAAATCCCACCACAATGTTGGTGGTCTGCCGGATTATATGAAGTTAAAACTGTGTGAACCTTTGCGTGAATTATTTAAAGATGAGGTGCGCGAAATCGGGGTTGAGTTAGGCTTGCCTTATGACATGGTGTATCGTCATCCATTTCCTGGTCCGGGTTTAGGTGTGCGTATTTTAGGTGAAGTAAAAAAAGAATATGCTGATACACTACGATTAGCCGATCATATTTTTATAGAAGAATTATATAAACACGATTTATATCACGGTGTATCGCAGGCGTTTACAGTATTTTTGCCGGTGAAGTCGGTGGGTGTAACGGGTGATGGTAGACGTTATCAATGGGTGGTGTCACTGCGTGCCGTTGAAACAATCGATTTTATGACAGCGCGTTGGGCGCATTTGCCCTATGAGTTTTTAGATTTAGTATGTCGCAGAATTGTAAATGAAGTGGAAGGTATTTCACGAGTCGTTTATGACATAACTGGAAAACCTCCCGGCACGATCGAGTGGGAGTAAAGTCTTCCCCCTTAGAAAAAGGGGGACAGAGGGGGATTTATGTTTGGCACTCAAATCTCCTCTAGCTCATCTTTTGCCTCTGGCCCCTCTTTTATCTTTAGTGTCTTTTTTCTATGAGGGGCGCATAATCGTATGCAATTTAATCACCAATACTGGATGCAATACGCACTCCGGTTAGCCAGGCAAGCCGCCGATGAAGATGAAGTTCCCGTTGGTGCAGTCATTGTAAAAGACAATAAAATCATTTCTGAAGGCTGGAACCGGCCGATTCAAAATCACGACCCTTCCGCCCATGCTGAAATAATGGCGATTCGCAATGCGGGAAAATTTTTAAAAAATTATCGTTTAATTGATACCACAATGTATGTGACTTTAGAGCCTTGCTCAATGTGTGTAGGTGCAATGATTCATGCTCGTGTTGGTCAACTGGTTTTTGGTGCCAGTGATTTAAAAACGGGGGCAGCGGGGAGTGCTATAAACTTAATTCATGAGTCCATTCATAACCATAGAATTGAGGTGATTGCTGGCGTGATGGAAGAAGAATGTAAACAATTATTGCAGCTGTTTTTTAAACAGAAACGCCAGGCTAAAAAAAATGAAAAATAGGTTCCAGGTATCTGCAATTCTAATTGGTTTTTTTGTGTTTGTCGGTGTTTATGCGCTCGGTGGTATGCTGGTTATATTTTCATTAAGTTTGTTACCTGAAAATATAAATACCGAAACGGTGATGACCTTTTTGCGTATTGGTGGGTACCTTGCGCTAGCCTTTCCAGCATATGTTTGTGCTCGGGCAGTGGATGGAAATGCATTGCTACACGCGTTGTTGATGGGCGTTATTGAAGGTGTGGGCGTGGTAGTGCTGATGATGAATACATTTAGCTTTGAGGGAGGCTTAAAACAGCTGGTTATTTCTCAAATGTTACCCGCTTTTTTTGGTGTTATGTTATTGAGCTTTATTGCAGGTATTGTGGCTGAGCGTGTTAATAAAAGAGAGATGATGCCTAAAAATTAACGTTAAAGAAAGAGGTTGATTCGATACGGGCCTAAATAAATAAAAATTATGGTGCAGCATACTCACGAATGATTTTTTGATAATTATTAAATCTTAGCTGCGAAATTTTTCCATCTTTTAATGCCTGCTGTATGGCACAATCCGGCTCGTGAATATGGCTGCAATTAGAAAATTTACAATGCCCAATGAAGTCATGCAATTCAATGAAGCCATTGAGAATTTCCTCTGAGGATGTGTTCCATAATCCAAAGTCACGTACGCCCGGTGAATCAATTAATACTCCTCCTTCGGGTAAAGAATAAAGTGTGGAGCTGGTGGTGGTGTGTGTGCCTTCTCCACTGGCTTCTGACAGCTCACCCACGCGAATATTTAATTCCGGCATCAAATGGTTAATTAAAGATGATTTTCCTACGCCGGAAAGGCCGACAAATATACTCGTGTGATTTTTTAAAGAATTCAATAATTCATCAAAACCATGATCGATTACGCTGCTGGCGTAAATGACTTTGTAGCCGATTTTCTGATAGCTGTCTTTTAGCTTTTGTATTTTGTCTTTGTCACTTTCATCGAGCAAATCAATTTTGTTAATTAGAATAATTGGCGTGGCAGGCAAGTTTTCAGCGGCAATTAAATAGCGATCAATTAAATAGGGTTTGGGTTCGGGCTGGATGGCGGACACAATAATGATTTGATCAATGTTTGCGGCCATGGGTTTTAGCTTGCCGCCGAACCCGGGTTTTTGCAGTAGTGATTTTCTGTCTTCAACCGCAATAATTACGCCCTGGTTATTATCGGCTAGAGTAGCCTGCCAAACAACACTGTCGCCACAAACCAGTGCGCCTAAATTTTGGCGTGCAACGCAACGATGTAGTTTTTTATCATCACCTTCAATGAGTAAAGTTTGCCCGTAGTTGGTGATAACTAATCCGGACTGTTCTGCACCGAGTCCTTGTTGGGACAGTGAGTCGGATTTTTTCTGCTGATTCTGTGAGGCTTTTTCACGACGCTTTTGCTGAAGGTTTTTGATGCGTCGTTGTTGCTGGTCGTTAATGCGTCTTTTAGCCATATGCTATTTTCTAAAATGGCTTTGTACTAAGCAAATTTTCTGCTGATTGAATCTCACTGGATTCCTGCCTGCGCAGGAATAATGCTTCTAATATTTAGATAATGACAAATAAAAATCATGTTATTTTAAAACTTATAATAACGATCATTTAAGTACTCAACAACAGATGTCGTTTGTGGTTTTGTCCACTCTGCTTTTGCTGCACCTTTCATACAATTGTTGACCTGATGTTCCAGCGCAGACATGGTTTTTACCATGCGATCTTCACGTGAATAAACGCTACTGCTGTGGCAGGTGGTGCATTTATTATCATGCAGGTTCTGGCCCTTATGATGTTTTGCATCCTCGGCAAATGCGAAGCCATTGATGAGTGTCAGTAACAGTATGCTTATGGTTTTTTTCATCTTTATTCCTTGAGTTGTTAACTTGAGTTGTTATCTCGAGTTGATAATTATTATAGTGGTCTTTTATTGTTCGGCCAAATGCGCAATACGTACCGGTGCAGGTGGGTGGCTGTCATAAAATGCCGAGTAAAGCGGGTCCGGCGTTAGTGTGTTGGCATTTTCTTTATATAGATTCACCAATGCCTGAATCAGAAATTTAGCTTCGGATTGTTGTGCGGCATACTCATCGGCTTCAAATTCATTTTTACGTGAAAACAGACTCATAAGCGGGCTGAGTAAAAAGGTAAATACGGGCATTACAATAGTGAATAATAACAGTGCCATATAGGTGGATGAGGTGCTGACCCCTAGCGCGCTATAAAACCATTCGGCTTTCATTAACCAGGCCAGAATACCCAAACCAATTAATGTGGTGGCAAAAGAAATGGCCATGCCTTTTACAATATGTTTGCGTTTAAAGTGGCCGAGCTCATGAGCCAGGACGGCTTCGAGTTCGTCATCGCTCAATGATTCGAGTAATGTGTCATAAAAAACAATGCGTTTATTTTTACCAAAACCGGAAAAATAAGCATTGCCGTGGCTGGAGCGTTTTGAGCCGTCAATGACAAAAATTCCGTCGCTATTAAAACCGCAGCGACTTAATAGGCTGGTGATGCGATTCAGCGTTTCGCCTTCTTTTAGAGGGGAAAATTTATTAAAGATAGGGGCAATCCAGATTGGGTAAGCCCAGGCGATTACCAAACTGAATACGGTTAATACCATCCAGGTGTATAGCCACCAGAAATCCCCTGCCTGTTCCATTAGCCATAATACAACCCAAATTAAAGGCACACCCAGTGCGAGTGAAAGTAGCGTGCCTTTAAGCAAATCAATGATAAATGTTTTTAGTGTGGTGCGGTTAAAGCCAAATTTCTCTTCGATAACGAAAGTGCTGTAAAGTGAAAACGGCAAGTCGAGAACGGATGAAATAAGCATCATACTAAGAATAACTAATATGCCAGTGTAGATGGGCTCAAGCTGGTAGCCGCGGGCAAACTGGTCGAGCAACTCCAGACCGCCGCCAAATGTCCAGGCGAGTAAAATAATGGCATCATAAATTAACGGCAGGCGCCCGAACTTAACTTTAGTGGTGGTATAGTCTGCGGCTTTTTGATGATCGTCCAGGCTGATCTTTTCACTAAAGGCAGCCGGTACCTGCGCCCGATGTTTTTGAATGTGTGAAAGGTGGCGTTGAGCGAGCCAGAATTTTACAACAATAGAAATCGCAAAAAAAACTAAGAACAAAACTGCAAAATTATGCATGTATACCTACTAATATGATGGTGATGAAAAGTGAAACATCTAAAGAAGCTGATTATCGCTTTTCTAAATAAAATGTTCTACTGTGTATTGCGTAAGTTTATTAAAAAATTGAATTGGAGAGAAACATGCCCCAGAAGGCCGCCGTAAACCCGGAAAACCTCATATGGATTGATCTCGAGATGACGGGGCTTGAGCCAGCGAGTGATGTGATTATTGAAATTGCTACTATTATCACCGACAAAGAATTGAATATTCTGGCTGAAGGCCCGATGCTGGCGGTTCATCAATCCAATGCATTATTGGACGGCATGGATGAATGGTGTACCAATCAACATGGTAAATCGGGGTTAACTCAACGAGTGAAAGATAGCACCCTGAATGAAGCTGAGGCAGAAAAACAAACTATCGCCTTTTTAGAGCAATGGGTGCCTGCGGGTAAATCGCCCATGTGTGGAAACAGTATTTGTCAGGATCGTCGTTTTTTAGCCAATTACATGCCGGCACTAGAGGAGTTTTTTCATTATCGCAATCTGGATGTCAGTACACTCAAAGAACTGGCGGCGCGCTGGGCACCGGATGTGTATAAGGGGTTTAAAAAGGAGTCATCGCATTTGGCAATGGATGATATAAAAGACTCGATTGATGAGCTGGTTTATTATCGTGAACATGTGCTAAAGATTTAACTTTGCAGGCTTTTTACCGCAAATGAACGCAAATATACGCTAATGTTAGTTTTGTGTGCCTTCGGCACACTACACAAAATGCTTTAATTTTATTTGCGTATATTTGCGTTCATTTTCGGTAGTCTTTATATCCTAACCCTCAATCGGCGTATCTGTCCGATTACCCCACTCGCTCCACGAACCCGGGTAGCCCCGCACTTTCTCATAGCCTAAATACTTCAGCATTAAATAAGATAAGGCAGAGCGGTGATGACTTTGGCAGTAAACAATAATTTCTTTATCTCGGGTTAATCCGAGCTCATCCAGCATGGGTTGTAGCGTTTCTTTGTCTAACAGACGGTAGTTAGCCGATTCATCCATCGCCTGTGTCCATTCAAAATGTTTTGCGCCGGGGATGCGGCCGCTTTTCTGGGCGTATTTTGCCTGTCCCATATACTCGTCTATGCTGCGTGCATCGAGCAGTCCCACGTTTGCGTTTTCTAAATTCTCTTTGATATATTCCGTGTTGGCGACCACCGGCTGTAATGTGAAGTCCACTTTGTAGTGCTGGTCAGTGGCGTTTGGCTGGCTGGTAACGGCCTCATTCGTGAGGGGGTATTTTTCACGATACCAGGCAATCAGGCCGCCATTTAACATGCTGGCTTTATCATGATTCATGGCGTGAAGCGTCCAGATCAACCGTGCCGCTTTGCCACCACCTTCTTCATCATAAGCCACGATGTGGGTGTTAGGGGTAATACCGAGTGAATTGATGATGTGCTCAAATTGATCTTGCTCTGGCAGTAGCCCGGTGTAGGGACGATTCATGCCGACAATGTGGCCGTAATCGATAAACACCGCGCCAGGTATATGTGCCTGTTGATACTGTTTTGGGGTGGATAAATCGATAATCAGCAGGCTTTCATTATTCTGGATAGACTGAAGCGCTGCGGGTTCGATTACTAATGGCGCGATCGCTAAAGGGGGGGTAACTGGTGGGGGCGTGTTTGGCATAAGTGTATTTTTCTATATTATATTTATCTATATATATTAAATGGGTTTTGCGTTCATTTGCGGACTATCTGTTTTTTAAATCCACATGTGTTTAAGGCGGCACCTAATATTAAGTTTCATTTTTGCTCGGTGTGAGAATGGTGTTTTGGGGTGGATCGCTCATTTGCAAATAATCCAACGTATAATGTAACCCGCGGCTTTCTTTACGCTGCATGGCGCTGCGAATAATTAAATCGGCGACCACGGCCAAGTTACGCAGCTCCAGTAAATCGGCGGTGACGCGGAAGTTGCCGTAGTATTCATCAATTTCCAGTAGCAATAAATCCACTCGACGTTTGGCGCGTTGCAGGCGCTTATCCGTGCGCACAATGCCAACGTAATCCCACATAAAGCGGCGTAGCTCGTCCCAGTTATGGGAGACGACAACTTCTTCATCAGAGTTGGTGACCCGGCTTTCATCCCAGGGTATGATTTTATCCCACTTATGCGCGGCGTTTTCATTAGCACAAATGTGTTCAGCCGCGGCGCGAGCAAATACCAGGCATTCGAGCAGTGAATTGCTGGCCATACGGTTAGCCCCGTGTAATCCGGTAAATGCGGTTTCGCCGATGGCGTATAAATTTTCAATATCGGTCATGCCGTGTAAATCGGTCATAATGCCGCCACAGGTGTAGTGGGCGGCGGGCACGACTGGCACGGGTTCTTTCGTGATGTCGATGCCAAATTCTTTGCAACGGGCATAAATGGTCGGAAAGTGAGAGCGAATAAAGGCGGCGGGTTTGTGGCTGATGTCTAAATATAGGCAGTCCACCCCCAGGCGTTTCATCTCGTGGTCGATGGCGCGGGCGACAATATCGCGGGGAGCGAGTTCGCCGCGCTCATCGAAATGGTGCATAAAACGAGAGCCGTCGGGCAAGATTAAATGTCCACCTTCTCCGCGCAGCGCTTCGGTGAGTAAAAACGATTTGGCCTTCGGGTGATATAAGCAGGTGGGATGGAATTGCATAAATTCCATATTGGCTACTCGACAACCCGCACGGGTGGCCATGGCAATGCCATCTCCGGTTGAACCGTCTGGGTTGGAAGTGTAAAGATACACTTTGCTAGCACCACCAGAGGCCAGAATCACATTTTTAGCCTGAAAGGTTTCCACGTGCATATTGGTTTTATCGAGCACATAGGCGCCAATGCAGCGATTGTGTTGCAGGCCGAGTTTATTGCCGGTGATTAAATCCACTGCTATGTGATGGTCTAGAAGCTGGATATTTTCGCTGTGTTTAACATGATTAATCAGGGTGGTTTCTAACGCTTGTCCGGTGGCATCGGCAGCGTGAATCACCCGGCGATGACTGTGTCCCCCTTCACGGGTGAGGTGCCAGCTTTTTTTACCGTCTTTGTGTTGGTCCGTGGTGAAGGGGACGCCCAGGTCAGATAACCAGTTGATGGCATCCGGGCCATTTTCTATCGTGTACTGCACCGCTTGCCTATCACATAAACCGCCACCAGCATTCATGGTGTCTTCGATGTGCGAATCAAACGAATCGCTGTCGCGTAATACGGCGGATATGCCGCCCTGCGCATAATACGTGCTACCTTCCGTTTCCCGGTCTTTGGTAATGACCGCAATGCTCATATGGGCGGGCAAGTTGAGTGCGAGGGTTAAACCTGCGGCACCGCCACCAATAATTAGAACTTCATAGCGATTGGCTTGTCTATTGTTTACTTTCTTAGTTTTTAGTTTGTTGGACATCGTAATTACGGTTTAATTAATTTAGGGTAAGTCTTTATGTCAGTATGCGAATCAGGTATTGTCCCATCTGTAGTCACCAGTACGGGTTCCGGTGCTATTATGAGTTTTGGCAGTGATACTACACCAAATCAGGTGAACGCGCCTAAACGAACATTACAGGTCGAAGATGGCCAAATTAAAAAGACACTGGTTAATCCACAGGTGTCCAGTGGAGGAAAAGCCCGTATGGGCGAGCGCGAAATTGATCAGGCTCTGGTAGAGCGGGTACAACAAGGTGATAAAAAAGCGTTTGATATTCTGGTGTTGAAGTATCAGCACCGCATTATCAAGCTGGTCGCCCGTTTCGTGAGAAACGGTGATGAAGTGCAGGATGTGACACAGGAGGCTTTTATTAAAGCTTATCGTGCGCTGAAAAACTTCCGTGGCGACAGTGCGTTTTATACCTGGATGTATCGAATTGCGATTAATACCGCAAAAAATTATCTGGTGTCTGCGAGTCGCAGAGCCACCACATCTGCTGTGGATGCGCAGGATGCAGAACAATATGATGACGGCGACTGGTTGCGTGAATACGCCACTCCCGAAAAAGAATTGCTGGCACAGGAAATGAAACAGGTGATACATAAATCGATAGCGGATTTGCCTTCAGATTTAAAAGAAGCGGTGACCCTGCGTGAAATGGAAGGCCTGAGTTATGAAGAAATCGCCGAGGTGATGGCTTGCCCCATCGGCACCGTACGTTCACGAATATTCCGTGCACGCGAAGCAATAGACAAGCAGCTCAAACCGCTGCTAGATGGTAATTTTTAGGTGATGGTAATGAGTAAAGAACAACAACGTGAAGAGCAGTTATCTGCATTGTTAGATAGTGAGCTGGATGCGCAGCAACTCGATAATTTTATGCAGGATTTAAAACGTGACCCCATTGAAGATACCGAATCGGCACAGCGCTATCGCTTAATAGGTGATGTGATGCGTGATGAATTAGATCCGTCTTCATTTGTCGATATTAGCGATGCGGTACACCGAGCAATTGAGCAGGAACCGGCTTATAATGATAGTGAAGTTAGCGCGTCGAAAAAACGATCACATAGTTTGTCGCGTCGGCTTTCTGATTGGTCTCAAGCATTCATGGGCTTATTAAAGGGGCCATTAGCCGGAATGACAGTTGCCGCCTCGGTTGCAATGGTGACACTGGTCACATTTAATACGGTACAAAATTCAGATGAGACTCAAGGGCAATCTGCACAGTTGGCTCAAGCCTCACCGGTGGTGCCGATGAATGCTGAAATTGCACGTAATGTGCGAGTGGCATCCACATTAAAAGCTAGCCCGATTTCTCCACAGCAGCAACAGCAGTTAAAGCGTTATATGCTGCAGCACTCGGGCTATGCCAGTCAGTCGACCATGCAGGGCATGATGCCGTATGTGCGTGCAGCGGATGTTAATTCGCAGAAGGCTTTGTCGAAATAACTCCCCGAAAAAATGAGTTTGCGGACACTCATTGTCCCTTGAAGAAAAGTCGGCCGAGGTAGCGTTAAAAATCAGGTGATATCTTTGCGATTAAACAATACCTGAGGTTTTTAAAATTCTCGGTCTGCCTTTATCAAAGGGCGAGGTTATGCTTAATCGGACTCAGAATAATAAAAATCGTAGTATTATGTCAGTTATATTTACTGTTTAAAGTTATTGTCGAGGTTGAAGCTTGTTTAGAACACACTTTTTATTTATTTTTTTATTCTCTTTTGTTTCCTTCGCAGCAATTGCGAGTTCAGTCGATAGCTGGCTGGATAAAATGCACCAGGCACAAAACCAGCAAAACTATCAGGGCACATTAATTATTCGTCAGAGTGATGAATTGCAGGCGATAAAAGTGAAGCAAGGCGTGCACGCAGGGCAGAGCTGGCAAACGCTAGAATCTCAAACCGGTGATGATCAGGTTATTTTTCGTAAAAACGGTCAGGTTATGACAATTTTCCCAAACAAAAAATTAATAACCGTATCCGCTGAAGGGGCTCACGAAAAAAAAGGGCCATTGCATCCAGCATTACCTGAAAACAGAGATAAGTTAAAACAGCTTTATGATTTAAAATTAGGCACACAGGAGCGCATAGCAAATAAACAAACTCAAATTATTCAGATGATACCCCGTGATACGCATCGTTACGGATACACCTTCTGGCTAGATAAGCAAAGTGGATTATTGTTAAAGTGCGATTTAATTAATAATGGCCGTGTTTTAGAACAGCTTATGTATAGTGATATAGAGTTACTTAACACGGCCCCGAAAAACAAATTTGATGAATCTAAATTATCCACCTATAAAAAAGTGATGCTTTCAAATAACACGGATGTAAATTCTAAAAAGTGGCTTGCGGATAAAATCCCTGCGGGATTTGTGATAACTCACTCGGTTAAAAACGCGCAGAAGCAATCGAGTTATCATATGGTGTTTAGTGATGGTATGGCTTCAGTTTCGGTGTTTATTGAACCGGCAAAAGCAAAGCAAAAATCACATCTGGGTGGCTCAAGTATGGGGCCGGTTAATGTATATCGTTCGTTTATAAATGATGCTTATATCACCGCGATTGGTGAGGTGCCCGCGGGCACGGTTCGCATGATTGCCCAGTCAGTGCATTTAGCTGCTCAGCCCGTTCAGTAGTTTAACGTTATGATTGAAGAAACTGCCATTGTTATTGACATAAACGCTCAACAGGTTTTATTGGAGACTCAGCGAAAATCGGCCTGTCAAACCTGCTCGGTAAAGTCGGGTTGTGGTACGTCGACGTTGGCAAAAGTGGTGGGTAAGCGTAGTTCGCAATTTGTCGTCGATAACTTTCTCAATGTGCAGGTCGGTGATAAGGTGATTGTTGCAATTGATGAAAGCGCCCTGGTGCAGGGTTCTTTACTTATTTACTTGTTCCCTTTAGTTTGTATGATGCTGGTTGGGGTATTGTCAGAGTATTTATTTGCCAATGAAGCGGTGACGATTTTATCGGTTGTTTTCGGCTTTGTGGTTTCGATGGTTGGTGTGCGCTTTATTATGACTACTAGCGGTTTAAAAAAATCAGTTCAGCCCCATTTAGTTCGTCGAGTTTAATTGTTTTAAAAAAGTTAAAATAAAGTACAGATACAAAGAGGTTTTTATGTTGTTAGGTAAACATTTAATATTTTTCTTAATATTATTTTTCAGCAGCTGGCAGTTACAGGCGCGCTCTTTACCTGAGTTTGCGGATTTAGTTGAAGACAATGGTGCCGCGGTGGTGAATATTAGTACTCGCCAGAAAGTGCCGGCAGCGCATCCTTTGAGCCGATATAATGGCGGCCACGGTGGGAATTTACAAATTCCCGAAGGCACGCCATTCAGTGAGTTATTTAAGCACTTTTTAGGCGAAGGTGGCGGTGGTGTACCACGCCAGCAACAGGAAGCGACTTCGTTAGGTTCGGGATTTATTATTTCTGAAAATGGTTTCATTATTACCAATCACCATGTCGTTGCCGGTGCCGATGAAGTGTTGGTTCGTTTGAGCGATAAACGCGAGCTTTCGGCAAAAATTATTGGTAGTGATGAGTTTAGTGATATCGCGTTACTAAAAGTTGAAGCTGATGATTTACCAGTGGTACGTATTGGTAACTCGGAAAATTTACGTGTGGGTGAATGGGTACTGGCCATTGGTTCGCCGTTTGGCTTTGATCATTCGGCCACCGCTGGCATTGTAAGTGCCAAAGGTCGCAGCCTGCCATCGGCCAATTATGTGTCATTTATTCAAACGGACGTGGCGATTAATCCGGGAAACTCCGGCGGGCCATTGTTTAATATGGATGGCAAAGTGATTGGTATTAACTCACAAATCTATAGCCGTACCGGTGGTTTTATGGGGTTGTCATTCGCAATACCCGTTGAAGTGGCGATGGATGTAGTGGAACAGCTAAAGCGAAGTGGTACGGTGAGTCGTGGCTGGTTGGGCGTTTATATTCAGGAAATTACCCACGAAATTGCGCAGAGTTTTAAATTGAGTAAACCGGTGGGAGCACTGGTGTCACAGGTTATAGCGGGTAGCCCTGCTGAGAAGGCGGGTTTAAAAGCCGGTGACGTGATTTTATCATTTAATAGAAAACCCATACTGGACTCGTCTGACTTGCCACCATTGGTGGGCCGTGTGCCCGTTGGTTCAAAAGCCCAGGTTGATTTATTGAGAAATGGCCGTAAAGTTGTGCTAAATGTGACTATTGAGCAACTCCCATCCGATGATAAGCCGATTGCAGCGGCCCAATCTAAACCGGCGGCGTCTAATCGTATGGGGGTTGAAGTGGTTGATCTGGATGCGGAATCTAAAAAAATACTGGGTCGAGGAGTGTTGGTGAGAAAAGTGATTCGAGACAGTCCGGCAGATCGTTCAGGTTTAGCCGCAGGTGATGTTTTACTACAACTTGACCGCAAAAATGTAAAAAATGTGGCTGATTTTCGTAAAAAAGTTGCCAATTTGTCCATAGGCCGTATGATTCCCGTTCTGGTTCATCGCCAGGGAGCAAATCAGTTTATTGTGATGAAAATTTCCAAATAGCGAGTGATTGAGTTTACCGTCTATTCGCGTCATGGATGTCATCTGTGTGAAGACTTGTTGCAGCAATTAAGCGCGCTGCAACAGACGCACGGCTTTACTATTCTTGAAGTTGATGTCGATTCCCGTTCCCAGCTCATTGAACAATATGGTTCGCAGGTGCCCGTGGTGCTTTGTGATGGCCAACAGATTTGTCATTATTTTTTAGATCAGGCTGCGATTTTGCAGTGTTTGAAATCTGATTAGAAAAATAATCTGTAGCTCGGCCTGACTGATAGCATTTGCCTGTATAATACGCGCCAATATCAAGGTCAGATTTTACTGAGATTAACCATTTTTGCCTGCCCGCTAACGCTGGGCACAATAGGCGACCAAGAGTTTTTAAGTCACACACATGCAAAATATTCGTAATTTTTCCATTATTGCCCATATCGATCACGGTAAATCAACCCTCGCAGATCGGTTTATCCAGGTATGCGGCGGTCTGTCAGAGCGTGAAATGGAAGCCCAGGTGCTCGATTCTATGGATTTAGAACGTGAGCGCGGTATCACTATTAAAGCCCAGTGCGTATCACTGGATTATAAGTCTAAAACCGGTGAAGTCTACCAGCTCAATTTTATTGACACGCCAGGCCATGTGGATTTCTCCTATGAAGTATCGCGCTCACTGCAAGCCTGTGAGGGTGCGTTATTAGTGGTGGATGCGTCACAGGGCGTAGAGGCACAAAGTGTAGCCAACTGTTATACCGCAATTGAATTAGGCCTGGAAGTGATGCCGGTGCTTAATAAAATAGATTTACCCGCAGCTGACCCAGCTCGGGTGGCACAGGAAATTGAAGACATTATCGGTATTGAAGCGATAGATGCCTGCCAGGTAAGCGCAAAGTCAGGCATAGGTATTGATGAGTTGCTGGAACGGCTGGTGGAAGAAATACCCGCACCACAGGGGGATCCCGATGCGCCGTTAAAAGCCTTAATTGTCGACTCGTGGTTTGATTCCTATGTCGGGGTGGTGATATTGGTGCGTATTATCGATGGTTCGGTCTCCAAGGGCGATAAAATGCAAATCATGTCTACCGGTCGGAACTACGGAGTTGATTTTGTCGGTGTTTTTACACCCAAACGTACCGATACGCCTACACTGGAATGTGGGCAGGTGGGGTATATCATTGCCGGCATTAAAGAAATTGACTCCGCAAAAGTAGGTGACACGATTACGCTTGCAGATGCCCCGGCTAAAGACGCTTTAGCCGGTTTTAAAGAAGTGCAACCGCGAGTGTTTGCAGGCATGTTTCCAGTGGAGGCCGATGACTTTGAAAGTTTTCGAGAAGCACTGGATAAATTAACCTTAAATGACTCGGCGCTTAAATATGAACCCGAGTCATCATCGGCTTTGGGTTTTGGATTTAGGATTGGTTTTCTCGGCATGTTGCACATGGAAATTGTGCAAGAGCGTCTGGAACGTGAATATGATTTGAACCTGATTACGACAGCGCCGACGGTGGTGTATGAAGTTGTGAGAACGGATGGCGAAACTATTCAGATTCACAACCCGTCTGATTTACCGGAAGTCAATCACATTGAAGAAATTCGCGAACCCATTATTCAGGCCAATATTCTCGTTCCCCAGGAATATGTGGGCAATGTGATTAGTTTGTGTATCGAAAAGCGCGGGGTGCAAACCAATATGCAATACATGGGCGCGCAGGTGGCTTTAACCTACGATATGCCCATGTCAGAAGTCGTGCTGGATTTCTTTGACCGGTTAAAATCTGTCAGTCGCGGTTATGCTTCGTTTGATTATGAATTTAAATATTTTCAGGAAGCAAAGCTGGTTAAAGTTGATATATTAATCAACTCGGAAAGAGTTGATGCGTTGGCAGTGATTGCTCATGCGGATGCATCACAACGACGAGGTAGAGATGTTGCAGATAAAATGCGCGAGCTGATTCCTCGGCAAATGTTTGACATAGCCATACAGGCTGCAATTGGTCGGCAAATCATTGCCCGCAGTACGGTAAAGGCCCTACGTAAAAATGTAACGGCAAAATGCTATGGTGGTGATGTAAGCCGTAAGAAAAAACTGCTGGAGAAGCAGAAAAAAGGCAAAAAACGCATGAAACAATTTGGTAAGGTGGAAATTCCACAGGAAGCCTTTTTGGCAGTATTAAAAGTAGACAGTTAATTAAACTACGTAACAGAACAGTATTACATACCCTTGAAATACGCATTTTGCAGAATAAGCGGAAAAATAATGCTGATATTAGTTTGAATGGTATGAGCCTTCATTTACGGCAAAACAGAAAATAATAAAATAATATAGAGTAATAATTTAACCATGAATATAACCTACGATTTTGCATTTTTTTTATTATCAGGAACCGTGTTAACGGGCATTATTTGGCTGTTTGATGCACTTGCTCTAGCACCGCGTCGAAAAATTAGTAACCCTCATGAATATAGTGGTGAAAGCATTCACGGCAGTCAAACAAGTAATAAAGAGCCTGTGATTGTTGAATATGCCAAGTCATTTTTTCCGGTATTATTAATTGTCTTTTTACTAAGAGGTTTTTTAGTTGAGCCGTTTCGCATTCCGTCGGGTTCAATGATTCCCAGTTTGTATATTGGTGATTTTATATTAGTTAATAAATTCGCTTATGGTGTGAAAGTTCCGGTGTTTAATAAAGTGTTAATCGATGTAAATAAACCTGAACGTGGCGATGTTGCCGTATTCAAATATCCACGCGACCCATCGATAGACTATATTAAGCGTGTAATTGGGGTGCCAGGCGATCACGTTGCATATTACAAAAAAGTGCTCTATGTAAATGGTAAGCAAGTAGAAACTAAGCATATAGGCGAGTACAGTGGTCCTGGTGAGTTTAATCCGGCACAGGAATATACGGAAAATCTGTTAGGGGTTGAGCATAATATTTTAATACTTCCCGCAAAGCCAGTTGGTTTTGAAGGTGAATATATTGTTCCTGAGGGCCATTATTTTATGATGGGAGACAACCGTGATAATAGTAATGATAGTCGCTACTGGGGAGTTGTCGCTGAAAAATATCTGGTTGGAAAAGCCTTTATGATCTGGATGCACTGGAATGATGGCTTTGGTTTTGAACGTATTGGACAATCTATTAAATAGGGTTTGATGTATGTTAAATAAACAGCGCGGTATGACACTAATTTCGATGGCAATAATAGTCTCTTTTATGGCGGCATTAGGGCTAGGTGTATTGAAAATATTACCAGCATATATGAATTATGCATCTGTAATTTCCATAATGGATGAGTTGCCGAGGGATGATAAAATCAATGGTAAAAATCCAAGTTTTATTCGTGCTACTTTGTATAAAAAGTTAGATATAAATAATTTATCGATGATATATAGAGATAAAAAAGCCTTTAAATTCAGTAAAGTTGATGGCGGGTATAAACTAACTCTAAAATACGAACATCGTGAAAATCTTGTGGCTAATCTAGATTATATTGTTGTTTTTGATCATGAAGTTGATCTGAAAGTTAATTAAATTTATGGCCTCTTCATTTAATCAAACAAAATCTAATCTCAGTCGACTGGAAAAAGCAATTGATTATAAGTTTAATAATATAAGTTTATTGAAAGATGCTGTCACTCATAGAAGTGCAGGCGCAAATAATAATGAGCGACTGGAGTTTTTAGGTGATAGTATCTTGAATTTTGTAATTGCTGCTGATTTGTTTGAACGCTACCCTAAATCATCAGAAGGAGATTTAAGTCGGCTGCGGGCAAGCCTGGTTAATAAAGAAGGCTTATATATTGTATCTCAGGAATTAAAATTAGGTGACTACCTTATTTTAGGTAGCGGAGAATTAAAAAGTGGTGGTTATCGACGGAACTCAATATTGGCCGATACAGTAGAAGCCGTTTTTGGTGCCGTTTATATTGATAACGGATTTGATTGTTGTCGCACTTTAATATTGCAGTTATATCATTATCAATTAGAAAATATACCAGATGCGGATTCATTAAAAGACCCCAAAACACGCCTTCAGGAATTATTACAATCTAGAAAATTTGGTTTACCAGAGTACGAGGTCGTTGATATTGTTGGTAAGGCACATAATCAACAATTTTCAGTTAGTTGTAAAATAGATAAGCTTGACTTACTAACTCAAGGCAAAGCAAGCAATCGCAGAAAAGCAGAACAGCAGGCAGCAGAAAAAATAATTTCACTAGTTGAAAGTATATTCAAAAAGAAAAAACAATGACAGAAAAAAAATTCAAATGTGGTTATATAGCAATAATTGGCCGACCCAATATGGGAAAATCTACATTGTTAAATCACATGCTTGGTTTAAAGTTAAGTATTACTTCACGTAAACCACAAACTACCCGCCACCAAATTATGGGTGTTAAAACAGTTGATAATGGGCAATTTATTTTTGTCGATACCCCGGGAATACACAGTGGTGGGAATCGCGCGATTAATCGTTATATGAATCGTGCGGCCAGCTCTGTAATACATGATGTCGATGTGGTGCTGTTTTTGGTGCAAGCATTGAAGTGGACAGATGAAGATGAACTGGTTTTAAAAAAATTAGCACAAGTTGATGTGCCGGTGATTTTGTTGGTAAATAAAGTAGATAAAATTAACGACAAAGACCTGTTGCTGCCATATATCAGTGAAGTTAGCTCAAAATTTAAATTTTCTAATGTGATTCCTATATCTGCAACACAGGGCATTAATGTTGAACAGTTGGAAGATTACCTGTTAACTCAATTGCCCGAAGCACCGGCTTTTTTTCAAGATGATGAGTTTACTGACCGGAGCACACGTTTTTTAAGTGCTGAGATTATTCGAGAAAAACTGATTAGGGAATTAGGTAATGAATTGCCTTATCAAACGACAGTGGAAATAGAGCTTTATAAAGATGAAGAGAAAATTACGCGTATTCATGCGTTAATTTTGGTTGAAACAAAAGGCCAGAAGGTAATTGTGATTGGTGATAAGGGTGCGCGTCTTAAAAGCATTGGAACTAAGGCCCGTAAAGATATTGAAAAGTTAATTGATAGAAAAGTGTTTTTACAACTTTGGGTGAAAGTCAAATCCGGTTGGTCAGACAGTGAGGCATCATTGCGTAGTTTAGGTTACGACGCAGATTGATTTTAATTATTTAAGAAAAGAAAATTTGAATGAGTGCTACAACGCAAGCCACACACAAAGTATATAAAGCGATTAAAATAATCTATCAGCCTCTTCAGTATTTTAATCACATGATGCGTTTTTTATGGTTAATATTTATTTTGTTTACTAGCGTTTACTCACGATTGATTGCGTTTTCTTTTGCTATAAAATTCTAATGCGAATTCAGGATCAACCCGCTTATATTCTCCATCATCGAGCATTTCGTGATACTAGCCAAATTTTAGATGTTATTACGCCCGAGTATGGTCGTCTGTCGCTAATGAGCCGAGGAAGTCGTGGTGCTAAATCGCGTTTAAAAAGTACACTACAAGCTTTTACGCCATTAATTATTGGCTGGTCCGGTAAAGGTGAAATGCCAACACTAACCAGTGCAGAAACTCAAGGTGTTAAAGCATTGTCGTTAACGGGGCGATCGCTTCCGAGTGCATTTTATATCAATGAATTAATTATAAAACTGTTGTATAAGCATGATGCAAATGAACGAGTTTACTATTTGTATGAATCTATTTTACGTTTGTTAGCCGATAACAATGCAATTGAGCCGGTGTTGAGATCTTTTGAAAAGCAGTTGTTAGAAGAGCTGGGGTTTGGTTTAAACTTACCTGTCAATGCTCAAACGGGCGAAGCTATTCTAGCCGATGAGCAGTATGCTTATTACCTGGAACATGGCCCGGTAAATTTGTCTTCCGTTCATGATGAATCATATATTTTGAAACTGCCCGGGAAAAGTTTGCTGGATCTAGATGCGAATACGCTTAATTCGGAGCAGTCTCTTAAAGACGCGAAACGATTGATGCGAGTCATTCTCAACTATTATCTAGAAGGCAAGCCAATAAAAAGTCGCGAGCTGTTTAGGTAAGTGAATTAACTTATAAAGTTGTTTCCATAAGCAATTATGAGTACTAACTCAGAACTCATCTGTCAGATTAATATTTTAACTCTAAAAAACCTGACAATAGGAAATGACTCAAGTTAGCCAGAAGCGGAAGGTCAAAGGCAGAAGCTTTTTACCGCAAATAAACGCGAATGTACGCAAATATTGTTGGGTTATAGTGCGCCTACGGCGCACTATAACCCAATAATGTTTTTGCTTTTATTAGCGTGTTTTGCGTTTATTTGCGGTAAAAAGCTTTTGATTTTAAACGTCCGCTTAAGGCTGTTTCGAGACCGTGGATAGAGCTTAGGCTTTTAAGCCCGTAAATAATGAGGCATTGTTAGACTGATTTCCTTTGGCGTTATAGGTTTCATCCGTTTGCATATTACGGCCACTTAAAATAGAAAGAATATCCTGATTAACCTGGCTGCGTTTGTTTATCAAACGCCCATTAATTTCATTTTGTTGTTGGCAATCAGTAATAACTTTGTGAGTTTGCTTCCATTGGTTGATTAATATTTTGTCTTTGCTATTTATGATGAATGTATTGAAGTTTTTTTCACAGGAGATAGCCGCTCGTTGTTTGTCTAATTGATCTAATTGATCAAGTAAAACCTGTTTCTGACTGGAAATTTCAGCAAGTGTGTCGAGCTGGTTAGTCTCCAATGCCTGTTTCTCGAGTCGTAAGCACTCGAAAAGCTGTTGGCTATGTTGCTGGATGTTCTTTAAGAGAGAGAGTAGAGCGGTCATAATATTTCCGGGTATGTTGGGCTAATTATTCGAGAAGTGATTGTTCCAGACTGATCAAGTTTTCAGCTATTTTATTCGCATCAAGTGGATAATTTCCATTCGCAATTTCTTGTTTAATTGAATCAACTTTAGACTGATCAATTACGGGGCTATCTTTTAACTGTTGCTGTAAACC
>Ga0316206_1001030_pt1 | contig 28507 bp, 19 predicted proteins | sample 6monthpyrite_MG_FD_204942 | JGI IMG/M metagenome (GOLD analysis project Ga0316206, IMG submission 204942) | Microbial mat bacterial communities from mineral coupon in-situ incubated in ocean water Damariscotta River, Maine, United States -... | ecosystem: Environmental > Aquatic > Marine >... | reverse complement strand
TTTTTCTGAGATTTTTTTCGCTTACCATTACCACTCCCATCTAATTTTATACCGAGCATTTCGGCTTTCTTTTTTTCCAACAAAGCGTCCGCCATCAGGTCGATGATTTCAGCAAGCTCAACCTTTTGATGCGCGAACAGGCCCTGCAGCTCAGTGATTTTTTCCATGGTGAGCTGGGGCAGGGAAAGGTGCAGGCGCACCGATTGACTATCTTCATTATTGATTTTGGGTTTCTTAGGCCGCGGGGCAATCCCTTTTTTTATTTTCAAGTCTGCTAAAATACCTTGGCATTCAGCTTTCGTGGTGTTGCTGATTTCTTCCACCAAAATTTTTTCCTCTGCGGGAGGTAGTGGGACATCCTTGAAAAATCCGCTCAACAAGTTGGCGTTGGTCAAACTCAATTCTCCGCTATCGATTTTTTCTTTGACGGCGGGAACTTTGCGACTCAAGCGCATGGCGCTGAGGCGGCGGTAGGCCTGATCTTCGCTATACGCTAATTCTTGGACGGCGTAGTGGAAGAGCGATTTGTATTTGAGGTCGCAGTAGAGCTTGCGCTGCTCGATTATGTGTAGGTGATCGATGATATTTGCGGTGAGTTTTTTCTCTTGAACAACGAGATTTTTGGTGTTTTTTAAAATTATTCGATCGCTTAATTTTTCTAAATTCATCGTTATCTCCGGGTCAATGATTTTTGTGAATTTAACATATTTCAGGAGACATTAAAAATGTAAGAATCTTCCAGAGGTCTATGTATAAAGGGTATTAGGGTTGGTTACCTCGTAGTCTAAGCGCCGTAAAATCGCCCCGTTGAGTATTTTCTAAAGGGACGCTAAAAATGGGAAAAAAAGACTTGTTACCGCGCTAGCGCGGAACTTCGCGATCAAAAAAAAATGAAAAAAAATACTGACAGTGCGCCTAGATAAGCGTGCTTTAACCGGAGGTGCAAGGCCTCAAAAGAGCAGTGATAGTAAGGAGTAGCTAAGTAGCTATTTGATTATGGCAAAGAGGTGGCCCATAGATAAATCTTACGCTTTATTCCTCCAATCGCAATATAAAATTGAGTAAAGTCTCACTCCATAATCTCGCCAGGGTCAACTTGTCTTTGAAAAAAGACTTCGTTGTTTTTTAGAGATATTCTAAGATCCCGGGTCTTTCTTCTTAAGGTCCTGTCGCTCCCTTGGTGGCCCTTTAGTAACAGGTATTCATAAAGTTCGTTGAGGGGCATTTTAGTTCCAATTCAAGTTTAGTCTTTACCTCATCATAAAAGTTCAACATGGGGTCAACGCGATTAGATTTGGTACTTCTAGAATATTGAGGAATTTGACCATTTTTTAGATATCGAATGACACTCCAACGGCCAATTCCTAAGACATTTGCTCTCTCTTGTTGTGATTATCCTTTATTTCTAAGCTGTATAATCTGTCATTGAAATCATCTCCCTAATACTCCTAAAAAGTTTATTAGGAATATTATTCAAAAATCTCAATGTGACAAATTAATTGGCCGGAGAATGTGACATTTTAATAGACCCTGTCCAGGTGTAGATTTGAGTAATTTCTTCGGGACAATACATCATAACTTGCAAATATTTTCGCTCCCTACCTTCCAGATTTATGGTTCAAAGAAACTGTGCCAAAATATTTAATAGGTAAAATCCACATGGTGAGAGATGCAGATCTTAGTCATCTGCGCGGGCGCCAGGATGTCCCGTATGGGATTCCTTGGTTAAATTGAAAACAGCAAAGAGCACTTTTGCTGGAAGCCAAGGGCAAGGGCAAGGGCAAGGGCAAGGGCAATGACCATGTGGTGTAGACAAAACCGTAACAGGTAGCGTTTGGCAGAACTGTGGAAAAGCTTAGTGGCGAAGATTAGAGGTCATATCCAGTATTGATGGGTGAGATTCCATTCTCCGCGCTAGCGCTGACAATTATCCACTGCCATGGCGAGCAAAAGTGACCTATCCGTTAAAGCGTGGCGTTCCTTGTATCAACAAGTAATTCTCCCTTCCTGTATATTCTAAAAAACTTAACCTTTGCATAAGTTTTAAGGATACCTCGATAACGTCTGCTATATTTAGTAAAGCTGTCCAGACAGACAAAGAAGTTATAATTTTCTCGGTACTCTAATTTTTGTATTTCATTGGCAATACTTAGGACAAAGTTGGGGCTGTTATGTTCAGTTATTCTGACTTTTTTAGGGGATAGCAAAATGCTAAAGCCGACGAGACCGCCATGGTCAGGACTGTGGCCCAAATTTATGACCGGTCCACAATCGGCGGCCGATGCTAGATTTATGTAGAAAAGTACAGCGAACAAAAAGGATATTGCTTTCATTTAAAAATCTCCAATATGTTTATTAAATATTTTTGTGTGGTGGGACCATAGGATAATGAAATATAAGGTGTCAACAAGGGTTTGAGCACTTTTGGTTGTTATAGTACGATGAGTCGCAAAAGTGTCATGCCCCCTTTTAAAGATTGAGTGCCTTGAATTGAGTGTTGGTACTGGGGTCGACCCAGGATTTGGCCTCGGGGTATTTGTTGATGGCCTGAAAGAGATTGCGACAATAAAGGGTGGGGTTGCCGAGGGGAAATTTTTTGCTGCCCTGATAGAAGGAGATACATGTTCTAGCGTAGTGGTCTAAGTACTCGGGCATATTTCGATGCAGATGATTAATGATAATTTTATTTCTGGCGAGGGAGCTATATTCAAAGAGCTGGTCGGGTAGTGGATCGGCTGCAGTCAAATGCTCGAGGACCTTTTTTCTGGTTTGGTAGGACTCGCCAAGTTTTTTGAGAGTGTTCCAAGCTCTATTGAAAATGGCACCATTGTAGGGGCCATCTAGGATGAATCTCGTGAGAAAGAGATTTTCTTCTTCTTTACTGAGCTTGGCACGCAATTTTAACAGAGTATAGAGTGCCTCCTGCATCCTGCGTGGGCCGGTAGAGAGGGAACCCTTAATATCGGGAATCATAATATCCCAACATTCATTGCTCGCCAGTTTTTCCAGTTGAATTTCTCTGAGGATTTCTTTTTCAGTGTGTTCAATGACCTTCGTCATCTCTGCAAGAACTATGCTTTGAATGATTTTTTTACGACAAATCATTTGGGAAAGTTGTCCCTTGACGGAATTTTTTATATATTGCCAATAGCGCCCAGGTATTTTAAAGCGCTGCAAAAGTTGTACAATTTGGACTCCGAGATCTTGTTTGGCAGGGCCTGCTGCCGTGCTATTCCAAAATTGCTCGAGAGTTGCTTGGCAGAGGTCTTTGTTGGGGGAGTGAGCAAAACATTGGGCCAGATGGTGCAGGGCAAATTCTTCTCTTTTTCTTAAGAAAACTTCATCATTTTTTAAAGCCGGGCCGTCCATTAAGGCCTCTACCCGATTATAATGTGCTTTATCTAGACGTTTTTTTAAAAGGTAATCGGAAATCATTCCCGTCGCCATAGTACGCAACATTTCTTTCCATTGTTTATTGCGATCTATGGGGCGAATATCCTGGGCATGCTTAAAAAATTCACGAAAGTTTTTTTCCTCTGCAAGAATTTCTAAGTCGCGCAGATTGTAGAGCGTTGAGATATTCGCCACCACAGAAAATAAAGGTAAAAAGAGAGTTAATTTTGCGATTGCCTGCATATGTCAATTGTATGTGGCGGCCAAAGTAACGTCAAATTTATTGCACTCTGTGTCTATTCATTATGGTCTAGCCCCCCTAAAATTAGTCCTTAAACTCTTTTTATGGGGATACTTGCCATGGATCATGTGATTTTTCCAAAAGTGCCAATGCTAGCGCAAAACTTTTGTGCAGGGGAATGGTCTACCGGTGGTGGTGAGCGCCGGGAAATCTTGAGTCCTCTCAACGGACAAGTTATCGGTCATTACCACGAAAGTAATCCGTCGGATATTTTGCACGGGGTAGAGCAAGCGGAGAGGGCCTTTCAAGGCTGGCGCCAGACGCCCCTTAAAGATCGTTGTCAGATAATGTTTCGCCTGCGGGATATTCTCTTGCGCGACAGAGACAAAATGATCGCCACGATAAGTTTAGAAAATGGCAAAACTCAGAGTGAGGCGTTGGGTTCATTCATGAAGGGTATTGAAGTACTCGAGTATGCCTTGAGTTTACAAAATATCGACGATTTGGCGCGTTTACAGGTTTCGCGAGGGGTTTACTGCGAATATCGGCGAGAGCCTTTAGGAGTGGTGGCGGGTATTACTCCCTTTAATTTTCCCGCGATGGTTCCCATGTGGACTATTCCTATCGCCTTGACCTTGGGAAATTGTTATCTCTGGAAACCTTCCGAAAAAACTCCTCTCACGGCGAAATTTATTGCTCAGGCCGCTGTCGAGGCGGGTCTGCCCGCTGGGGTTTTTAGTATTATTCAAGGGGGCAGGGAAACGGTTGAGGCCATTATCGATCATCCTTTGGTGGCCGCTATCGCCTTTGTGGGTTCGAGTAGGGTGGCCAAGGCGGTTTACCAAAGAGGCACAAATTTAGGCAAGCGGGTCCTCGCCTTAGGTGGCGCGAAAAATCATATTCTGCTTTTACCCGACGCCGATGGCATATTGGCGGGCATTGGTATTGCCGATTCCTTCACAGGCTGTGCGGGCCAGAGATGTATGGCGGCGAGTGTTCTGTTAGCGGTGGGAAACTGTGCGCCGATTATTGAAAAAATAAAAGAGCGCGCCGCTGCCATGGTACTCGGCGAGAGTATGGGGGCGATCATTAGCAGCGAGCAAAGAGATTTTTTAAACGCCGCCATCGCTCGCGCAGAGGCAGCGGGGGCAAAAATTCTGCTCGATGGACGCAGGCCGCAGGCACCACAGGGGATGCAGGGCGGGTATTGGCTCGCGCCGACTATTTTGGACCATGTACCTGCCGCTGGCGAAGCCGCCCAAGTGGAACTTTTTGGGCCAATCTTAAGTATTATTCGTTGCCAAACTATCAGTCAGGCCATCGCCATAGAAAACTCCTCCGCGTATGGCAATGCCGCCGCTGTTTTTACCAGCAATGGTGCCTTGGCAGATAAAGTTGTGGCGGCGCTACAGGCGGGTATGGTGGGGATCAATATTGGTGTGCCCGTGCCGCGAGAACCTTTTTCTTTTGGCGGTATCAACGCTTCTAAATTTGGTCATGGGGATATTACCGGTGGTGCTAGTTTAGATTTCTGGTCCAATCTTAAGAAAGTCACCACCAAATGGGAACAGCAAAAAGACCATAATTGGATGTCATAAAAAACCCATGGCCGACAAACTGTTTAAAAAAATAGGCCATCTGAAAACCGAGGAAGCGAGAAAATGACTGAATTTAAAAAGAACCCCCATGTGGTGTTGACATCCCATTCAGATCAACTGCATACAGCAACTTTGCCCATCGATTGGGGTGCTCGGGAGGCACAAAAGCGCGGGCCGGTTATAGCCACTATTTCCGATAAAGAACATAGGAATGCTATTGGCACCCATAGTGGCAGCTATACTGTCTATCGTGCCCTTTCCATCGCTACGGGGCATTTTTTATCGAGTCATAAACCCGACCTACAAAATACCGACCCGACTATTTTAATAGGCCCTCACGAATCGTGGTTTGATCCTCTGCAAATCGTTTCCATCGATCCCTGGGGCGCGCATATTAACCAAGTCTTCGCAGGGGAGTTAAAGCGTGGTTATAATATTAAACCCACCATTGCTGTGACCCAGGCGCGTTTGCATATTCCAGAAATTAAAGAGTCAATTAAGGCCGGGCGGTTGCAAATTGATGGTGATATCGTCGATAAAAATTATGCCATCAAGGTGACTAAGGTGGCGCTAGAGCCGGTGTGGTATTTACCGGGGATTGCCAAAAAGTTTGCTCTCGATGAGGGGGAGTTGAGAAAAGTTCTTTTTCAAGAAACCGGCGGGATGTTTCCAGAGTTAGTCACTCGTCCCGATTTAAAAATTTTGTTGCCTCCCATAGGGAGCTCCACCGCTTATATTATTGGCGACCCCAATGATTTAGCGAACCCTCAGAAAACATTGACCTGTCGAGTACACGACGAATGCAATGGTTCAGATGTTTTCGGTTCGGATATTTGTACCTGTCGTCCCTACCTTACCCATGGTATAGAGGATGCCACTAAAACGGCACAAGAGGGTGGCGTGGGTTTAATTGTTTATTTTAGAAAAGAGGGCCGCGCCTTGGGAGAGGTGACAAAATTTTTAGTGTACAACGCTAGAAAAAGGCAAACCGGGGGAGACAGTGCCGCTCAATATTTCCTGCGTACCGAATGTGTGGCGGGGGTTGAAGATGCGCGCTTTCAAGAATTTATGCCGGACGTTTTACATTATTTTGGTGTTAAAAAAATCCATAATTTGCATTCCATGAGTAATATGAAATACGCGGCGATTACCAAAAGTGGTATCGCAGTGGTCAACCGGCTTTCCATTCCCGATCATCTTATTCCCGCCGATGCGCAGGTAGAAATGGATGCGAAAAAGGCGGCAGGTTATTTTAGCGATGATCGGCCACAGCTTAAAGACACGGATGAATTAGAAAAAGTGCGCGGAAGAAAGCTCGATGAATAATAAAATTAGCGATTATACTGGAGCCGATCTCGCCTATCTTTTATCCGCCAAAGCGGTGCGAGAAAAGTCATTGCGACTTTATGAATTGGTGGCGCAGGGGGCAGGTCATTTCACCATCCATCTAGAAAAAATGGACGAGGTGGTGGAACGTGTACTTAAAGTAACGCAAGAAAATTATCCCACCTTGCAGATTCCTTTTCACTCCAGGTGGGGGCATTTTAATGTTGGTGGCCGCGATCGTTTAGCGCTGTTGGATAAAAATTTCGCAGGGTTGAGCGCCGCTGAGAAGGCACGTGGAAAAATAGATTTAGTGGTGGTGTCGGTTTTATTGGATGCGGGGGCGGGAGCGGATTGGCAATACACGGATCAAAAGGGTGACATTTTTTTCCGTTCTGAGGGCCTCGCAGTGGCCAGTCTCGAGATGTTTCAACGAGGAGTTTTCTCTGCGGAGGCGGGAGATCCTTATCGCGTGGACGCCTCTCGTTTGCAACAATTATCCTTGCAGGATTTACAGACTGCTTTCCAAGTGTCACCACAAAACAAACTTATTGGTGTTGCTGGACGCTTGCACCTGTTGGAAAAACTTGGTGCCGCCCTAAATAATAAATTATTATTTGCAGAGTGCAGGGCGGGAAATATTTATGATACATTATATAAAAAACATGGCAAGGCCTTTCAGGTGGAAGATATTTTAAGCTTGGTGCTCAGTGGATTTGGCAGTATTTGGCCGGGGCGTATCACAGTTGGGGAGACCCCATTAGGGGACGTCTGGCACCATCCCTTGTTGGGGGATCGCCATGCTATCTCAGGCCTCATCCCGTTTCATAAACTTTCCCAATGGATGACCTACTCATTGGTAGCACCTTTGCAAGAGGCGGGTTGTGAGATTAGCGGTGCGGAAAAAATGACTGGCTTACCCGAGTATCGGAATGGGGGGCTTTTCCTCGATAGCGGTGTTTTAAAATTGGTTGATGCCGCCAATTTTCAGCGCACTCACAGCGCCGACAGTGAGTTCATTGTGGAGTGGCGTGCCTTAACCGTTACTTTATTAGATATTGTTGCAGATCTTATGCGCAAAAAATTAGGTCTTTCCGAGGCGGAGTTTCCCTTGGCAAAAGTTCTCGAAGGTGGCACTTGGTGGGCGGGCAGAGAGATTGCCAAGGAAAAAAGAGCGGACGGTGGTGCGCCCTTAAAAATAGATTCAGACGGCACCGTTTTTTAAGCGTGTTTCACCCTATGCAGGTGCAAGGAGATTATATATTATGCCGACAACATTAGTGAAGCATCCCATTCTAGCTGATAAATTAGCTCGTCTGCGAGATAAAAAAACTTCCAGTACAGATTTTAGAAGAATTTTACAAGAAATTAGCTGTCTTCTGGCGTATGAATCCACCCGTGATTTGGAGTTACAAAATAAAACACTAGAAACTCCTTTGGGGAATTGCACTGGGGAGGTGGTTAAGAACGCACCTATTGTGGTTTCCATTTTGCGTGCAGGAAATGGCATGTTGGATGGCATGTTGAATATGTTACCTTTTGCCAGCTCGGGTCAGATTGGTATTTATCGCGATAAGTTTATTAAAAATACGGTGGAATATTATTTTCGTCTACCCAAGAAAGTTGCGGGAAAAACAATCTTACTAATCGATCCGATTGTCGCCACCGCCGACACCGCCATTGCCAGTCTCGACCGCCTAAAACAATACAAAATTAAAAAAGTAAAACTGATTTGTGTCTTAATCTCACGCGAGGGGGAAAGGCGAGTCGCCCATTTTCACCCCGATGTGGAAATTATCACGTTGGGAAACAGTGAAGAACTCAATGAAATCGGGCATCTTATTCCGGGTATTGGAGATGTTGGCGGCCGCCTTTATCAAGTGGAAAACGATTAAAATGAAAAATACAATTATTGCTATTGCAGGAGGGTCTGGTTCGGGAAAAACGACTTTTGCCAAAAGACTTTACGCCTTGTTGGGAGCTGAGCAGGCCTTAATTCTCGCCCAAGACCATTATTATATCGATCAATCCACTAAATTTGACAAAGACGGGGGGGCGGTTAATTTCGATCATCCCGATGCTATCGATTTTTCCTTAATGGCAGAACATCTTTACCAGCTTAAAAATGATCGAGAAATTGAAGTCCCTATTTATGATTTCGCCACCCATACCCGGCAAGTTGAAACAGTGAGTTATCAGGCGAAACCATTTATTTTGGTGGAGGGGATTTTAATCTTGACTCAGAGCATTTTGCGGGATCATTTTGACGAAACGGTTTTTATCGAGGTCGGTGAAGAACAGCGATTTTCTCGACGTTTAGAGCGTGATATTAGAGAGCGTGGACGCACTGAGCAAGGCGTGCGCGATCAATTTTTTGGCCAGGTTAAACCCATGCACGACGAGTTTGTAGCTCCCTGTGGCGCTTATGCCAAGCATATCATTGGTAATGGGGGCGAGTTTGACCAACTTATTTACCATTTTTCACGGTTGTGATAAAGATCAAAATTAGCATTATATATACTGTCTTTTTATTTCCGAATTTCATCTTTTTACTATGAAATGCGCCTCATTTTTTTGAAATTAGGCCCCTTTGACGAAAAGAATATATGGTAAATTGGACTTTTTTGTAAGATGATTACACCACTTGAACACTGCTCTTAGCTATACCTCAGTATAGAACGAAATAATGTTTACAATTAAACTTTACTAGAGTTTGGAACCCCTTATTTTTTCTATAAATTACTATTTAAAAATATACATTCAGAGTGTAAAATTTATTTAAGAAACAGCGTTGTCGATACTCAATAAATAAAAAAGGATTAGGCCAGTTGTCTGAAGTGAAGCATAACTTTGTCGCAAAATTAAAAAAAGATGCTAAAGTAGCTATTGGCCCGCAGCTGAACATTGGGTTAAATAACTATACTCAACTTATAAACCGCTTGTCGTTAGCTAATCTTTTGATTGGTCTCCCTCTCTTTTACACTTTTTATACTGCAGGTAAGACAGGTTTTGCTCTCTCTATTCTTCCCCTCATAGGTCTCTTTGCCTGCATCATTTTAATAAACAAAAAAGGCCATTTAAAGCTCTCCCGTAGCGTTTTGTTAAGCGCTATAAATGTCAGCATTTTTATTTATGCTGCCGCTTTGGGGAAGGCTGCGCAAATTGAAAATATTTTTTTATTCACCTTAATTATGCCCTTACTATTTTTCCATATTCATGAAGTGAAATGGATTTTATTTTGTGTTTTACAACCCGTGCTCTTATGGGCATTTTTAAATTTGACCGGGTATCATAGTGTGTCTATGGTAGATTCATCACAAGAGTCAATTTATTTAGCCGCGCAATTTATTAGGGTGGTTTATGCCGCACTCTTTTTTTATGCCACCTACTCTATTTTAAGTCTTAATCAAAAATCGGCAGATAAATTAGTGGGAGAGAAAGAATCGGCGCAGAGGGCACAAGCGAAAACAGAAAAATTTAGTAAAGAAAAAAGCAAATTTTTAGCAGTCATGAGTCACGAACTGCGCACCCCCCTTAATGGTATTATTGGCGCCGTTCAATTGTTGGAGAACAATAGTGATCCACAGTTGCATCATAAATACACTCAATTAATTTCTAGCTCTAGTGAACTCCTTTTAACGTTAATCAACGATAATTTAGATTTTGAAAAAATATCCGCTGGAAAAATGCCCCTGTTACGTGAACCTTTCAATATAATTGAGACTATCCAGGAGACTTTAGACCTCATCCGACCCAGTCTTGAACAAAAGGGATTGCAGCTGATACTTGGGCTCGACCCATCTTGCCCAGATCAATTGATAGGCGATTCTATGCGTATTAAGCAGGTCTTGCTCAACCTTTTAAGCAATGCCTGTAAATTCACACAAGATGGTGATATTCGCGTAAAACTTGCCGTGGTCGAAAAATCCAACCCGCAAATCAAGCTTTGCATTAGTGTCCACGATACGGGCATTGGTATTTCCCAAGAAAACTTGAAAAAAATATTTTTGCCATATTTACAGGCGGAAAATATTTTACAACGCAATGCCGGTGGAACTGGGCTAGGTTTGGCGATCGGTCAACGTTTTGCAAAATTAATGCAAGGAAAAATCGTCGTGGAGAGTAAATTAGGCGAGGGCAGTACCTTTCGCTTTTTTCTCCAGCTTCTGCTGCCCTCCCCAGCAGAAAAACTCAAATCTCAGGAAAGGGCGGTAAAAGTTCCTATGCATTTTCCCCAGTATACAGCGGCGCGTGTATTAGTGGTTGAAGATGATCTTATCAATCAAAAGGTAGTGCAAATGTTGCTAGGAAAATTTGGCATCGTCGCCGACCTTGCAGAAAATGGTCAAATGGCCTGTGAAATGCGCCAAACTCGAGATTACGATATTGTCTTCATGGATTGTTCTATGCCTATCATGGATGGCTTTCAAGCGACCGAGTTATTCCGTCAATTTGAAAGAGATAAGAAAAAAACGCCAACAATTATTATCGCCTTCACGGGAAATTCTTCTGAAAGTGATAAGGCGCGTTGTTTGAGCTCAGGCATGAATGATTTTATTGTAAAACCTACAAAAATTGAGGCATTGGCCTGTATACTTAATAAATATTTACCCATTGGCCAGTAGAGATGAGCAGCATATGAGGAATTTTTTGTGAAAACACTTGAAGGATATAAAGAGACACAACAGCTCTACGAAACCCGTGATGAGATCGTCTATCGCGGCCATAGGAACGAAAACAATCAATCCGTTATTCTTAAACTACTCAAAAAAGATTACCCACCACCACAAGAAATTGCTCGCTTGCAGAGAGAATTTGACCTCATTAAGCAATTTAAAGGGAAAGGTGTCATAGAAGCGATCTCGCTAGATAAGCACGATAATAGTTATGTCTTAGTGATGGATGATTTCTCGGGTGAACTTTTGACCACTATTCTCGATAGGGATGGGGCGGTTACCATAGCGCAATTTTTTTCTATTGCCCTCAAATTGACCGATGTTCTGGGGCATATTCACAAAGCGGGAATAGTTCACAATGACATCAACCCCAAGCATATTATCTGGAACAAACAAAGCAACGATATCCGACTGATTGATTGCAATACGGCCTCCCAATTAAGCTTTGAAAATCCCTCCATCGCCAATCCCAATATGCTCGAGGGCACGCTAGAATACATGTCGCCGGAGCAAACGGGACGGATGAATAGGACGGTCGACTATCGCTCCGACTTTTATTCTCTAGGCGCCACTTTTTATAAAATATTAACTGGGCACACCCCCTTCGAAACCACAGATCTCACCGAACTGGTGCATTCTCATATCGCAAAAAAGCCGGCAGATTTGAGTACTTTCGGCGATCATTTCCCAGCGCTTTTAAATGAAATCATTTTAAAGTTGATGGCAAAAAATGCAGAAGACCGTTATCAAAGTTGTTTAGGGTTAAAAAAAGACCTTCTCTATTGTCAAAAGGTTTTGGCAGGAATCATTCCGTTGAGTTCTACGCGCCATAAGATTGGGCAAAATGATATCCCGCAAAGATTTTCTATCTCGCAAAAAATCTATGCTAGAGAGCATGAGACTAAAACATTATTAAACTCTTTTGAGCGGGTTGCTACGGGAGCTAAAGAGTTAATGCTTGTGGCCGGCTACTCTGGCATTGGCAAGTCCGTCATCGTCAACGAAATTCATAAATCCATTGTGGCAAAACGTGGCCTCTTTATTTCAGGAAAATTTGATCAATTTAAACGGGATATCCCTTATTTGCCTTTAATTCAAGCTTTTCAAAAACTTATCCGCCAATTATTAGCAGAGGATGAAGACTCTATAGAAGTGTGGAAACGTTTAATTCTTGAAAAGGTTGAGACGAAGGGCCAAATTATTGCGGAAGTTTTACCCGATATCGAATTAATCATCGGCCCGCAGCCTGCAGTTCCCGAATTGCCGGCCGCGGAATCGCAAAGCCGATTTCATTTAGTCTTTCAAAAATTTGTTCAAGTCTTTACTTCCGCAGAACACCCGCTGGTCATTTTCTTAGACGATTTACAATGGGCGGATTTACCGACACTTAATTTAACGCACTCACTGATGAGTGATCCAAAAAATCAATATTTGATGGTTATCGGCGCCTATCGCGATAACGAAGTGGATGATCAGCATCTTTTGACTATGGCGTTGGAAAATATTCGCGCTGAAGGCATTATCACCAACACCATCCAGGTGACGGCTTTACGGCTGGAGGATATTAAACATTTACTTAGGGATACCTTGTACAGTGATCTCAATGCAGTGGCCCCGCTAGCTGAATTATGCATAGAAAAAACTCAAGGCAACCCCTTTTTTCTCAATCAATTTTTATTGGGCCTACACCATAATTCACAGATTTTTTTAAACCCAGAAACGGGAAAGTGGATGTGGGATATGGAAAAAATAGGCCACGCAGAAATCACTGATAATGTCGTAGAATTTATGACCAAAAAAATCCGTGGGCTGTCCCAGCAATTGCCAGAAATTTTACCCTATGCTGCTTGTATTGGAAGCCATTTTGATTTGCAGACGATCTCTGCTCTTTGCAAAAAGTCTATGGCGGAGACGGCAGAGGAGCTTTGGCTGGGCCTACAAAGTGGTCTTATTGTCGCCTTAGACAATTGTTATCAATTGCCTACTCTTGTGAACGCTTCCTTAATCCAGAATTTTGGTTACCGTTTTTTGCACGATCGCGTGCAACAGGCAGCCTATGAACTCTTACCGGAAGAAGCTGCTCAGCGGGTGCATTTAAAGCTTGGTAGAATTTTACTGGAAAATAATGCACCCACCCAACAACAGGAAAAGCTCTTTGACCTTGTTAATCATTGGAATTGTGGCGAACAATTCATCGTAGAGGAAAAAGAGCGGAAACAACTTGCTTGGCTTAATTTGGCAGCGGGAAAAAAGGCCAAACTTTCGGCCGCCTTTGAGTCTGCCTTTCATTATTTTTCCCGCGGCCTCAAGCAAATTCGTCCCCATTACTGGCAATCGGATTATAGTTTATGCCTCGAACTCTATTGTGAGGCGGCGCAAGCGGCCTATTTAAGCGGCCATTTATTGTCCATGGAAAAATGGAATGACGTTATTTTAGAAAATGCGGCCACCACTCTGGATGCAGTTCGCGCCTACGAAATTCGTATCAACGCCTTTATCACTCAAGGTGCCTTGCCCGAGGCGATCAATGTCTCTCTGGAGATTTTAAAAAAACTTGGTGTCTCTCTGCCTCAGTCCTCCAATAATTTTTATCTATTGTACAAATATCTTGAAGTGAAATGGCCAATGTCACAACATTCAGTAGCGAGTTTAGCTGAGTTGCCCGAATTGAGCGACCCTATCCAATTGGCGATCCTGCGCCTGCTCAGTCAATTGTATTCGCCGGCCTACCTGACCAAACGGGATTTAGTTCCTCTGATCATATTGGCGACGCTAAAAATCACTTTACGCTATGGGAATAATGCCTATTCGCCCTTCGCTTTTGCCGCCTTTGCCATGGTGGAATTTCGTCTTTTCGGCAATGTCACGAGATGCGTGGAACTTTGCAAATTGGGTCTTTTACTGCAATCACAACGGAGTGAGATGATTGGGAGTATTAGGGTTAAATATGTCTATTTTTCAATGGCATCGGCTTTACAAAATCATGCCCACGAGAGTCTCGCTCCTTTGCGAGAAATTTATCGCCAGGGCATTGAGGCGGGGGATCTCGTCTATGCCGGCTATTCGTCGCATAATTATAGTTTTTCCGCCTATACTTGTGGTAGGCCCCTGCCGGGTCTCTACACGGAAATGCAGCAATTTCTAGAAACCATGGAATTATTAAAGCAAGATTTACCTGTGAAATGGCTGGGTTGCTTATTGCAAACTATCGCTAATTTAATGGGAGAAAATACCCGGCCAACACGCCTTATTGGTAAGTATTACAATATTGAAACCACCCTCCCAGAAAAAATTGAGGCCGGCGAAAAGACCGGAATTTTTTTGATTTATTATAATCAATTCTCTTTGTATTTTTGGTTGCGAGATTTTGCGCAGGCCCAGCAAACTGCCGCGCTATCTAAGAAATACATCGACAAACTTAATTCAAGTTCTTATGTGGTGACATTTTATATGTTTGATTCGCTGGCAGGTCTTGCACTTTATGCCGATGCATCGTATTGGCAAAAAGCTAAAATCCTCAAAACAGTCTCCACCAACCAACGGATTGTCAATAAATGGGCGCGAGAGGCGCCTATGAATTATCGGCATAAATGGTTTTTGGTAAAAGCAGAATTAGCGCGGGTGCAGCGCAATCCTAGTAAAGCGATGTATTATTATGCCCAGGCCATCTTGGGAGCGCGAGAAAATGAATTTTTGCAGGAGGAGGCGCTCGCCAACGAACTCTATGCACGCTTTTGGCTAGCTCTCGAACAACACGATTTCGCCGATCTTTATTTGCGCAAGAGCTACCATCTTTACCAGCTTTGGGGAGCGCGCGCTAAGGTTAAACAATTGCGAAATGAGTTTCCCGCATTACAGGTCCAGAAAATAGCACAGGGGGGGCCAGAATTAGGGCCGCTAAAATCAAATCTCATCAGTAGTCAGACGTTTGATATTGCCGCCGTGATGAAGGCTTCCCAGGCGATCTCCAGCGAAATTCAACTGAGTCATTTATTGAAAAGCTTGATTACCATTTGTGTGGAAAATGCCGCCGCTCAAAATGGCTATTTGCTGCTCAAGCAGAACCATCAGCAATGGTTTATTGAGGCAGAAAATTCCGTCAGTGGAAAAACCACAGTTTTGCAATCGACTCCAATGAGCAAGGCAACACAGCTGGCGAAATCCATTGTTCAATACACGATTAAAACCCAGGACCCCATCGTCGTCGGCGATGCCAGTGAAGATGAGCGTTTTGCCAAAGACCCCTATATTATTCAGCAACAACCAAAATCAATTATCTGCATTCCCATTTTGCAACATGGCAAATTGGACGGCATTTTGTATATGGAAAATAATCTCAGTGCGAATATATTTACCCCTGAAAGATTTGAAACATTACAATTGCTGGCATCGCAAGCGGCGATTTCCATAGAAAATGCCCGTTGGTATGAAAGGCATATGGCGGAGAAAGAATTTGAAATTTTACAACAAAAAGAAATTCATCGCTTAAAACAAAAGGCCATCGATGCCCTGAAGGAAACCAATCAATTAAAAGATGACTTTCTACACGTCATCAGCCACGAGCTGCGCACACCCTTACACGGCATCAACGGCAGCCTCTCCCTCGCCCTAAACGAGCGCATGTCCAAAGATAGCATGGATTTATTGGGAGTGGCGCAAACAGCGTCCTTTGACTTACTCTCTATCATCGATAAAATTTTATTCTTTTCCGAGCTACAGGCGGGCAAAGTCGATGAAAGTCCTAACGATATTGTGCTGGAAAGTGTATTGAATAGGCTGATTTTAAAATATCAAATATTCGCCGAGAGCAAACAATTAATCTTAAGTTTTAATATTAATATATTGGTCGCCAAAACACTTAAACTCGACCAGGCCAAATTAGTCTATATTGTTGAAGAATTGGTGCATAATGCTTTGAACTTTACTGAGCATGGAAAAATTACTTTAAGTGTGGATATCTCAACTGATCAACCGCCGCAACTTTGTTTTCGTGTCTTGGACACCGGCCCTGGTATTGCCAAGGATATTCGACAAAATATTTTTGAGCCTTTTCGCAAGGCGGATGCTTCCTTTCGTCGAAAAATTGGTGGGCTTGGCATTGGTTTATCAGTGTGCCAGCAATTGGCAAAAGTTATGGGAGGAAGTATCGTTGTCTCGTCAAAAGTCAACGAGGGCTCTTGTTTTACTTTAAGAGTGCCCTACCGGCCAGTTGCAGCGGTTGCAGCGGTTGCAGCGATCACCAGCACAATTGTACCGGCGCAGAGTATGCAGATGATGGCACAAAAACAGGCGCGCGCCCTGACCATTTTGATTGTGGAGGACAATGCGGTCAACCAATTAATTCTCGAACGCATGATCTCGCGCCTGGGGCATCGCACGCATACCGCAAATAATGGTAAAATTGCGGTTGATTTCTTGGCCAAAAATCTTGTTGATTTTATTTTTATGGATTGCCAGATGCCCATCATGGACGGTTTTGAGGCGACCCAAAAAATACGTCAATTGCCCAATAAAAACAAAGACTGTCCCATCGTAGCGGTCACCGCCAACGTGCTGGAACAAGATCGCAAAGATTGCTTGGCGGCGGGCATGGACGACTTTATTAAAAAGCCCATAAATTCTAAGGGAGTTTTGGCAGAGAAGATCGAGCATCTTGTGGTGGCCAAAAAATTGATAAATTAATAAGTTTGCGTTCCTTAAAGTTGCCCGATATCGGGGAGAGTCTCCGGTGGCCCAGAACGTGTTGGCAGATGATCTGTCGCCATGGGTAATTCTGATAGTTCTTTCTGCCTTCTTGGCAGCTCTATCACAAAGGTCGTGTTTTCATTTTCAGGTTTATAGTACAGCTTGCCCCGATGATTTTTAATAATACCATAACTTACATTTAAGCCTAGCCCTGTTCCCTCTCCAATTTCTTTCGTGGTGAAAAAGGGATGAAAGAGCTTTTTTTGAATTTTTTTAGAAATCCCTTTTCCACTGTCAATGATCTGCAAAGTATGGCCATCATTTATATTTTGTACTTCTATTTTGATCCATTTTTCATCGAGGGAGGATATGGCATCTTTTGCATTTCTAATAAAATTAACGATCACTTGCATTAATTGGGTGGGGTTGCATTGAATGGACCAATCCGCCGTGTATTCATCGAAATAGACAATGTCGTAGTGAATCTTATTTTTTTTCAAGATACCTCGATATAAGAGAAATGATTCGTCTATGATCTCTTTTATATTGGTGAATATAAAATTATCACAAATTTTATTTCTGCTATAAGAGAAAAAACGATCTCCCGTCTTATTTCTATTATAAGACATAAAACGATCACTCGTCTTATTACTACTATACGACATAAAGCATTCGACAATTTTTTCTATTCTAAAAGTTGCTAGCATAGCATCGCTAATGATTTCTAATATGAAATCGTTATCTATGGGATCATCTTTCATAAGGATTTTTTTGATTTGCCCTAAGGATAAGGTGGTAACCGCCAAGGGGTTATTGACTTCATGAGCGAGACCTCCTGCCATCTCTCCAAGAATCGCCATTTTGGATAATTCTTCCCTTTGCGCTCTCTCTTGTTCCAGTTCATGTTTTATACTTTTGAGGTGGGTGATATCAACACAATAGGCATTAATGGTATTAAATTCTTTACTACCCATATAGGTAACAAGATAAAATTTTTGGGCGTTGATAAACTCGTGGGTCAATCCGGTATTATTCACAATAAGTGAACCTAATGTTTTTTGATCGATGTTTTGGTCAATAGCAGTCCAATTGACTTTGTCGGTATTAAACAATTTGACGGCGACAGGATTTGCTAAATTGATTTGACCATTGGCGCGCAGGCGGATAATGGGTAAGGGGCTTAGTTCCGCAAATAAGTCTACCTCTTTTTTCGTTCGCATTTCAATTTCTAATTTTTTATTTTGCAGCAAAATTTCTCTTTCTAAGGCCATGTTATGAGTGGTGTCTTCAATGATTGAGATCGTTCCAGTCATTTTTTTGTCATCATTGTAGAGGGGAGCTGTGGCGATACGGATATGGCCCAGATTAGAGGGTAGATTTATGATTTTGACTGCTGGCCCGGCAGCTTCTTTACCTGGAATGACAAAGCCGCGCTGTTTTAATTGAGGAAAAGTGAGAGGCATTGTAGCATCAATTTTTTTGAAAAAATTTAATAAATTTTCACTAATATAGGTTATCTCGGGGACATTATTTGAAATGATTATGCCGGCCCCGGATTGGATGAGGTGGTGTTGAGGAGAACCTATTGCTTCACCCATTAATTTTCTGCCTCCATTCATTTTGCTTCATTTTTTTTATACTTATTTGTAACATTTCTAAAAAATAAGTACAATATACTTTCAGCATATAAAAAACGTCGCCAAATAATAAGGTGCTTTATAAACAATCATATTCTTTGATAATTAAATCAAATTTTTCTATTACCTCCTTGAAGCTTTTAAAAAAAATATTAAATTGACTGTCCTGGGTATCTACGTCGAGAGTGGTAATTCCTACGATGAGCGCTTTTCTTTTTGTATTGATAGATAATCTTGAAGCTAATACAAAACCGTGATCCTTTAAAGTGTCAATATCGATCATAATGACACATTTTTCATCATCGTATTGATAAAGGTCCGAGGCGTTTTTTACCCTTATAATTTCAAAATGATGTTGGCCGGTCATTTCAAAAAATTCCTCTAACGCTGTATTGCCCGAATATAAGTATAATTTAAATTTTTTTTCTGGTAAAAGTTGCAATCTAAAATTGTTTAAATTTAAAACTTCGATAGAGTATTTTGATCTGAGATTGCCAATATTTATATTCAAATTCCCCATCCTTAGTTTGCGAAACCTACTTTAGATTATTATAGTAAAATGCAGTCGCTGCTAATGATTAAGGTCAATCTTTTAGCGTGCAAAATCTGTTACCTACGCAGATGCCTGTGCTTGCAAGCAAAAAGCATAGTCGAAAGGTAGAGAATAGGATAATTTTTAAGCGCCATTATAGAACGTTTATGCGAGGGTTTTATGACTTCTTTAGCGCAAAGTGCATCTCCTATTACCATCCCAATCTTTCCAACGATACTCGTCCATGAATTTGCTGAGTATAAAATCTACTTTTATCGAGAGTATGCCACTCTTTTTCAGGGCGCAGATGGGGAAATCTGTGCAGAGCTTTTAAAGTCTTTAGCGCGTTATTTAAACCCGAGCTTTTCTGTTTACAGAAAACAGCTTGTTGTTCAATCGGTGCATTTACTATGTGTTTTTTTTCCGCAGGAAAAGGCCATCAGAGTCTATACGGCGCGCTTAAGTAGAGAGCTCTTTTTGCTGGAAAACACAGCTCTGGTACCGAAAAATTTTAAAGAGTATGTGGAAATGGCCTTAGTTATGGAGCAAAAACACTTTCCCTCAGAACATCAACTAATCACCTATTTTTTTGATTTACCCAATTTATTGGAAGACCCAGAGTATCGGGCGCTGGCCGGGAAGTCCGCTAAAATGACAGCGCAATTGATAGGCCATCTACGCGCCTATAGGCCTTCTGGATTTGAAAGGTTTTCAGATTTTGCTCTTGGACTAACTGCAAACTATGTTCTTTTACGCATCCACCTTTTAAAGTTTTTAGCAATTCTTCCCGCGTTGGATTTCGACGAGGCGGGCAGCGAGGTCAAACGAATTTTGCTGGAAACTTTGCGACGCCTATTGGCCGATGCAAAATCAGCTCATAAAATTAAAGTGCCAGCAGAAAATTACGTGCTGTCGAGAAAGTTAACCATCGCCATAAAATTCGCGCATACCTGTGCCTATCTGCTACCGGCAAAATTATTGGCGACGCTGGTGCGATCATCGGTTAAATTGATGGCAAAAAGATTTATTGCCGGTGAAACTATTGAAGATGCCGACACCTCCTTGCAATGTTTATACGCTTCGGGCAGGGATGTCACGTTAGATCAACTGGGGGAGATGGTGGTCTCAGAGACAGAGGCCGATCATTATTGTTGCGAAGTTTTAAAATTGATTCGAGGTTTTTCTTTGCATGTTAAAAAAGGGGAAAAAAATACTGCGGGAATTCTTAGGGCGCATGTTTCCATCAAGGTGTCAGCACTTTGCGCTGACTTTAAACCCTATGCGCCAGACTATACTTACGCTCACGTCGCCCCAAGATTAAAAAAAATATTGCTGGCGGCACAGCAGGAAGAGGTCTTTATTAATATAGATGCCGAGCATTTTGCCAATAGAGATTTGGTTTTTTTTATCTACAAAAAAACCTTATTGGAAACACCAGAGCTGGCCAGCTATGCCCATACGGGAATGGTGTTGCAGGCCTATTTGCGAGATGCTGCTAAACATTTGCAGGAAATTATTGAATTTGCTAAAACACGAAAACTGACCATGCCCGTGCGGATTGTTAAAGGTGCTTATTGGGACGCAGAGACGGTGGAAGCGGTGGCACACGGCCACGATGCTCCAGAATTTCTCAATAAAGAAGAAACCGATCTCAATTTTAGACAACTCATCTATAAAATGTTTGCGGTTTCACCGCATTTACAAATATGCTTGGCCTCGCATAATTATACCGACCATGTCTTTGCCATAACCTTAAAAAATGAAAAATACCCCGCTGCTTTACCCATCGAGCATCAATGTTTAAATATGACCTATGAGGCGCTTTCCAACGCCTTGGTGGCAATGGGCCAGGCGGTGAGAAATTATGTCCCGGTGGGCAGCTTATTAGTGGGCATGGCCTACTTGGTAAGAAGAATTATGGAAAATTCTTCGCAAATAGGGGTGTTGACAATTATGCGCTCGCATAACTCCGATAAAACCATGCAAAACGCGAGGGATGTCCATCTTAAAAAAATAAAAGAGGGTTTATTGGAGAGAGATCATAGTATCAGAGACTTGAATAGCTCATTTTTTAATGTCACACCCCTGCGCCTGTATAGGGAAGAGGAACGAAAATATATTGCTAGAGCGATTAAAGTATTGCAAAAAAGCACCTCCGTTCCGACGTTGCCAAATAAATTTCCCATCGTTGGAGACTGGCAAAATATTTACTCCAGTTCCGCTCCCGAGAGAGTGGTAGGGCGTATTCAGTTCGCCCAAGAAGAGACCGCTAACCGGGCCGTCGCTGTGGCCTATGCCAAGTATAATACCGGGGACTGGAGCCGCGCACCTTGGGTGGTTCGCTCCGCTGTTTTATTGCAGGCGGCAGATCTTATGTTAGCGCAAAGAAACGAACTCGCCGCACATATTATTTTTGAGGCGGGGAAGTCCGTGTTGGAGGCCTTGGGGGATGTGGACGAGGCGATAGACTTTCTCACTTTTTATGCCCGCGAAGAACAGCGGCTAAATAAAAATAATCTTAGTCCTGGGTCTCGTGGAGTTTTCGCGGTGATTGCTCCCTGGAATTTTCCCTTGGCGATTCCCTGTGGCATGACAGCGGCGGCCCTGGTGGCGGGCAATTCTGTGATCCTTAAGTCTGCCGAGCAGACACCGTTGATTGCCGCCAAATTGGTGGGTCTTTTGCACGCTGCAGGTGTTCCAGAGGATGTCCTCTTGCATATTCCTGGTGCGGGAGAAATTGTCGGTGCGGCCCTAGTGGAACATCAGCACATAGCGGGGATTGTTTTTACCGGCTCAAAAGATGTGGGCATGAGAATTGCGCATAAAGCTGGCAAACGCATCGTGGAAAATAAACTTTATGGGTCCCAATACCCGGTCAAAGTTATTGCCGAAATGGGTGGCAAGAATGCCATTATTGTGACGGCCAACGCCGAAATGGATGAAACGGTAGCGGGGATTCTTTATTCTGCCTTTGGCCATTCTGGTCAAAAATGCTCCGCTGCTGCCAGAGTGATTGTGGACAATAAAATTAAAGACCGCTTAATACAAAGACTGCGTGAGGCCTGCGCCGATATGCAAGTTGGTGCTGCCTATGATTTTTCTGTCACCATGAATCCGTTGATTAGCAAAGACGATTGTTTGCGCCTTAAAAGACAAGTGCGCGAAGCCTGTTTGGAAGTGGAGAAGTATGGCGGCAATATAGAGATCGATCGGTCACTTGAAGAGTTACCGGGATATTGTATGGGCCCGGCGATTTTTGATATTCCTCTGGAGCGGGCAAAAGATCCTGCGAGTTTCGCAAGACGTGAGTTATTTGGGCCAGTTCTGCATATTATCGGCTTTTCTACCATCGCTCAGGCCATCGATATTTTTAATAGCACGGATTATGCTCTGACGGGGGGGATTTTTGGCCAATCCCAAGATGATATCGATTATATTTCAGCTAAAATGAAGGCCGGAAATATCTATATCAATAGATCAATTACCGGTGCTCGTGTCGCCATAGAGCCTTTTGGCGGCTTTAAACTTTCTGGTACAGGGCCGAAGGCGGGAGGGAAAAGTTATTTAAATACTTTTCATTTGGGCCCGTTGATTTCTCCCCAAGAAACTCACCTCATTAAACAAACACCGGCAGATGAAGAGGGTGCCAATTATGCCTTTGACCTATGCCCTCCTGCAACTTTGTCGCGGGAAATGCATGCTGCGGTTATGGATAGCGCCTTAGCTTCTATCGTACAAAATTTTGAAGTTCTTTTTCAGGGCCTATACATTGGGGAGAAAAAAATTATTGTGGATTATAGAAAGTGGCTGAAGGAAAATATTGAACTCTTTCAACACAAAGAGAGCGCCAATCGAAAAATTCCTGGGCAATTAAGTTATAATGATTTCACTCTCGATGAAGGCGCCATGCTTATTATTGGTTTTGAGGAGCGCGCCTACTTTTCCACTGTCATGGAATGTCTCGCTGCCTTGAGCTTGGGGTTAGGGGTGACGGTGCTCACCAGAAACACTCCCGCAACAAATTGGTGGTTGCGTTTTCGCGACTTCTTTATTGCTGCCGGAATGGCAAAAAAATCATTCGATATTTATTTTTCAAGCGCCGAAATTTTATCCAAGACTTTACAAAAACCAACATTGCGAACTATTATTGTGGATGGTAATTTGCAACGGGTCAGGGCGGTTTTAGACGAGGCCTTCGATGAGCAATATAACGAGAAAATTATGAAATCCATCCTGACACCCTTTGCTTCCCCTGCCCCGCAAAATTTTAAACGCCTCTTGGAACAATACACTTTCGTACGTTCCTTTGCAGTGAATATCATGAGGCATGGCGCGCCCCTAGACTTGGATTTTTTAAAATGGAAAAAATGAAAATCGCCGTATTAGGTTGTGGCAACATGGCGCAGGCGGTGGTCAAGGGCATGGCCTTGCAATTTACCATAGATTTTCATACTTATACGCCAAGCTTCAGCAAGGCCAATGCGTTGGCAAAGGCGGTTTTAGGAGTGGCCCATAAAAAAATGCGTGCCATTCCTCATTGCAATATTTACTTAATCGCTTGTAAACCGCAACAATTTCCCACCCTGGCCGATGAATTAGGTGAATTTTTACCCGCCGATGCGATCATTGTATCTTTACTCGCGGGCACTCCTGTGAAAAATATCCAAACTTCACTCAAGGTAAAAAAAGTCCTGAGGGTTATGCCAAACACACCAACCCTAGTGGCAGCAGGAGTCAACGCTCTTTATTTTTCACCTTCAATAACCACCCAAGAAAGTCAGTCATTGATCAATCTCTTTAAAAGTTTTTCTGAGGTCTTTATTTTTAACGAAGAGGAACAGATTGATATCATCACCCCCTTTAGCGGTTCTGGCCCCGCCTATGTTTTTGAAATCGCCAGAATCATGACGGAAAAAATGCAAAGCATGGGGATTTCACACACCTCTGCCAAGCATATGGTTGCGCAAACACTTTATGGCTCCGCTAAATTACTTAAAGAAAGTCACGACGAAGCGGAGGTTTTAAGAAATAATGTAACCTCTCACGAGGGAGTGACGGCAGCAGCTTTACAGGTTTTTAATCAGCATAATTTATCCGGAATTTTTAGCGAGGCGATCGATGCTGCTTATCTTAGAGCGCAAGAATTGGCAAAAGACTAAGCACTAAAGTTAATAAGGATGCAACTATGCTTTTAGATCAATGGGTGGCGAAAATTCCCCAAAGCCTTCAAGAAACTTTCAATTTAAGACTCTTTGGACTCTTAAAAATTCCTCTGCTCGGTTATCTCAAACCAAGTGTAACAAAGCTGACCGATGATGTTTGTGTCCTTAAAATTCCCTTTTCCCGACGCTCTAAAAATCATCTCAACTCCCTTTACTTTGGCGCTCTGGCAGCTGGTGCCGACTGTGCCGGTGGCCTGGTCGCAATGAAATATATTAAAGAATCTGGCAAAAAAATAGACCTCGTCTTCAAAGATTTTAAAGCAGATTTTCACAAAAGAGCAGAGGGTGATACGTTCTTTACCAACACCCAGGGCGCCGAGGTCAAAGCGCTCGTTGAAAAATGTCTAGCGACTGAGCAGCGAGTAGAATTACCCATGAAAATCATCGCCACCACCCCCGACAAATTTGGCAACGAACCGGTGGCCACTTTTATCCTCACAATTTCCTTAAAAAAACGCTAATCACCCACATTGATCAGCGCTTAAGTTTAAAAGAATATCACGGCCGAAAGCGGCCGATATGTTGGAAATGAAACTTCAAACTTACCTAAAATTTACCTAAAACTTACATACCTAAGAAAGTCGCATCCAACTGCAGTTACACTTTTAAAATTTGCAGAAGCGTTTAAAACTAAGTTTGAGATTTCCGCCTGATTTTCTTAGCGGACGCCGGCGGTTTCGCTCCCTCCAAAGGGCGCAATCTGAATGAAATCTTGCCGTTAAATCGGCAAGTTAATAAGTTTGCGTTCCTTATGGTCTCCGCACTTCTCGGTGCGCATTAAAAGTATCATACAGAGTTATAGGAAGAGGTCATCATTTTACTATTTTCCAACCATAGTTGAGAAACCAACTCTTTGCAGGTGCGAGTAATAAATTCATTTCTTCTTTATATTCCTGCCGCCGTAATTTACTTTTAAACAAGGCATAAGTATTCACCCGCGCCAACCCCAATTTAATTTTATCCGGAAAACAAACCAAGGTCGAGTAGGCATCAAAACGATGGGGCGTGCGCGTATGCTTGGCAAAATTCATAAAAATATAACGAAGAGCATTCCGCACCTGCGTCGGCGTTTTTAAGATATGCAGGTGATAGCGCTCGACGAACACCTTGCCCTGGCGCTTTAAAAAACTATTCAAACTCTTTGCCAAACTAATGCAAAAACTCTGCATGCCACGCCCTAACTCCCGTTTATTTTCACTCTCAATTAATAAATGAAGATGATTGCTCTGGATGGAAAAGTGAATGATACGCAAACCTCTCTCTCGCGCTTTTAAAATCGCTCTCTTAATCAACTTAAATTTATTTTTTGCGCGCAGGGTGGGCAGCCCCTTGATCAGCTTGACATTGATATGCAGGGGTTGACTGGGTTTAAAATCGGGGCGCGCATCGTGCCGCTGTAAGGAATCTTTGCAGCGCGGTCTGCCGGCACCTGTGCGCTTGCCGCCTCTACCACGATTTGTAAAGAGATCTAGTTGCAACGTTTTCGATTTTTTTGTTGGCATACTTTTACTTACTCTCTAATTTTTTTAAATGAATTGTCTCTCTCAAGTCGAAAGTTAATCGCAATTTAAAGCAATGGAGCAAGTTTGGCAAATGAATTGGGTGGAATTAGAAAAATAGATATAAAATTACGATATCGAGACAACTCAAAAGAAATAGCGGTCAGAGAACATATCGTCCCAAGCAAGAACACGACATGGCGGTGACTCACTCTAAGGAACGCAACCTACCTATAAGGTGATAAAGCTGACAGTTCCAGTGGTTGGATACATCGCTGAAAAAATAACATTAGAGTGGAGTCCTGAACAGGTGGCGGGCCGCTTATTCAAGGATGAAAATGTTTCTATTAGTCACGAGACAATTTATCAATATCTTTTAAAAGATAAGCAACTTGGTAGATTTCTTTACGAGCATTTGCGTTGCCAAAAAAATCGCCGTAAGCGGTATGGCACCAAACTCCACGATAGAAAGGGTCAAATTGTCGGAAGAGTTAGTATTGAAAAAAGGCCTGCGATTGTAGTAAAAAAAATACGTAGAGGTGACTGGAAAGCTGACTTAGTTATAGGTAAAGGTCACAAAGGCGCTCTAGTTACTTTAGCAGATCGTAAGTCAAAGAAATTAAAAACTGCTCGAGTGGAAAACAAGGAAGCGGATCCTGTAGCAAATAAAGTGAGTGAGCTACTGGAGGATGAAATCGCCCGCACCATCACCTTTTCCATTGTCCAGTGTGACTGTGAAGGCGATTTCATTTTTCAAGAGGTCGGTTATAGCGGCCTCTACAACATCTGCTTCTTTTGAGGGAACGATAGCAGCTTTTGTTTTTTTAGTTTTTCTATCAACAAGTGTAACTAAAGCACCTTTATGATCCTTCCCAATGACGAAATCACCTTCCCAGTAGCCTTTGCGAACTTTATCTTCCACGATCTGAGGTCTTTTTTCAATTGATACTCTATCTTTTATTTTTCCTCTTTTATCTTGAGATTTTGTACCATAGCGTTTTTTGTTTTTTTTCTGGCAACGCAGATGAGTGTATAGGTCTCCACCTGATTTTTTGTCCCTAAGAATATGCTAGTAGATGCTCTCATGACTGATCAAGATAGACTCATCATTTAACAAGCGTCCGGAAATTTGTTCAGGACTCCAATCTAAACGAATTTTTTCTTCAATAATTTTTATAAGTTCAGCAGTCAATTTAATCGCCTTTGCCGCTGTTTTAGATCTCTCTACTGCTAACTCGTGTGCCTGTTTTGGTCGATAACCTCTTCCTCCAGTATTTCTGGCCAATTCTCTACTAATGGTGCTTTTGTTGCGACCGAGGACCTCTGTAATTTCACTTGAGGACTTTCCTACTTGTTTATAGGCGTAAATTTGGTAACGTTCGTCTTGGGTTAGGTGGGCGTAACTCATAAGCAATCCTTGTTTCGCGATAAGTTTAGCTTAGAGGAACCTCCCTAACCCGTCTTGACGCAGTCGCTAAGTGGGTTGCACTTGTTATTTGAATTCAGGTCTCTTTGAAGTGAAGTTTTTCAAAATAATTGGAATCAATATTGCACTCTAATTATATGTGGGGCTGCCAAAGTTTTAACCCGAAATTGCTAAAGAGGGTGAATAAAGTAAAGTCTGGAAGATTTCCTGCTGTGGTGGCAACTACAAAAAAATATCGAGTCCAATTTAATTGAGGTGAGCAATGAAAAATTTTATGAAGTACTTATTATGTCTTTTAATTTTCTTTAAAGTTAACTTATTATGGTCATTTGAAAATGACTCCTTTGAACCTAATACTAAAAATCGTGAAAGTTTGGAGGAAGAGCTAGGAAGTAGTACTTCAGAAGAAGAAGAAGAAGAAGAAGAAGAAGAAGAAGAAGATGAAGTGACAAGAGATAAATTTTCTATCCGCAGTTGTGCTGTTAGTTTAGCCAGTAATAAACATCATAATCTTCCTGAACCTGTTGCAATGGAAATTTGTGAAGACGAGACTTATGAAACAATCTCATGTGGGTTAACCTTATCCTTAGCACCGGGTAGCCCGAGTAATATTAGTGTAGCAATTGCAGCTTGCAATACCGATATTTCGGCAGAAAAAATAAGTGCAGCATTAGCATTAGGAATGAAATCAAATATGGTGAAGGAAGGAGGATTTCTCCTTGCATTAGGCTTTTTAGAAAAGTATTCGGTGGAAGAAATATCTTTAGGGCTAAGTCTTCATAGCAAATATTATTTTCTCCAACACCTTGAAGCCATGCAGTTGGCAAAAAAGTACTATGACCAATCTTGGGTTGAATCCGGGGTCTTGGCCCCTTGTATAACTCAATCTCTTGAGAAAGATTTTGGATTTAGTCAGTCGGAGCTAGATGATTTATTTCAAATTAAAGACCTAGTAGATGAAGAATGTCAAGCGCATCTCAATGAAGAAGAAAAAGATTTATTAGATTATTAGGGGGCTTATACTGAATCACAGGCCCGACAACCAAAAACCTTGGTAGTGAGAGGGAAAATTTTGGGTTGTCTAAAAAAATCTGTGGGTCCTTTCTGGCTCAGGCAACTTCTAGGCTGTCGAAATCCTAGGGTTCCTCCAGGAAGGAGTTTCCCGCTTTTTGGCGATTCATAAACTCCTTCCTCTTTTTTCTAAAGTAGTAAAATTATTGCAGTTTCGCATATCCCCCCCCCCTCTAAGGCCGGCATAAACCTAATTTTTTGTTA
>Ga0316206_1001029_pt1 | contig 28520 bp, 28 predicted proteins | sample 6monthpyrite_MG_FD_204942 | JGI IMG/M metagenome (GOLD analysis project Ga0316206, IMG submission 204942) | Microbial mat bacterial communities from mineral coupon in-situ incubated in ocean water Damariscotta River, Maine, United States -... | ecosystem: Environmental > Aquatic > Marine >... | reverse complement strand
TTCCATCTCCATTATCAGAAAAAGTTCTAAAGGGAGTGTCAAAGCCTGCATTGTCACCTGGAGAACCATTATGATAATACGGTCTGGTAAAGCCACCAATAGGTGAGCCATCTGCATGGAATAGGAGTATAAATTGTCCAGCGAAACTAGAGCTCCCTTCTACTGCAACATAATAAGTTTGTACAGTTGGGGTGGTGCTGCCTATAAATGCCACTACATCCGGGTATGCCATACAGACAACCTGATTATCGTTGCCACCATTTGAATTATTCAGACAACCACTAGGAATAGAAGCTGAGTTACTACCGCGCATCCAGGCTATATTTTCCAGGTTTACAAATAGATTTACCTTAACACTATCGCCTTCTTCTATAGTGATTGGCGTTCTAAGAAAGTAGTCATTAGAGCAGCCGCTATAAGTTACAGTGACAGGGCCTGAATCAGCACTATTAGTAGACAGAACATCATCTGTTCCAGGTATCGCAGGTGTTGTTGTGTAGTGTACACCACCATACCCCGGTAAATCCGCTGAGCCTGTGACAGCGGCCTGATAACTGCCTTCATCTCGGCAGGTGCCAACAGAAATGCGATCATAAGTACCAGGATCAATAGATGCGTTTTGGGCTAATGCTGCTAATACGGCAGAATCAGCAATATTAACGCCACAGTCAGCTAATGTGCCTGAGCAGGTGTAGATAACACTGGAATTGCTATCGCCATTTTTTAGCGTAATTTCAGTTATAGGCACAACAACACTACTAGGCGTAAAACTAGTTTGATTATATGAAGCAGCATAAGATTGAGTACTAGCTAAAGTGAGAAGTGTGAAATAAAATATGCGATTAAATGCTTTCATAATTATATTCCATCCCTTTCTGTGCGCTCAATATTTAATTCAGCATTAGCTTTTGCTGAATCGCTATCGGAGCCACATGATGCAAGTGAACCAATGCTTCCAATCGAAAATAAAATAGCCAGGATAAAGGGTAATTTCGTTATATTTATCATGCGTCATTCCTTATGTGCAAGTTGTGTTATTGTAAAAATATTATAGTGTGTAATCGTATCAATAAAGCAACAATATAAGTATCAATCACCTATAAGAATATCTTTTGAGCTTTCATACTGCTGCTGTGCTTTCTCTATAATTTTATCCAGCAGCGATGGATCCAGCCCATTTTCTGCCCAAAGACTACTATCTATACTGGCACCATCTGCTAATTGCTCATCTAGCTCTAGATGATGCCTGACAATTTCACTGGCCAGTTTAATAAGCCAGGCTGCTTGTTGTTCTGTCTGAGGTGCCTTCTCTGGATTAATCTGATATCTAACGGCACCACTAATTTGAGGCGGCAAATTCCATTTTTTTAATAAACCGCCACCGACTTCGGTATGGTCGTAACCTATAATTTCTTTTTCTGCTTTAACTCGCTCTACAGCCTCTGTTTTTTGAAGCTGCAGCACCTGAGCCATTTCTTCTGGTAACTTCAGGTACATAAGCAATGAACCAATATCGTGTAGTAGACCCGCTATAAAAAAACGCTCAATTACTTTTTCACGTTTAAATGCGGCTAACACTCTAGCGGTTACAGCGGTGCTTAAACTACGTTTCCAGAAATCTTTCATAGAAACCAGTTCGGAAGGAATGCCATCAAAAACTTTAATTGCCGATGCTGCAATCACGACACTACGTAATTCTTCATGACCGATTAAAGCAACAGCCCTGTATACGGTATCTACTTTTCCTGTAAAGCCGTAAAAAGGACTATTAACTAATTTGAGTAACCTGGCGGTTAATGCGGGGTCGTCATTAATGACTTTGCCAATTTTTGTGGCGGTAGAGTTAGGTTCATCCATAACCTCAAACACTTTATAAACTATGGCTGGCAGGCTGCCTAATTTACCACTTCGATCAATCAGTTTTTCAAGGCTAAGCAAAGGATCTGTTTCCTATTTATTGTTTTTAATAAATTTTAGATCATTTACAAATATAAAGTAAGAGCTCAGAAGAGCACTAGACTGATCTAGTGGTACTATTCTCATTTGTCGAATAATGCCTCAAAACAACTTAAGGCACTTTAAAGTCTAACTTAAGTCTTCGGCAGAGTAACGCCTGTTTGGCCCTGATATTTGCCCGCTCGGTCACCATAAGAGGTTTCACACACTTCATCAGACTCAAAAAACAGCATCTGAGCAACACCTTCATTAGCATAAATTTTTGCAGGTAGTGGCGTCGTATTGGAAAACTCCAGCGTTACATGCCCTTCCCACTCTGGCTCTAAGGGGGTGACATTTACAATGATTCCGCAACGAGCATAAGTAGATTTGCCAAGGCAAACAGTCAAAACGCTTCGTGGAATTTTGAAATACTCTACTGTACGGGCCAGTGCAAAAGAATTAGGCGGGATAATGCAAACATCAGATTTTACATCTACAAAACTATTATCATCAAAATTTTTGGGATCTACGATTGCAGAATTAATATTAGTAAAAATTTTAAATTCATTTGCGCAGCGGACATCATATCCATAACTAGATGTACCATATGATATCAGTCTGTTATCACTGTTATCATAACGCACCTGGCCTGCCTCAAAAGGCGAGATCATAGCTTCGTTTTCCGCCATACGACGAATCCACTTATCTGACTTAATACTCATTATTTCCCCAAAAGATGCCATCACTAAATTATTCGCGGCATTCTAGCATGAACCACGCTTTTTTTTGCCACGAGACACTCTGAGCGAGCAGATATTTCTGTCTTTCAAAGTGCAACTGAAATCAGAATCAAATCTATAGATGCACGTTTAGCTACAGCCTCGATTACAAAGCCATTAAAAAAGCCCGCTATAAGCGGGCTTTTTTAATACTAGAATATCTGAGAGATATAACTTAGTTGTTCTCGATAACAATATTCGGGAACTTGCTGCTGTAGTCCTTCGCCTGTGAAGCCAGCTTAGCGGCTGTGCGACGGGCAATATCACGATAGATAGTAGCAATTGAGCCATTTTCATCAGCAGCAACAGAAGGCTGACCTTCATCACCACTAGTGCGTATTGCCATATCCAGAGGTAATGCACCCAGGAAATCTACATCGTAATCTTCAGACATGCGCTCTCCGCCGCCCTGACCAAATATAGGTTCCGCATGACCACATTCTGAACAAATATGAACACTCATATTTTCGATAATACCCAGCACAGGCACTTCAACTTTCTCAAACATCTTCAGGCCTTTACGTGCATCTAATAATGCGATGTCCTGAGGCGTTGTTACTATAACCGCTCCACTTACAGGCACTTTTTGAGCCAATGTAAGCTGAACATCACCTGTACCTGGTGGCAAATCAATTACCAGATAATCCAGATCTTTCCATTGAGTATCAACCAACAACTGTTCTAATGCCTGCGTAACCATAGGGCCACGCCAGATCATAGGTGTTTCATCATCAATCATAAAACCGATAGACATAGCCTGCATACCGTGACCCATCATTGGATCTAGTGTTTTACCATCTGCAGACTCAGGTTTGTCAGTAATACCTAACATACGAGGAATACTTGGGCCGTATATATCAGCATCTAAAATACCAACATTAGCACCTTCTTTGCTTAGTGCTAACGCCAGATTAACTGCTGTTGTTGATTTACCAACACCACCTTTACCAGATGCAACAGCAATAATATTCTTAATGCCTGCTAATGGTTTGAGACTAGATTGCACAGAATGTGAAACGATGTCCTGGCTGATATCAACTTTAACTGAATCTACACCATCCAGAGCACCTACAAGCCTGGTCAACTCCTCAGTGATTTTCGCGTAGTGACCTTTTGCCGGGAAGCCCAACACAATTTTAATGGTCACTTCTGTACCATTAATATCAATACCCTTAACCGCATTTGCTGCTTTTAGATCTTTCTCTAAGTAAGGATCAATAAATTTTGCAATTGCTTCTTCAACTTGCTGCTGTGAAACGCTCATGGTATTTACTCCAAAACCTGAAATGTGTCGCCCCTAAGGAGTTATCCCGGGTGCTATAAAATTCGTGACGCGAATTCTACACCAGCTGGAGCGGGAATTAACCCTACCCTTTGTTGGTATAGTGATGAAATCGCAATGTGATAGCTAGTTTGGGGCATATTCTCTTAATTCAAGCGAAGATCACACCTTAGAAGAGCCTTAAATAGGGAGAAACTCAGGTTTTTTTAAGATTTCCCGCTCTGGGAGTGCCTGAAACGCGTCGTTGCAATATCTCGACCTCTAATGGCAACTCAACCGATTTATCCTCAGCTTTAGCAAAAATAGCCGCTTTAATTTGCTCAAAACTGCCTTTGGCCAGCTTATTCTTAAGTGTAATGACCTTTCGTTTGTTACCTTTCGGGTTATTGAAATGCTGTAATTGCAATTCGCCGTCGGCATTTTGAAACACTATACCTGTAAACGTATCAGGAACATCTTTTATAGTGAACTGAAGTTTAAAGGTGAGCTTATGTAGCATATTGTCCGGTAGATTAAGCAGATCGTCGGGCAGAGCTTCAATATTTAATAAAACAAACATAATTTTTAACTTCCAGAAAGCCTTTATTTCAATACAGTCACAAGTTTAACAAATGTCACAGGCACAAAAACCCGAATAATGTACAATGAATTAACAATATACAGACACTATATGTATATATTTAGTTTTTCAACGACTACAATTAGATAAGATTGGCCCATAATTATATTATAAAATCGTCAACCGGAACTTGATAACTACCACTATGAGCTCAGATTCAGATACTCCTGATACACCAGAAAAAATCGTTGATATTAACGATACTGAAAAAGTTTCCAAAGCTATTAAAAATTTCATTAATGGTGATGGCGAGGAAGGCGGCGCATCCACTGCTCAAAGCGGTGCTGGTAAACAGTTTCATGACCGCCGTGACGTCATAAAAGCACTAACCAGTTTACAAACAGGTTACAAACCTAAGTTTGCCCCAAACGAAACCAGCATAAGAACGGATAGTTTTAAGCATGCTCTACTTAACAGTATGGCGAAAATGGGCAATACCAGCATGTCTAAAAGCCTTAATGCAATCGACGGACGCACTATCGATTTTGTTGAAATGCTTTTTGGTGCGTTTTTACGTGATGATAATGTATCTGTCGCCATAAAATCTCTATTGCTTGAATTACAAATTCCATTAATTAAAGTTGCCATGCTTGATACTCAGTTCTTTCAGAACGACAAGCATGCAGCTCGCCGAATGCTTGATATGGTCGCTCACCTGGGTATTGGTATTGAAGACGAAGAAAATACCTTAGTAAAAACAATACGTTTGATTATTGAGCAGCTACAGGCCACATTTGTCCAGAATCTTAGCAGTTTTAATACCGCACTCACCGCTCTAAATCGTTTGATGAGTATCGAAAAAGATAAAACAGGTAAACAGGAAGAAGAAACTCAAAAGGCCATATTAAAAGAGCATGCACGTCAGATTGTTTTAAATGAGCTGCAGAAAAACACTTATAAGAAAATCATTCAGAAAGAGTTAAAACCGCTGATTTTAAAACAGTGGGCCGCTTTAATGTTTCAGCGTTTCATCAAATACGGAAAAGAAAGCAGTCAGTGGAATGAAATTGTCACTTTGCTGAAGCACCTTGTATATAGCGTACAGCCCATTAAAACATCAGAACAATGGGTATTACTAAACAATGACTCAGGCGTTTTAATCAGTGATATTGAAGCACAGCTAAATACAACCAAGCTTAGCCCGGGCGGTATCGATGCCTCTGTTTCTGCCTTAAAAGAAATCCATGCTAATTTAATTGAATCGTCAGAATTCTTTCTTGAAGAGCCTGATTACACCTTATCTGAAAGAAGCCTTGATGAGATTATAGAAGAGTCAATTGAGGATATGCCTGATGATGACAGTGAGCCACCGCATATCCAGATATCTCGCTTACCTAATGATGTAAAACAGGGCGTCTGGTTTGAAATTCACAATGGTGATGGACATTTACGCCGTGTAAAACTATCGGTTATTCTATTTGATGAAGCAAAACTAGTTTTTGTAGATCGACACGGCAATATGGTTATTGAGAAGTTTGCAAGTGAATTTGTTGATGAACTCAATGAGGGCAAATCAAAAATCATTGCTGATCACTCGATCTTTAATCACGCTTTAGGCCAAATCATCAACTCTATTATTCGATAAGGTTTAATAATCGAATAATATTTAAAGTTACTTTATATTTATAAATCACTATGCTTCTAAACCCAACACCAACATTGCTAGAAAATCTTTACTGGATAACACTATTTGCCGTAGTCGTATCATCAACGTCTGGAGTACTAAAAGCAGGTTTTAAAAAATTTGATTTATTTGGCGTTATTATTATCGCAATTGCCACAGGGTTAGGTGGTGGTTCACTAAGAGATATGTTACTCGACCGCCCGGTATTCTGGGTACATGATCATATATTTTTTATTGCGTCATTTGCCAGTGCAGTTATTTTTTTCATCACCGCTCGTTTAATCGTTATATCACACCGTTTTTTCCTAATACCTGACGCCGCCGGATTAGCCACATTCGCTATCGCCGGCACTCTGGTTTCAATGATGCTGGGAGCTTCATGGTTAGTAGCCAGCTTTATGGGGGTTATGACAGGCACAATGGGCGGTATCTTTCGTGACATTTTATGCAATGAACAACCGCTTGTTTTTCAAAGCCCGCTTTATGCGACTGTATCCTGGAGTGGTTCATTATTATTTATCGGTTTAATATATATAGATGTAGATGTGACTATTGCAGCGATTATCGCCGGGTTATTTATTTTTATTACGCGTTTGCTGGCTATTTACTACAACATCAATTTGCCTAAGTTTCGATTTAAAGAATGATGACTATCGAAGACTTGCTATGGCAAAAATATACTTCGAAAAACTTAACAACCTCATAAACCAGTTAAATCTGGACAGCGATATATTAAAAACGATAGAAGTAAAACATTTTTTTAGCGGTGCCGCGTTATATATAAACAATAAAATATGCGTTTCGTGGTCTCCTTCCGGCCTCGCCTTTAAGTTACCGCAACAGGAAGTTAATAACTTAATTAATAAAGAAAAAGCAATACCACTAAAGTATTTTCCTAAAGGCCATATTAAAAAATATTATGCGGTTTTTGAACAGCCTGAGAAAAGAACAGCAGATTACTGGCAGCCATATTTTATAAAAGCCTTTAAAGAGATCTAATTAAGGCGGCGTTTTAAAGTTTTGCAAGAGCAATAATAAGTCGCATACGAGTTCGAATACAATAATGATTCATAAAAGATAAAGATATGAGTTTTAGCCCTGGAGATGAATATTACTTAGAAATAATTACAGCAGTGTCATTATTCATCATACTATTATTGATCAATGCTATTTATAAAATACTAAAGGGAAATCAAAGTAAATCCTGGCATAGGACAAAAGCAATAGTTACACATATAAGCATTAAAACAACCAGTGATGAAGACAACACTTTATGGCATAAACCTAAAATAAAGTATTCTTACAGAGTAAACGGAAAAGGTTATATATCTAGAAAATACTCATACAAAACGTTAGAAAGCACCTCTTATACTAAATTATTAACAAAAATAAGCAATATCCGAAAAGGCAAAGAAATTATAGTTTATGTTAACCCCAACAATCCTGGTCAAGCTATAATTGAGCGCGGTACTAACTGGCAAAATTACATAGAACTAATATTTTTTATAATATTTATATTATTAATAGTTAATAGCACAAATAAGCAAATGCACCCAAAGCGTGCTAACAATCAAGTCAACTCCACAGATATGAGCTACGATCTAATAAGCCGAGCCACGCATATAAGGCACTTCAGTTCAGCAGGTTAAAAATAGAGATAACTATGAAACATATTATTGGCATACTTACTACTTTACTCTTACTGGTGACAACTGAAGTTATCGCTGTCAACAGTGATCGGTTAATGCGTCAGGCAAACCGCTATTTTGCCCCCCTGCCAGATGTTATGCCGGGATCGGAAAATGATACGCCGGAACGCATTGCTCTGGGTAAAAAACTCTTCTTTGAAAAACGACTATCTATCAATGACACACAATCCTGCGCTACCTGTCATCGTCTCGAAAATGGTTTTGCCGGTGTTGATAATCAACCCACATCACTTGGTGCAAGAGGTGAACAGGGAACTCGCAATAGCCCAACGGTATTGAACTCTGGCTGGCAAGACAGTCAGTTCTGGGATGGTCGTGCGAAGAACCTGCTTGAACAGGCCAAAGGTCCGATACTTAATCCGATCGAAATGGGTATGCCCGATGAGCAAACAGTGGAAAAGAAAATACGCGGTATTGCAGAATACCGAAGTGCTTTTGCATCAGCGTTCCCCGAAAACAAACCTGCTATCACCTATCAGAATATTGCCGAGGCCATAGCCGCCTTTGAACGCACATTGATAACGCCCTCACGTTTTGATGATTTTATCAATGGTGATGCGACTGCATTAAGCGAAACTGAATTACGCGGACTGAAAACCTTTATCAAGGTTGATTGCAAATCATGCCATGACGGAAAACTGCTAGGTGGTGAGTTATATGAAATTCTTGGCAAGAAAAACCCCTACGAAAACCAGTCTGATCTGGGTATATACACACTTACTAAAAACAAAGATGATCGCATGGTTTTTAAAGTATCAGCTTTGCGCAATGTAGCCTTAACTGCACCTTACTTTCATGATGGGAAAGTCAAAACCCTCAATGAGGCTGTACGTAAAATGGGCAAACTGCAATTAGACAAAGAACTCACTGATCAGCAGGTGAAAGATATTACAATGTTTCTTAAAACTTTGACTGATAAAAACAGGCAACATAAAAATAATTAAAAACAACGGAAAATTAAAGGCAGTCAGATTCGATTGAAATAACGCATGAGCGCTAACAAATAATGACGTATTCCATACTGAAAGGGTCATTTAGGAATTACCAACACAAAGTCGAATAGTTTATTAACTAAAGAATTCTAAAAGTGCAGAATTCCTATATTTTCTTTATTGTTGATCGGATAGCCAGTAAAAATGATAAGGCGGTATCACTAACTGATCTTTAAACATAGCGGGGGTGTCACCTGAAACCAGATCTGTGATATGCCCATAGGAAAGAGCAGACTTAATATGAGGATGCGTCATATCCAGATACTGTGGATTGGCATCAAAGTTCACCACTACTAGTACACCGCCTGAGGTACGAGTCAGATTGAATCTTGAAAAAACAAACAGGTGTGGATTGTCTACATGAATCATCTCGCGATTATTAAAGTCAGCAAAGGCTAATATTTCTTTACGTACCGCGATCATTTTTTTTATGGCATTAAAAATCTGCTGTTCAATAGTGCCGGCTTGTTGCCTAAGCGCTGCTTTGCCCCAATCGAAATTTGGTCGGTGTGCCCAGCGACTATCAAGGGCTTTGTTTTCATCATTAAGAAAATCACTTTCATTTAAAGTACCCAGTTCATCACCATAATATAACAACGGTAAGCCGCCGAATGAAAGGATTAGACTGTGTAAAAGCAGTATGTGTTGTATAGCATTTTCAATACGGTTTGGGTCATTAGATTCAAGTGCTGTTTCCAGCCCAACAAGAGATGCCAATGAACCAGAAATACGTGCATCGCCGGTTTTTTGATTATGCCCAAAGGGAAATCCGCGAGCATCCGAATCACTGAAATTACCCGTGTAATAATCAAGAAGAAATTTACGATGGCCAACAGGTTCATAACCTACAGCACGGATATCGGCATCATCAAAACCCAGACCAATATCATCATGACAACGCGCGTAGTTTAGCCAGGTAGCTCGCTCAAGCTTATCCGGCAGGCTCCTTAAACCCTGATACAGTAGTTTTGCATTTTTTGTCGCTACTGCATCCCAAAGCAATGCCATGAAAGTAGCATTGTAAGCAATCTCACATTCTTTGGCATTGATGGCATCTTCACCAAAATATTTAGTAATTTCCGATGGCGCTACAATGGCTTCTGCAATAAACAACACACCCGGCGTGGTCACCTGACAACAGTCTTTCATCAACTGCAGTATCAAATGTGCTTCGCGCTCATTTTGACAGACGCTGCCAATTTTTTTCCATAAGAAAGCGACCGCATCAAGTCGAATTATATCCGCGCCCTGATTAGCCCAATACAGAATGATATCGAGCATTTCAATAAACACGGCGGGATTACTGTAATTAAGATCCCACTGGAAATTATTAAATACAGTCATTACCCATTTGTTCATTTCCTCGTCCCAGGTGAAATTTCCGGGTGCGGTTTCCGGAAAAATCTCCGGCATAGTTTCTTCAAACATATCTGGAATTTCACGATTATCGAACAGGTAATAATAATCCTGATATTTTTTTTCGCCTTTACGTGCGCGTTTTGCCCAGTCATGTTCATCAGATGTATGATTAACCACTACATCCATAGTTAACAGAATATCTCTCTTTTTCAGTGACTCACTCAGCGTATGCAAATCTTCATTCGTGCCAATGCGACTATCCACCCGACGAAAATCACTAATGGCATAACCGCCATCACTTTTACCGTCGGGACATGCCAGAATCGGCATGATATGAATCATATTAACGCCGAGCTCCTGAAAATATTGCAGCTTGTTTGTCAATCCGTTCAGGTTATTGGCAAAACCGTCTGTATACAGCGCCATGCCCACCCACTTTTGACTAAGAAACCAGTTATGATCTTTTTCGCGCTCGATATCTTTAGTTTTAAGTTCTTCAGAACGATCCATATATTGCCGGGCCATAGTTTCAACCAGACATAATGCCTGTTCTTCGAAATCATCACGATCGCCGTATAACAAATGAAACAGAGAATGGATTGCGTAAAAATTAGCGCCCAGTCGAGTATAAAAATGCCTTAACTCATGTTGTTTGATTTCTGGATTTAACTTAATCAGTATTTCATTGAGTAAAGAATGTGAGACTTGTTCATACATAATATTTAAGCTATAAATTTATTAGTTTTTTTGTTACATCAATGCTGGCAGATTATTCTGCTTTTTACAAACCAGAATAACCATTCACAAACCTATAACCGCCAGGCTTCGATAAAGGGTTCATAAAATGTTTTATCTTGAGTGGTCGCTCCACGCTGCTTAACTACCGCACTGGCAAACTGCTGAGCTCGATTCAATATTTCCTGCAATGGCCAGGCTTTGTATAAACCTAATAATAGTACACTAGTGAACGCATCGCCGGCACCGACCGTGTCGACCACATTACTGATGGTTTCGGGTAGCACTGAACAGGTTTCATCGTGCGTTGCCGCGATAGCGCCATCAGCGCCTCTGGTAACTATTACTAACTTAACCTGCGTACTGGCTAATAAAAATTTCATTCTTGATTCGATATCTGCTTGCTGCGGAACAATTAATGCCAGCTCGTCGACATTGAGTTTTATCCACTGCCCACTCTGCATAATATTCTGTATTAGTGACAGATTCCACCAGGGCGGACGCAGGTTAACATCAATAAAAATCGACTTCGCGCATTGTTGTTTTAAATTTGCCAGGCTGTTGGCGGCCAGCGGATTCCTCAACGCAAGAGAGCCATGATATAACACACTGTGTTTATCTATTTCTGGCGCTACCTCATGATCAATAAAATCCCAGGCACTGTTTTCTACAATCTCATATGAGGGTTCACCATCATTAAAACTGACATCCACAATGCCGGTGCCATGGGCAGAGTCCAGTTGTAAACCTGAGACATCCAGCCCCCAGTTTTGCATGGCCGAGTTTACTTCCTCACCCAGTAAATCATTTCCCACCCGTGATATTAACAAAGGTCGCAATCCAAATGCCTGACAGTGCCACGCCACATTAAATGGTGCTCCACCCAACACACGGGCACCATCTGGAAAACAATCAAACAATACCTCACCAAAAATAACGAGTCCTGAATGAGTCATTTCTCACCTCGAATCCAGTTTTCTGCCTGCGGAATATAGTGAGTTACACCTTCTATTATGCCTGCGCTGTAATTACCATTCATATCCATAAAATTACCCTGTGCTAAATATAAGGTGTTTTGCTGATAATTAGCCTGTGCCTGCCTGATAACCTCATCTCGAACGTCCTCTTCAGCATTGGCGACCAGTACCGACTGAATCTGGCTGCTCATAACACAAATATCATTGCCACTATCACCGGCAAATACGGTTTCTGAATAATCAAATTTCAATTGCTGCATTAGAAATTCAATAGCCTGAAGTTTACCTGCACTGGCCGGTAATACATCGAGCAATCCCGTATTGGCTAATTGATCGACACTCCATATTAAATTAGCTTTTATTGATTGTTGTAACAGCAAGTTTTGCATTGCCGTAATAATTTTCTGATGATCATTATTAAGCGTTACGTAATAACTGAGTTTGTGAGTATTTTGTTTGCTCTCTTCCTGCCGCTGTGGGCCACTGAGATCAGCCAGCAAGCTATGCAGTTGATTTGCATTTTTACCCTGCCAGTCATGCTCAATAAGCCGCTCCCACTGCTGCTGATAATGCCAGCCATGAGCATTAATTTCATAAATTGTAGAGCCTACATCAGCGATAACATAATCAGCTTGCGGCAGCTTGTACTCATCTATGGCCTGCTCAACCAGTTGTTGATGACGGCCTGTGACATATACCAGTGTCACCTGTGGGTGCTGAACCAGACGACTAAAATTTTTTCTCGCATTTGCAGATTCAGGTGCAGAACCATTGGGCAGTAAAGTGCGATCAAGATCGGTGCACAATAATAATCGTTTCACTTTTACAGTCTCACTTAAGATGCATTATTTTTCTGGTACCTTACAGCTTTTAAAAAAATCGTAATATTCGATCGCTTCTAAAATGCCTGCGGCATAGGGTTGTTTGGCGTAATACACCCGCTCTAACTCAATCAGGTCAGATAATTCTTCATGATGTCGGTTGGCCACCAGCACCGCCAATGTATTACCGCGAATCATGTCTTCATCAGCACCCGAACCACCGGCTACCAGAATATGACTCAGTGGAATATCCCACTGCTCAGCATACCAGCGTAAGGCCAGCCCTTTGGACGCTCTTACCGGTATTATGTCCAGATACTGACCAAAGGAAAACACAACATTAATGGTTTGTTCATGCTGTAATAAAAGTTGCCTGATATCATCTACATCCATTGCTTTAGCAGCATCGTAGTAATAACTAATCTTGTAACGACTTTGTTCAACTTTGGGTTGCAGGCGTAAACCGGGAAGGTCTTTGAGAATGGTGCGAACTTTAGCCGGCCGCCATAAATAATCGATATGATCGGTCCAGGCCGTGTCGCGGGTTAAATTCGAACCGTAGTAAATTTCTGTGCCGAGGCTGGTCACCAGCGCGTCGGGATAAGGAATTTTATTTGCCTTGATTAATTTCAACGCCGAATCCAGTCGACGTCCGGTAGCTATACCAAAACTACTGCAGCGGGCATTTTCCTTCAACACGCGTGAAAAATCAGGCAAAGTATCTTTGTCACCCAGCAGACTCTGATCCAGATCTGAAAATATAGCTCGATCACGATACAGCCTTGTACGACGATGTAACTCCATACGCACCACAGGCTCGGTTTTTTCAATAATCGGTTTTATAACTTTTAAATATTTTTCAGCGTGAGCCTGCCATGAATAATGCTCATTGACACCAGCAATGCCATTTTCTGCCAGTTGTTGCCACTTTGATTTATCGTTAATCACGGCCAGTAATTTTTCGATAATCATATCCTTATCTAATGGATCAATCAGATAACCATTACCGCAGTTTTCAATGATGTCAGTTGGTCCGCCATCTTCGGTCGCCACAATCGGCAAACCACTAGCAGCGGCTTCTATCAAGGTTAAACCAAAAGGTTCGGTTAAGGCGGGATTGATAAACGCGCCAGCGGATAATGCCGCAAGACGATATAACACAGAGACATCATCAGATAAATGATGTTTAGGATAAGCCATTTTGCCATATAAATCATACTGATCGATACTGAATAATATATCGCTCAGCACCTCCTGAGGCCCCTCCTCCATATCCTGAATATCATCACGGTTACCGGCGATAATCACCAGGTTAGCGAGCCGCTGTAACTCTTCCGACTCACCAAAGGCTTCTATCAGAGTGATAATATTTTTTCTTTGATCGGGGCGAGATATCGCCAGTACCATCGGTTTATTCGGGTCTTTTAAAAATCGCTTGAGCTCACGGGCTATATCACTTTCAACTTCATCTCCCACAGCAGGATGAAATTTTATTAAATCTGTTCCTGGTGGCACCACCCGCATCTGATCCGGTTGATAGTAATCATATAATTCATATTGCTCTTCAATCTCCTGATGAGTACTGGTAATCACCCTGTCAGCAGCACCCAGTGTCGTTTCCTCGGCATTGATTCGACGTGACATGTTATAGCGTTTTTCTATAACATCGCGCTTAATACCACTAGCCAATAAATGTTTTCTTTTACTTCGCCCTAATGAATGCCCGGTATGAACCAGTGGCACGCTTAATTGATGTGATAAACGAGTACCGACATAACCTGCATCGGCATAATGACTGTGAATGATATGGGGTGTGAGTTTATTCGTGTGGAGATAATTTAGCAGATTATCGGCAAAATTATCGAGATGATCCCAAAGCTGCTCCTTGGGCATATAAAGCTGATCGGCACAATCAATTCGAATAATATTAACATTGTCACTAAGTGCTTCAATGCTTTTGGAATAATCGCTGCTGACAGACTCATCATCTATTCGCCGGGTCACCAGGTCGACTCTGGCGACATTCGGCAGATCACCTAAAACCCGGGCCAACTCAACCACATATTTAGTTTGGCCTCCGGTATCCGCATCACGACCTAACTCTAATTCATCACCCCGTATCAGGCCATGCACGCTGATTAAAAGTAAATAAAGTTTGTCCTGTTCTGGGCTCATAAGAGGTGTCATTAATTATATTATTGAATTCTTTAACCTACTTCATATAAATAATTATCTCTAGTACTTTCATTTAAACATGTCTTTCGTTCTTGCGGCCACAGGTTACGATTTATCAGGTGGATATATATCCCACTCAACTACAAAATCAGGATTTTTCACAATAGTGTCTGACTCTGCAAGTTTATAATCGCCGGGTTTGGCCACCTGATAATGATCCAGGTCAGGCGGAATACTAAACTCTTCATCAGTATCCCCTCTTTTCACAACCAGCCCATCTTCATTGTCGATTCTCAAAATGGGTCCAAAAAATTGCTCAAATGCTTCCAGGTCACCAAAATCATTCATGCAGGTAAGACTGACCAGCACCGTTTTGCCAATCATTTTCTCTGCCTGCTTAGGGTCGAAGACGCAACCCGCAAATACTTTTTCACTCATAAATTACACTTCATATAAAATTTTCTACAGTATACTCTGCTTAGAAGCTCGACGATCTATCTCTCAAGTACTGCTATGGCACTTTCTAATGCCAGCCTAAGCTCCTTAGCCTGATCGATTGTCATGGCATAATAACGGCTTATCTCTGCATCTTCAGCTAATTGCCCTGGGCTAGATATAAAATGCGGCCTGAAAACGACAAGCTTGTGGTCTTCAATCGGGCCAACGTCCCAGTTAGCAATAGGGTATATATTTTCATTATCCTGTTCTGACATTTTTTTCTCAATTTTAACCGTGAATATATTCTACATTATAGGGCTTGTTTTCTGTCTATGTTAATATCCCCAATCGATTAAAATAGACAGAAATTGACCTATGAAATACTCCGGCAACATTCAGAAGATGCAAACCAAACTTGATGATACTGTGTTATATCACCTGCCAATAGGTGATGAGCTGGTAGATATGAATGCTTTAATAGGCTCAGAAATCAAGTTTAAATATGCAGGTGAAATCAACTGTGTTGCCTGTGATCGCAAAACGAAAAAGAGTTTCAGCCAGGGATTCTGTTACCCCTGTTTTCAATCTTTAGCTCAGTGTGATATGTGCATTATGAAACCTGAAAAATGTCATTACGCAGAAGGCACTTGCAGAGAACCCGAATGGGGCGAACAGTTTTGCCTACAAGACCATTATGTTTATCTGGCAAACTCTTCAGGACTAAAAGTGGGCATCACCCGCGGCACACAAATTCCAACACGCTGGATGGATCAGGGAGCCACTCAGGCAATTCCTATTTTCAGAGTTAAAAACCGATTAACCTCAGGTTTAGTTGAAGTTATTTTTAAAAATCATGTGGCTGATAAAACCAGTTGGCAAAAAATGCTAAAAGGAGCAGCTGATAAAATTGATATGCAAACTCGCCGTGATGAGCTTTACGAATTAAGTAAAGATGCATTAAGTGAATTATCTGACTCTTTAGATAATGATGCTATCGAATTTCTGGAAAGTGAATCGGTCGTAGATATTAATTTCCCGGTTAATCAGTATCCGGAAAAAGTTAAATCATTTAACTTTGATAAAACACCCGAGGTTAGTGGGGTATTAAATGGTATTAAAGGGCAATATTTAATTCTGCATAATGGCGTGTTAAATATGCGTAAATTTGGTGGTTATAATTTAACACTTGAAGTTTAAGTGTATTTAAGGGGACGCAAGGATTATCTTTTAACTCTTGCCTTCTCTTAAATTGGCTTTTCAGAAAACAAGTTCCAGAACAGCAACCCTGAGATGGCTAACATAATCACTATAACCGGCCCTGTTGGCAAATCTGTTATTAGTGATATCAATAAGCCTGATATATAACCCAGCCCTCCACAGGCATATGCAATCAATATCTTGTTTCTATTTTTAATTTTACTTACAGCGACCGCAGGAATAATCAAACTTGAAAAAACAAGATATACACCTATTAGTTGAACTGAAAGCGTAACACAGGTTGCAAACACCAGATAAAACCCAACGCCCTGCTTTAAAGTAGATGATCGATACCAGAAAAACAAAATCAACGCATAAATAACTCCCGTGTAAATAAGCTGTTCGCTACTCACCCAAAGAATCTGTCCCGTTAATATTTCCTGTAAGTGCTCACTACCTACCGGACTACTCGATAATAATAAAACACTGATTGTTGCTGCTAATACAAAAACAATACCAATTAATGCTTCTTGAATATCCATCCATTTATCTTCTGTCCAGCTCAATAAAAGCGCACCACCCAGGGCACTACACAATGCAACAAGCTGGGTAAACCACCAAACAGGACTGGGAATAAAAACATGGGCTAGCACAACACCTAATGCAGCGATTTGCGCGACAGCCAAATCGATAAATATAATACCTCGTTTTAAAATAACCTGCCCAAGGGGTATATGAGTAGAAAGAATAAGCAACCCTGCTATTAAAGCAGGAAAAATTATGCTCAGTTTCTGCAGATCAATATAGATGTCCATATTATTCGATTAATGCCTTTATAGTTTCATTAAATAAATTATAAAGACTATCTGCTTCTGCTGTTCCACCAACCGTAAACGGTAATTTTTTTACCGGCAACCCCGATTTGTCAGACAGCCATTCAACTGCTTTTGGGTTTTTATTAGCTGCGTAGATTATTTTTTCAAAATTATTATCACGTATATTCTTTAATAATAAAGACAAATGATCAGTGCCCGGAGGAATGCCCGGCTTGGGCTCCACGCTTATTTTCATATTAATACTCAACCAGTCAGCCAGATAACTCCAGTTAGCGTGATAAACAATATAATTTTTGTTTTTAATTAACTCTGCTTTCTTCTCCCACATAGATATATTTTTTTGCCATCGCTCATTGAACTGACTCAGTCGTTTTTTATAGTAAATTTTATTATCTGGATCAATAATACCTAATCTTTTTGTAAGCTCCCTGCCAATTATTAATAAATTATATGGATTAAGATGCACATGGGGATTACCCATTGAATGTATTTCTCCAAGACTTCTGTCTACTGAAGCTGGCTTGTCTAGTAATCGAACATAATTACTAGCCATCAAATACCCTGTGCTTTGATTTAATATTTTCGGGTTTGACGCCTTACGTAGCAACAGCGGTAACCAGCCAATTTCTAACTCGGCTCCGGAACAGAATAACAAATCTGCACGCCTCGCCCTGGCAATTAAACTTGGCCTTGCTCGTATGAAATGCGGATCCTGGCGGCCGCTTGTTGCGCTAAACACATTGAGTTTATCTCCGCCAATTTCTTTAGCTAATGCAGCCCACTCAGGCTCACAGGCAAATACAAAAACTTCTGCGACTGTAACTTTTGAAACTAGTAACAAAACTAAGCTTAAAAATAATTTCATCTTAGAATTCATGCGCCCCATGAGCACCCATGCTCATAGTGTACTGTATTATGATTTGATTATTTTTCCGATCAGAAGACTCATCAATATTATATTGCAATCGAACACGTGAGAATTGCGAGGGAACCCACTCCAGCATTGCACTTATACGCTGCGGCGTCACTCCATTGTTATTTAAATTAGCCTCGTTAAGTACGCTTAGATCATCCGCACTATTCGAACTTTTTAATTGATCAAAGCGAAGCGCACTATGCCAATAAGCCGTAAACTGATAAAGCCCTTGAACATAAAATCCTGACTGGTCGCCGGTATAATTTGAACTCTCTAGCGGGACATTATCTAACAGTGAAATAACGCCACTTTCATCTACCTGAAAATACTCAAACTGCAATTTAAAATTTTGTGTTCGCGTATTTCCATCGGGAGCCCATTTATACACCAGGTTTATGCCATATACATCACTATCACCTGTAAAACCTGTATCCTCTGAAGACAATGAGCTTTCATTAGCGTAACTAGATGACTCCCTGTTTATTACATCCGCAGAAAAATAACTTAACCCCATTTGCCAGCTATGGTTCGTTCCAATGTCATCACCGAAGGTTGAATAAACAACATATGAACCAATACTATCTGATTTCTCCCCACCAGCTGGATACCTGCCACCAGAAAAGGCTTCTACACCAAAGTTTAAATATAATTCAGTAGGCGCCAACCAGCTTAAACGAACACCATCATCAAGATAGGTTTCACCCCATACGCTTGTGTAAATCAAAGGTGTATCCGCAAAATCCCAAACATGAGAATGCTGTTGATTTTGATAACCAATAGCAGAAGAAAAACGCCCAGCACGAATACTAAAACCCTCGCCTAAACCCAGAGTTTCTATATATGCTTCCTCAAGATCAACTTCTGTTGTACCGTCATGTTCGACTAGCCCAATACTAAGCTGTCCATAAAAAAGGTGATCGATATTTGAGTTAATAGTTAGCTCAGTATGACCAAGAGAAAAACCTTCTTCAAGCGATGCCGCCTCCCCTCCAAATGCAAAGCCTGGCAGATTATACTCTTCCGCATCTAGTTCATATGAAACAAACTGACCATCAAGAACAAGGCTTATATCAGGATTAAACTGATTGACAGCCATTACATTTTCAAAATAAGCCAATGTACATATGATGTATAATAAAAGACGATTAAGATGCATTTTCAACTATCCGTTAAATCCATTCTATTTTAATCACTGATGCTTTAAATAAATTTTGCTAGTCTTTTAAGGAGCACTTATAACCTGATTATTTTGTATTTCTTTATTCTGGGAATCTTTACTGTAATGAGCCAGCACTTTTAAATCATGATTTTTTCCATTGAAATGCTTGTCATATTCGAGTCTTGACCTGCCGGCAACTTTTTGAAGAAACTGTATCTCTTCATGTGTAATTAATATTTTTCTTTTGTCTATGGTATACAAACTGGAACCATCAAATTCCTGCATCTCTACGGTTAGTTGAGGTTTTATAGATGAGAAAATTACACTAGCGGTTAAGTAGGTACCTAATTCTGAAGGATGACTCCCATCCTCATGATATAAATTTATATCCGGCCGTTCTAGAATTGAATGCAACCAGGCATGACCTATTGGTGCAATTATAGTTCCCGATTTATCAACTTCCTGATAATAAAAATTATCTAAATAATGTTGTGCGTAATCTCTGTTTTTTCTTGCCCATGAATGAAATAAAATGGGTATCGCGCCCTTACTTTTAATATGCTCAAGAAAAAGTGAAATATGCTTTTTAGCTTTATCAGGATAAAGCATTGGGTATACACCATATTCCTGAAGAACAACAAAATCGAACTTTTCATTTTCCAGTATTTTCATGGTTTTTAAATCGCGTTCACTATTCCAGTGCTGCTCAAGACTAGCATTATCAAGTGCTGATTTTTTTGTATACATATCAATGCCGTTTTTAGCTGCAACCTGTGCAACCATCGAAGGCAGATTATTAGCATAGGTATAACTATTACCTATAAAGAAAACTTTAAGATCACTTTTATGATATGTTTTTGAAACAGGAATTGAATAGATTGAGGATTGATTTTCACCTGAGTGATCTTCATTGGAAAAACAACCATTCAGAAAAAAAATACTTACAACTAGAAGTGTGGCTATTTTCATTTAAATCCCTGTATATCTAGTCTCTAATTAAGTCTTAGAGCCATCATTAATTTTGCAGGTTTACATGGATAAATAAATCACATTAAGCTTTTAGCAACTTACTAAACATTAAGTTTCGAACACTTGCCACGTAACCTCTCCATCAGGAAAGACTAACCTGTGGCAGTACAAATGTCCATTCTGGCCAAAAAAGGCGAATAAAGGGAATGGAGGATTAATTATTAATCCCCCATTCCCTTTATCGTTATGACTCAGAAGAGGCTAAATGAACCTCACCTGACTCACGCTCACCCATCTCGAAACCGTGATGATAAGCTTTATGCCACTCCATCACCTGATCTTTCTTATGAATAGATTCATCATCTAATGTCAGATGATTGAGTTTTTCAGCAAAGCCATTTTTATTGAAATAAGCGACAACCCCGTTGGCATATCCCCGGTTATACCAAAGCTGTGCATCAGAAGGATTATCCAGGTAATCATGGGTTTCTGCGTATAACTTGTCTACCAGACCCACTAATTTATCAATAACAGTCATCATATTTAACTCAACAATTCGTCTAGAGAAGAACCTTCAGCACCTTCACCCATTTCAACTATCAGGGTTTGCTCTAATGGCAGGCTATCTGATTGTATATGGGGCAATATTTGTTCAGTCAGCTCAATTACCATCATCAACCCTCTCTGGCCACCCGCATCCGTAGTTGTTTTAGCCTGTTCCACCATAGATTCAATATAAGCGCGCAGCGTTTCCAGACGCTGATCTACTGCCATTGACTGAAAATCAGCGGTAAAGCTCAGATGTAACTCACGTAACTGGGGACTCGGGTCATGCACCGATATATTAAACGGAACCGGGGGATGCATAGATGCACTCATGAATAATCACTCTAATCTCTCAGGGGATGGCAATTATATATGAAAAATACGGCTAAAAATGCTATTTTACGCGACTGAGATTTAATCTATATACGAGCACCCATGACCACACAACGTAAAATTCTTATCACTAGCGCACTGCCCTATGCCAATGGCCCAATTCACCTTGGACATCTGGTTGAATATATTCAGACCGATATCTGGGCTCGCTTTCAGAAAATGCGCGGCCATGAGTGCCATTATGTCTGTGCAGACGACGCACACGGCACACCAATTATGTTACGTGCCCGTCAGGATGGCATTACACCCGAGCAGTTAATAGCCGAAGTTAGTCGTGATCATCAGGCAGATTTTTCTGAATTTCTAATTGGCTTTGATAACTATCACAGCACTCACTCAGATGAGAACAAGGAACTATCGCAGAGTATTTATCGAACTTTGCGTGATGATGGTCACATAACTACCCGCACGATCTCACAGGCTTATGACCCTGAAGCCAATATGTTTCTGCCCGATCGTTTTATCAAAGGCACCTGCCCCAAATGTGGCGCTGAAGATCAATACGGTGATAACTGCGAAGTATGCGGTGCAACCTACGACACTACCGATTTAAAAAAACCTTATTCGGTTGTTTCAGGTGCAACACCTATCAAAAAAGACACAGAGCACTTCTTCTTTAAACTGGGTGATTTCGAAGCCATGCTTAAAGAATGGACCACCGCAGGTCATGTGCAGTCTGAAATTGCCAACAAACTAAATGAATGGTTTGAATCAGGCCTGAAAGACTGGGACATTACCCGAGATGCACCTTACTGGGGTTTTGAAATTCCAGACTCTACAGATAAGTTTTTCTACGTCTGGTTAGATGCACCTATTGGTTATATGGCCAGTTTTAAAAACTTATGTGATAAAACTGATTTAGATTTCGATGAATTCTGGAAATCAGAAGACAAAACAGAGCTGTACCACTTCATCGGTAAAGATATTGCTTACTTCCATACTTTATTCTGGCCTGCTGTTTTAAAAGGTTCAGGTTATCGCACACCGACTAAAGTTTTCTGTCACGGTTTCCTAACTGTTGATGGTGCAAAAATGTCAAAGTCTCGTGGCACCTTTATCAAGGCCCGCACGTATCTGGATAATTTAAAACCTGAATATTTACGTTATTACTATGCTGCTAAATTATCGTCAGGTGTTGATGACATTGATTTAAATTTAGAAGACTTCCAACAACGGGTTAATACCGACCTTGTTGGTAAGTTTGTAAATATCGCCTCTCGCGTTGCCAGCTTCATTAAAAAGAATAATGACGGTATGTTATCAGGCTCTTTACCTGCGCCTGAATTACATCAACAAATGATTGATGCGGGTGATTCTATCGCTCAACATTTTGAAGATAGAAAATACTCTCAGGCGACCCGTGAAATAATGGCATTAGCTGATAAAGCTAATGAGTATATTGCCGATGAAGAACCCTGGGCTAAAAACAAACAGGAAGGAATGGAACAACAGGTACATGATATCTGCACGCAGGGCATTAATATGTTCCGCATTTTGTGCATTTACTTAAAACCCATGTTACCTGAGGTTGTTAAACAGGCCGAAGTATTTTTAAACTGTGGCGACTTAAACTGGAATGATTTAGACAAAGCACTGCTTAATCACAGCATTAATAAATTCAAGCCTCTAATGCAACGAGTTGAAAAAGACGCCATTGATAATATTATTAATGCATCTAAAGAAGATATTAAAGCCGCCGCACAAAAAGCACCAGCTAAAGAATCAAGCAAGGATAAAAACGTGTCTAATACTCCTGTAAACGATGAAATAGCCCCTGAAATAGCCCCTGAAATAGCCCCGGAAATAGCCCCGGAAATAGAGTTTGATGATTTTGCTAAAATTGATTTACGTATTGCGCGAATTGTAAAAGCGGAACATGTTGAGAAAGCAGATAAACTTTTACAACTAACGCTGGATATTGGCGGTGAGACACGCAATGTATTTGCTGGCATTAAGTCTGCTTATGCGCCTGAAGACCTGGAAGGCAAACTCACTGTAATGGTCGCTAATTTAAAACCTCGTAAAATGCGCTTTGGACTGTCAGAAGGCATGGTTTTAGCAGCTGGGCCTGGTGGTAAGGATTTATGGATACTTAATCCTGATGATGGCGCTCAGCCAGGCATGAAAGTTAAATAAACTCACATTCTCTCATTCCTTTGTGAGCTGTTTTCAAGTGGTCGACGTAGCAACCAGGATCACTAGATTACTGCCTTCACAGGAATGAGGACGTATCGTTAACTTACAACTTCAGAATTAACTTTTTCAGTAGGCCAGTAACTCTCAATTATTTTAAGCGCAGAGGTAATATAAATTACCGCTAGCGTGATCAATACAATTCGAATAATCAATAACTCAGAAAAATTAGCCCCTTCACTCATGCTACCGTTTATTAAAATAAATAAAGCGATCATAGCTGAGCCATAATATTTAGAGTTTTCATGTCCTGCAAAAATTTGTCTGCCAAACACCAGTGATGTTAAAAATATTAAAGCCACATAAAAATAAAATTCTGGTACCGCTACAATTAACCAGTAAAAAACCCAGGCATAAGCTCCGCCCAGTAAAGTTGATATTAACGATTTTAAACCCGCTTCTTTACCCTCACTTAATTCAGGTTTTAATATAAATATCGCTGAAAATATCATGACCAGCAAGTAATCAACTAAATTAAATATAAAAAACAAACTCGCCAATGGCAAAATAACCAATGTGCTTTTAAGCGCCGTATGCGCAGCCACTTTTGAATACACACCCTGAAAAGCGGGCTCTTTATGAAACACGGCCGAGTGAGGGTCAGGTATTAGATAATGCGCAACCCACACCATAACAATAGTTATCCAGGCGGTGCCTATAAAACCTAAAGAAACAATTACCGATAAACCTTCATTAGTATTACCCAACATAGATAAAAGTAAAACAGCCATAAAACTCAGCAGCGTAAACCAGAGAGAGCCGCCTCGATTCAAGTAGTAATATAAGTGATACATTACTAAAGCCAGCATAATTAAAAATATAGTGGGAAAGCGGAGAAAAAATAAGGCATAAACAAGGCCTAGAGAAAATGCTAACAAGGTCTGTTTCATATTCCTAAAACCCATAGCAAGGCTCATCACCGGCAAGGGTAAAGATAATAAAAATGAAACCAGCACGGGTAATAGAAAAGCCAATGGCCAGTTAACGGCATAAGCCAGTGTCGCAGATATGCTTACACCTACTGCGAATCTAAAAACGCGCACTTGAGTCTGGTCCTGCAGCACAGCAAACCACCAGGTTTTTAGATCATTTATTCGTATTGTATTAATAGACATATGAGAACAGGCTCAAGATACGTATCCATATCCAGCCTAGTGGATTAATAACCCAGTTATTTCCCGTATAAACAATTACATCAGCCTGACCACCTAAACGGCGCAGGCCTTTGGCACTATCATCGTCAAAAGTAATTATCACAGGGAAACGTTGAGCTTCTCTTAACCAGCCACTTTTTCCCTGCACTGAAGCCAAACCACCTACGGCCCCCGTTTTGCCACTGTCTACTGCAAATCCAACGCTGCTAACAGTGCCACTAAATACTTTACCCGGTGCTACATCCAGTAAAATTTCAACTGCATCACCCTGCTTCATATTAGCTATATTATTTTCACGAAAGTTTGCCTGTATCCAGATATTATTAAACTCAATAAAGGTCATAACAGGCGTACCCTTATTTGCATAATGCCCTACATCAATAACCAGATTAGTAATGCCACCAAATGAAGGTGCGAGGATTTTTGTTCTCTCTAAATCCAGTTGTGCATTTTTTAAATCGGCTAATGCAGATCGAACTCTTGGATTCTCATTGCCTTTTTTTCCTAATGACTGTTTTTCTTTTTCTAAATTTGCACGAGCACTATCCAACTGCGCTTTTGCATTTTTAACTGCGGCACGTGCTTTATCACCATCTGATTCAGAAAATACTCGCTGTTTTTCTAATTCAAATACACGAACACTTTGTGTTTTAACATGATCAAGATTAGTTTCTGCCTCAACCAGTTTAGCCTGTGCAGTTGATACCAATGCAGTCCGTGCTCCTGTTTCCTGCCCTGCCAGCTCCAGTGCAGTTTCAGCATTTTCTACCGCCAGCTCATAATCACTTGAATCTATGCTTAACAACACATCACCCGGTTGTACAATCTGATCTTTTTTAATATTAATATCAACAATCTTACCCGAAACCTCTGGTACGACAGGAATAATAAACGCCTGAACCCTGGCCTGATCTGTCCAGGGCGCAATTCTGTCGGCCGCGATATACCAGACAAATAAGCCCATCACTACGTAGAGCATATAACGGGTTACTTTTCTTACCGGATCCTGTTTACCTACTTCTTCGATAGCTGGTGTATCTTTTTTATTCTCTGACATTTTTTAAAACCTTAATAAAAATTTATTTATCATCAATCGCTGATGAAGAAAGAGTTAGCTGCTGGGTAATCTAAATTAAGACTCTTCAACCACAATCTTTCCATTATTCAACCAGGCCATAAACAATTCATAACCTAAAGCCAGAATAATTGCGCCAACAAATAAACCAATAATTCCGGATAACATCATGCCACCAATTGCGCCCAATAATATAACCAGCATGGGTGTATCCATTCCACGACCAAGGAATAATGGCTTTAAGAAACCATCACTAGCACTAATTAATAAACAGTAAACAAGAAATATAACAGCAGGTGTGCTTTCAGCGACCGAGAAAACATAAGCAGAAACAAAACCCAATACTAAAATAGGTGGTAACTGTGCAATCGCAGCAACCAGTACAAAGAATGTCCATAAACCCCAGCCGGGAACATCCATCACAATCATACCCAAAGCCGATAATACTGCCTGTATCATTGCCACACCTAAAACGCCTTGCGCCACACTGCGAATCGTTAATTTAGATAAATCAGCATAAGCTTTACCCTGCTCATCCGTTGTAAGACGTGAAAATATTTTAATAGTTACTTCATACGCACCGCTAGTATTTGCAAGTAAGATGCCTGAAATAATAATAGACAAAATAAATTGTAATACGCCACCACCGACACCTGCAGCGATGGCTACTATTGTTTCACCTGCTTTCTTTAACTGCGGTTCATAAGTCTTCATGGATTGCTCAAGGTCCTGAGATGCCATCGACCATGCATTGTAAATTTTTTCACCAATTAATGGCCATTCTTTCACGCTTTCATTTACCGGAGGGATCTCTAGTGCACCTTGCTGATAACGCTCAGTAATGACCGATGATGTATCAATAATAGAGTTCGATATCATCACACTAGGGGTGATTAATATAGCCAGTGCAATAATGGTATAAATAATTGCAGCCAGTTTATTTCTACCGCCCAGAACTGATTTTAGTTTGATAAATAAAGGATATATAGCAACCGCAATAATCAAACCCCAGACCACAGGCACAACAAAAGGTTTTATAATTTCAAAACACCATATTGCCAGCATAAACAACAAACCTAAACGGATCGCCGCTTCTATCGCATTACTAGTAAACTCATTTGATTTCATTTTATTTCCTTAGTTATCATTCTTGCTAACTTTAAAATTTAACCCCGCAAAAACCCACAGTAATTAATCTTTTTTTGTCTGTAAGCTTGATGCTCTAATGCCAATCAGACTAGCGACCAATATCGCCATATAAAACACACCTACAATCGCTTCCATATACACAAGAAAACGCGCCAATGGTACAATCGGGCTAATATCACCATAACCGAGCGTGGTTAGAGTAACAAAACTATAATAAGCAACATCTGCAAAATTATCATACCAGACAGCATGCTCTAACCCATTAAATGCATCGGGTATCGCCTGTGCAATAAAAAGATATAACAGGGCCCAGATCAGGCCCATTAATAAATAAATACAGATAGCCCCGACAATTTTATTGCCATCAACTGGTCCAGTAAATAAAACCTGTTTTGCAGCCAACCAGGTTGCCCAGCTATAAAATCCCACTAAAAGCAACAAATGCAAATAACTCATACCCGCTACATCAAGCAATATTCCCAATATAACAACCACCAATACTAAAATTGTAAAGCCAACCCCCGTATGAAACCACAGCCGAGAAGACCTGAAGCCAGCAACACCTGTCGCCAGCGTTATTACGGTAACCGCCTGAAAAATATGCTGCCCAAGATTACTGGGGAATTGATCGACTAGTGAGCCGACAAGAAGCAGAAACACCAATGATATAACTAAATATAGAAAATTATTCTTTTCGGAAACTGGTTTCATATAATCACTCTCTGATTACCACTAACTATACGATACCTATGTCGCATTAAGTTTCAAGTAACATAAGGTTTAGTCGTACAATGTTTGCCCTTGATATAACAAAATTAAAAAACCGAAAGCTTATAATTAATAAGTTCTCATTATTGATACTATAATATACTCTATTTCTATATTTAAAAATTTAAGAATTTCTTATCATGAAAAGACAATTATATTTTATATTTATATTATTCTGCCTTTTAACCTCTGTCACTGTCAATTCAGCAGAACCAGAACCACTCACAGTCAAAGAACTAGCCGAAAAAAGTCAGGCTGCTGAAGAGGTCATCAAAGCGCTTGAAGAAGCCCCAGGATCTGGACCTTATGATGAGCACAACCGATCGACTCCACGCGCCAGCATCCTCGGCTTAGCTAAAGCTATAAAATCTAAAGACTATGAGCATGCTACAAATTACCTCGATTTAAGAAACCTGACTTTTTCTGATGAGCAGAAAAATAAGAATCTTGACGCTCAAAGCCTGGTTAAAAAACTTTCAATTGTAGCTAGTCGCGCTATGAAAATTGATATCGAAGATTTAAGCGACGATCCTTTAGGCCACAAAAATGATGGATTACCAGGTTACCGCGACCGTATAACAAGCATGAACACGGACAATGGCCCGGTTGATATTTTAATACAGCGGGTACCCCGTGGTGACGGCGTATTTATATGGAAAATATCTAATGCAACTGTCGCGCTTATTCCTGAATTAAGTGATGAATTCGGCTATGGCG
>Ga0316206_1001028_pt1 | contig 28542 bp, 22 predicted proteins | sample 6monthpyrite_MG_FD_204942 | JGI IMG/M metagenome (GOLD analysis project Ga0316206, IMG submission 204942) | Microbial mat bacterial communities from mineral coupon in-situ incubated in ocean water Damariscotta River, Maine, United States -... | ecosystem: Environmental > Aquatic > Marine >... | reverse complement strand
TCATTAATAAAAGCCTGCTAAGGTAAAGCTAGGACAAATAAAAGGCTCGGTGAAGCAATAATAGGTGCTGAGTGCACCCCAAGAGTACTTCCTCATGTTATTTAAACAATAATACTCAGGGCGTATTGCTCTTCGACCCTGATTAATCAAAATTATAAGTCACTAAGAAACGCCTCTTATCTCTACTGTAGTTACTTGAGCGCCAGGTCTATATTGTCTACAATGACGCAGTTTTATTTAACTCAGGTCATTAATATGAACGATACTAAATCGCTGCCACCTTTACCTGATCGCCTTTCAGGTAATCCCGATAGTCCACATCATGTAGCAGAAGTTTTTGAGCACAATATTGGTATTTTGCTGAACGGCAAAGAGCATACTAATGTCGAGGAATATTGCATCAGCGAAGGTTGGATAAAAATCCCTTCTCCTAAAGCATTGGACCGTCGAGGACAACCGCTTCTGATGAAGCTAAAAGGAACTGTTGAGGCCTTTTATAGTTAATTAGTTTGCCGGGTCTGTTTTCACTTTGAATTAAAGAGGGGGCAGAGTGAGCCTCCCCCGGTTTAATGGATAGTTTTAATCAGACACAATCATTTCATACAAACCGGGAGTACTCCAAAAAATCACTGTTTATTATCAAAGCCTGTCTCATAATTCGCCCACTTTTTAATTTAAGAATAACTTTACGAGCATGTTCTTCTTCAGGGGTTTCGATTATTTCACTGCAACATGCAAGCTGCATTACATCACCTGTATCAAAATCTATAAATAATAACCCCACCACAGGATTACTTTGCATATTGCCGAGAGTCATATACACGTTGTTACCAGGGTAATCATCGAAACTCATCGTTTTATTACCTGTTACTTTTATAAATCCTTGTTTTCCTCCTCGATGTGAGACATCCACACCACGATGGTCTTCTTGCGAATAATAGCTTGCGATAAAAAAAGTATTTGCATATGTAATCCACTGGTTTATATCATCATTTAAAGAGTCAAATACCTCTACGTTATTCTTTTTCGTATTTTCACTATTTACAACGAACTCTTTAATATCTCTCGTTTGAATGTATTTGGGGCAATTTCCAAATGCCTTGTTTACTTCAAAAACAATATTTTCATCGTTGTAAGTTACTACCTGACCATTAACACGGTTCCGTCGGCGTGTTTCAAACTCTAAACCCAATAACCCTATCTGTGATCCATTTTTAGTATTGTTGACCAATGGATCATTTTTGATTGGCTGTGCATTGATCTGGATTTTCTTTTCATTGATTGCATTAACAAATCCTTTTTTACCGCAAAGCACAGACGCCCATGGTTGCCCGGTTTCATCGACCGTGCCAACAAATACCATATTAAGATTTGAATAAAATACCTGATGCTGTTCGGGAACTTCATTTAAAATTAAATGTGGTGCAAGCGCTGAGACTTTTTTTTCGACACCTGAAAGCTTTTGAAAATGTAACTCGCCAGGATTAAACATATCTGAACTTGTCATTGCATTTACTCTTATTCATTAGCAATAAAACGGGTTCAAGCCTTTAAAGCTTGAACTCACTGCTTAACTTGCTTTCTTAGCTTCAAATTTCATCATTGCGACAAAACCAGGTAATGCCTCAATGCGTGACAACCACGCAATAATATTTGAATAGGGCGCAAGTGAAACATCACCTTCTGGCGCATGTGCGATATAAGTGTAGGCAGCAATATCTGCAATACTTGCCTCATCAATCGCTATCCAGTCTTTTCCTTCAAGTTGTGCATTTATAATGGATAACAGTTTATTACTTTGTTCGATCACTGCTGCATGGTCTAGCTTTGCACCAAAAACATTAACAAGCCTTGCTGACGCGGGTCCTGCTGCAATTTCTTTTGTGGCTATTGATAACCATTCATTAATTCGCGCTATTGATTTAGCATCTTGCGGATACCATTGTGGCCCATATTTTTTTGCAAGATAACAAAGTATCGCAACTGAATCGCGTACAACAAAACCATCATCGTCTAAAACGGGTATTTGTTGAAATGGATTCAGATCTGTAAATGCTGCACCTAAATGCTCAGCTTCATCTAATTTCACATGAATGCTGTCATACGGTATATCAAGCAACGACAGCATTAACCTTACCCGGTGTGCATGTCCTGACAATGGAAAATCATAAAGCTTAATCATGGTCTATCTCCCTGTTATTTATTTCTGTTCAACTTTATAGACAGGTCTGTCTATCTGGAAGAAACTATAACTATACAGATCTGTATAGTCAAATGTTTTTATTAAATATTATAAAATACTAATAAAAACAGTAATATAGGGTGTTAACTATTATTAATATTTTAATAGAAACTTAAGAAATAGAAAAAACATAGACTGAGTGGTATAGTTAAACTATTGTTTGCATTACGGCTTTAAGACTTATGGCATCCTTAAAACGAGACCTTTTAGTAGACACCGCTTTAGAGCTCTTTAGTAAAAATGGTTACCGAGCAACTGGGATTGATAAAATTCTGGATGAATCGGGTGTGGCTAAAATGACCATGTATAAGCATTTTAAGTCTAAAGATGAATTGATTATTGCAGCTTTGCGTAAGCGTGATGAAAACTTTTCAATGCAGATAGTTAAGCGGATAAAGGAATTAGTTCCTCTACAAAAACACATTGATCCAAGAATTTCCAGATTAGTGTCATTTTTTGATGCAATTGATGAATGGATTAATAGCGATGCTTTTTATGGTTGTAACTTTATTGGTGCAAGTATTGAATTCAAACGAGAAGATGACCCTATACATGTAGCCTCATCTGCACACAAAAAGCTTGTTATTCAAATGCTGCAAGAATTGTTATCTGATTTACATTTGAAGGATGCGCCATATGTTGCCCGCTCTATTCACATGTTAGTTGAAGGCGCGATAGTAATGGCTGTAACAATTGGCTATAAAGATGCTGCTAAGCATGCAAAAGATTCTGCTCTTAAAATATTAAGCAGTTATGAAATGATACTCCCTCTAAAAATTTAACTTTGAGGATATTTAGGGTCAGAGTAAAAATACAATGTTATTAAAGATGAAAATTGTTACTTTGATCTCGATTATTATCGTTTAGCTTATTTGTATTTATCGCTCAGGGTTTTGAATTGTTTCATGAGATCATCGCAGGTCTGCTTGGGTGCTTTGCACTTACTTACGGTCACCGTTTCCTTGCTGTTTTTTCCATCAAAATGAATTGTTTTCTTGAATAATGCAGGAGAGACTTTATTTATATCTGGCGCAACGAACCAGTACACCCGGTCACCTTTTACCATTCGGGTAACAACAGTCCAGTTGCCATCCTGGGTAATGCTTGCATCAGGCGTTTGTGACGCTTCTTCAAACGCATCATAGGTCACTGTGGTATCAACCGAGACAGTCGCTTCCTGAGTTGCTTCTTCTTGGGGCTCGGAACAACCCGTCAGGAAGTGGATTGTAATTAAGGTAATAATGCTTAGAAAATATCTCATAATAGTTTTGTCATCGTCGATTTGTCAGTAATAATCATATTCTTAGAGAATACACTTTATTTTTAGATGCTGCGAACAAAATCTGGGGGAAGATCACCTGTTTTTCTACTATTAGAAATAATTGTGATCTGGTTCTGGTTTTTATCAATAGGCTAGAATAAAAAAGGACAGAGCCAATTTATTTTAATTCTTAGTTATAACGATTAGGTCTTTCACATTTGTAAAAACAATCATTATCTATGTAATAAGAGGGTGAGGTTTCTCAATTTTATAGCCTTGAACATAATCAATTAAGTAGTTTTCAAGTTCTGATAATATCTCATCATTTTCCACAAATTCTGCGATTATATCGAGACCAAGGCTGTGACCAATTTGACCAATTGATTTGATTACGCTCTGGTTATAGAGATTGTTTTGAATATCTCTGACAAAAGTACCGTCAATTTTAATATAATCCAGGGGTAGTTTACCTAAGTACTGGAATGAACTCATGCCACTGCCGAAGTCATCTAACGCAAATTTGCAGCCTCGTTGTTTAAAAATATTAATAAAATTGATGGCTGCGTTAAAGTTTGCAATGGCAACAGTCTCTGTTATTTCAAAAATTAGCTTGTCTGGTGAGGTGTTGGTTGAGTCAAGTTCATTGTTTAAGAATTCAATAAATGATTCATCGGTTAAGGTTTGACCAGATAGATTAATAGAAAAGTGCGTGTCATTTGATAAGACTTTATTGTTTTTTATTTTTTTAAAAAATGTACTGATAACCCACATATCAACTTTTGTCATTAGTGAATAACGTTCTGCAGCAGGAATAAATGAACCCGGTGAAACTATTTCACCATCCTTTTCTAGACGAATTAGAATTTCATGGATATCACTGTCGGCTTTATCGGAGAATGGTGACATCTTTTGTGAATACAGCACAAAGCTGTCTTCTTCAAGTGCTTTATTTATTGTGTGGAACCACTGAAGATCCCCCTGACGTTGCAGAATGTCTTCATCATTTTTTTGATAAACATGTATCCGGTTACGTCCTTTGTCTTTTGCCACATAACATGCCGTATCAACAGTCATCATGAGGTCCGACATTGTTTCGCCGTAAATTATAGGTACAACCCCAATACAAGATCCAATATTAAAAGAATGAGTACCCCAGGAAAATTTTATTTCAGATATTGATGATTTAATGTTCTCAGCTAGTTGTATCGCTTTAGGAATGTCACAGTTATAAAATATAATACCGAACTCGTCGCCGCCTAAACGAGCAAACAGATCATTTTTTCTGATATGTTCATTGATTTTTGAACTAATTATTTTAAGTAAATCATCTCCAGCCAGATGGCCGCAGGTGTCATTAATTATTTTGAATCTATCAAGATCGATATAGCAAAGGGTGTGGGCTTCATCAGTTGTTATATTATTGATGATTTCATTCATTTTCCCCTCAAATGCACGTCTGTTTGTGAGGCCTGTAAGGTCATCATGCGTAGCCTGATATGCAAGGTGATCTGACATTTTCTTTATACTGGTAAAATCATAAAATACCAGTACAGCTCCAACAACATTTTCATCTTTATCGAGGAGAGGGGTTGCGGTTTCCCTGATAGTATATTCAGTTCCATCGTTACAATTTAAAATATAACCAGATTCATGATGGATTTTTCTTGCATTCTCTATGCAATCCATAATTGGATAGTTAATTGTTTCATTATTATCTTCGTGCTTTATTATAAAAACATCAGATAGAGGCTTGTTGATCGCATATTTGCTTTTGAATCCAGTTAGTTTTTCAGCGGCAGGATTAAGGTAGATCACATTGCCATTGATATCAGTTGTTATAACACCCTCGCCAATCGCTTCAAGTGTTACCTGGGCTTTAGTTTTCTCAATAAACAGTTCATCTTCAGCACGTTGTTTATCATTGATTTGGGCAACTTCCAGGGAGGAGGTCATATCGTTAATGCCAAGAGCAAGTTCAGCAAGTTCGCCTGAAAAATCTATAGGGATTCTGTAGTTCAGATCTCCGTTTTTAATGATTTTTACACCGGAGGTAATATTGTTGATTGGGCTTGTTACACTACGCGAAAAAACAAGCCCGATGAGAATAGTAGCTATCGTTAAAACTAGAGTTACGAAAGCGCCATTATTTATAATGTCGGCTTTATTCATGTTAGCTGCTTTTAAACTCATGACTACGTGAACAGTGCCAACAGTATTGTTTTTACTGGTGTCTTCACTTGATTCACTATTTATGTCATCTATTTCGACAGATGTTTTTATAATGCGGGCTGTGAATTTTTTAAAATCATCTGTATCTGTCTTCTTTAGGTCTATTCCTCTCCAGCTGTTACCAATACTTTTTAAAACAACTGAGTCATTGTTATTTTCAATGTAAATTGCAACTATGTCTTTATTTTTTAATGTGTGACTGAGTGTTGAATCAAGGTATGAAAAATTGTCAGAAAATACACCGTATTCACTGACTGGGGCCAGGTAATTTACAATATTGCTTCCTAGCTCATCGAAATGCATATTTACTTCTTTAAGTCTTTCTGAAATCAAAATAGAAGCAAGCACTAGAGCTGTTACAACAACAGGCAATACGGATATAAGAAGCACTTTTGACCTAAATCGGATAGTCATTATTTTATTTTTCTCATTATTGCATTCTTCGAGTCAATACTTAGATTGAGAGACCTGGCAACGGCCGAGTTGATTTCAATAGAAAATTCATCCGGGTAATATTCTTTTTGTTCCTGTTTGCCATTGTTGTGAATTGTATTTACAAGGCTGGATGTTTGTTCAGCAATGTCTTCAATACTGGAGTACAAGCTGATCAGTGCACCTGCTTTCGCAAAAGCTTTTGAATAAGCAATGATTGGTATGTTTTTATGGTAGGCCGATAAAATAATGTTTTTTGAGTGAGTAGCGTTGTATATGGCTGCATCTGGTAGCGCCAGTAAGATATCATTACTATTTAACTGGTTTATAAGTGAACGAGCGACATTACCATGCTGATCAACGTGAATTTCTTTAAATAAGGTTTTATTTTTCTTTGTGGCAACTAGTAGTTGCTTTGATATTTTGGTGTTAGCTCGTGTGCTGGCCAGAACTAGTCGATGATTTTCAGTAAATAGTGCATTGAATAGCTCTACGTAGCGAATAGCGGGCTGGTTGATATATACACTGTAACAGTTGCTTACTTTACAGGTTACTGTGTTCAGGAGAGATTCATTATCAGGTATTAATGTATAAATAACAGTCTGTTGTACTTCGTAATTTGCTATTGTCTTTGCTGCTCGGGAACCGATAGAAATTATGAGGTCATATTTTTCGAAAGTGTCATCATTAATATTGTGTGAGTGGACTTTTGTAAGGGTATGGCTTTCATTTAAGCCGCTTTCTAATTCGGAATAAAAATGCTGGTAAATTTGGTTGTCGCCACTTATTACAGTCAGTACATTCTGTTGTGAATAACAAAGTGCTGGTATTAATAAAAGACAAACTAATGCGTACTTCGTTATTGAAGATAAAAAATTTGCTGAATAATATAAATAATACATTTTCAAAGATTCAAGTATGTACTTATAATTCCATACTAAAACTCACATAGCCTTGTCTGTCATAATTATTGAATAATCTTGTTTCGACCTGGTCGTCTGTTATATTTTGTAAAACTAGTTTTAGTTTTGAATTGTGTTTTCCTATTTTAAATGATTTTGTAAGGGTGAGATCCAGTCGGTTTCTTGAGTCCTGTTGATCCACTTCGCAACATAGCTGTTGATAACTGCTCGTATAATAATATCCCAAAGCACCAATCAGCTTTCTACTAAAGTTATGAATAAGAAGTAATGATGCATTGTGTTTAGGTGTTCCTGTTTCATAATCAAGAGCATCTCCATATAATAAATTATCAGTAGTTATTTTTGTATTTGCATAATTAAGTTTAGCCTTCGTATTTTTAAATTTTTGAGAGACTGTGACTTCTAAACCAGTAATGTCAAATTCATCTCCTTGCAAAAAACCTCCCGTTCCGATTGACCAGTCCTGGACAATGACATCCGAGATTGTGCTCTTATAGATTCGAGCATCAATTTCAGTCGTGTTATTGTTTAAGTTACCGATATAGCCAATATCGAAAGATTTAATTTGTTCAGGGTCTAAATCAGTCAGGTCAGTCCAAACAGTTACATCGGAGGAAAAAAGAGGGACATAGACAACCCGGTTTGTGTACTCTTCTAATACAAAAGGACTTCGTGTTGATTCTGCATATGAAACACGAGCCGTATGGTTTTTATTAAAATGGTGATTTAATGCTACTCGTGGTGCCGTCGTGATGCCGCCAGTATCATTATCGTCGCGTAATATGCCGATATTAAGAACATTACTTTCACTTATGTTTAATGCTGTATTTACAAATACTTGTTTGGTCTCTATGTCCTTATCAATGTTGTATAGGTATTGTGGTGCAATGGTATTATCTATTCTATACAAACCACCGGCGGTTAAACTGTACATATCTGATGATGTTGTATATGAGAACTCGATATTTTTTCTTTCCGTGCTTGCGCTCTCATCAATGAAAACAATACCGAATCCATCACTGGTAAAATCGCCATTATATGTGTTTTTGTCATCAAATTTTTGTTGATAAAAATTTACATTGAAGCTGTCTCCATCTGAAAAATGATGTTCCCATTTTCCCTGAAGATATGTTTGCTCAATAGTCTTCGTATGTTCTGGCAGACTATCGTTTAGAGTCGGGGTGCTATCTTCCTGAAAATCACCTGAATTGTAATTAAACGCAAAGGTTATAATATCTTTTTTAGTAGCCTGATAATCACCACGAAAAGATGCAATCATCAAGTCTTTGTCATCATATCTTTCTTCAAAGCCATCATCATAGCGTGCCCCAAGTGACAATCTATAGTCGAAATTATCAATGCTACTGCCATGGGTTACATATTGCTCACTTCGTCCATTATTGCCTTGATTGATCTTAACCCTTGTACCGGCGTCTAATGTGGCAGCGCGGGTGATAATGCTGATGACACCTGTCATTGCATTTGGTCCATAACTTGCTGAGCTGGGGCCACGAATAACCTCTATTCGCTCAATATCATCGATCGTAATGCCCAGTTGTGTCCACGGCATTTCACCAAAACTCGGTGTATAAACCGACATGCCATCAATAAGTACCTGAAGTCTTACTCTGTAGCGATCAAAAAGAAACTGGTAGCCGACATTTGCGATATGACCACTGTCGTAGTTAACCAGCATACCGGGGGCAAGCTTTAGTAAGTCGGCTATTTCAGTGAAGCCAGAACTCTCTATCATTTCCCGGTCAATAATAGTGGTTGCAACAGGAGAATCCATCTTAGGTTGCTTTAGTCGCGTCGCCGTCAATATGACGGGGAAATCATTAAAAAAATCACTTTCAGTTAATGTGGTTAATGCCGGTTCTTGAGCAGAAGCTGGCTGGGAAAATGCATGTAATATTGTGATAAATGATACAAATAGAGATTTTCTAAACATAATTAAAAGTCGCTTGCCTATAGATACTGCCACTAAACAAGGTGCTTGAGGGCATAAATCATTATTGTTATATAATTATAGTAAGTAATATTCATATTACTATTTATACACATATATAGAAACCGGGTACGAACACTAGAAGTATAGGAGATATAATTAGGGGAAGCTCTGATAAGAGCCCTAAAAAAGTGGGATAAGAATACAGACTTCTCTAATATTAGAAATATATAAAATAAACATCATAAGATTAAACTCTTATAAGGACGCTCCTATGCAATCAAACCCGACTGTTTATCACATTCCCATCTGTCCTTTTTCACAGCGAATAGAAATTCTACTTACGCTTAAAGGCATTAAAAATGAGGTTAATTTTGAGCTTGTTGATATAACAAAAGACTTACCAGATGCATTAGCAGAAAAAACGGGCGGCTCTACTGAGTTTCCTGTTTTAGAAACTGGTGATGGTAAAATCTTAAGAGAAAGTCTGGTTATATTACAGTACCTGGAAGATGGCTTTGACGAACGCCTTGTCGCACAGCAAGACCCCTACAAACGCGCGATAGAAAACTGGCTAGTTAAGTTTGAAAATGACTTTGTTATGCAAGGTTACATCTGGCTTTTAAATCAGGATATAAATCAATGTGATGCAATGAGGGAAAGTATGCTTAAACAATATGAGCGTCTTGATGATTTTCTCGAGGAACATTCTCAGTCGGGTCCTTTTCTGTTTGAAAGTTTTGGCTGGGCTGAGACGGTATTTACGCCTTTCTTTATGCGCTTCTGGTTTTTAGAATACTATGAGGGCTTTCAACTACCGAATACAAAACAATATGCAAGAGTTAGAGAATGGGTTGATGCCTGTATAGAACACCCTGCTGCACAACAGGTGACGAAAGAAGAAATCATCAAACTTTATTACGATTACTCAAAAGGTGCGGGCAATGGCGCCTTGCTTCCCAATCGAAAACGTTCTTCTTTTGTTTTTAAACCTGAATGGGACGCTCGTCCATGGCCATCTAAGGATAAATATAAACACAGTGCAACTGATGAAGAATTGGGTCTTATAATTAATTAAAGGTGAAGTTTTCCTATTCACGATTCATTTGTTTTTTTGTTTTGCTTGTTGCCTGTGCAGTGAATGGATCGTCTGGCCAGTAGTGTCGTTTGTATTTTCCGCGCAGATCTTTTTTTACATCGTGATAAGTGGTTTTCCAGAAGCTGTTTAAATCTTGAGTTACCTGCATGGGATGTCTCGCTGGTGATAATAAATGCATCATCAGTTTACAGTGACCATTTAATACCGTAGGTGTGTCGTATAGACCAAAAACTTCTTGTAGTCTGACGGCAAGTACGGGTTGCACCGGGTCGCTGTAATCAATGTTCACAGCAGAACCGCTGGGTACGCTGATTCTCTCTGGCGCTAATTGCTTTATCAGTTGCTGTTGTTCCCAGCTGAGCTGATTTAAAAGCACGCTATACAAATCCAGTTTGAAACATTGCTTGATGCTGTTTTCATTACTTAAGTGAGGTTGCAGCCATTTATCCAGCGTATCGCTCAGAGTCTGTTCTGAAAAATCTGGAAGAGGCTGGTCGGTAAACTGTTTTTTAACAGCGGGATCGATATTAGGGGTGTTATTATGGTGGTGGTTAATAAATTGCACACGTTGTTTTAGACTGTTGGTTTTCGCGTTCCAGTTTAGGCATTCTAGTCCTGACTTTCTCACTGCCTGTATCAGACACTGTTGTATCGCTTCTTGAGTTTCTGAGTTTTTTACATTGCGCAGGGTTGTTTCCTGAAGAATTATTTTACCAATGCGACTGGTTTGTTTTGATTCAACGCGTTGTGCGTTTTCGTTCCATTCAACACGCTCTTCGTGCTGAATGTTTTCAATAAAATATTCCTGTAATTGTTCATCACTAATTTCTGCCGCCAGATAAATGCAGGCTTCGCCTTGCTTAGCATCAAGATTGGCAACCACTAGATAATCATGTAGGTGCTGCTGTAAGTAGTGAGGAATAACAGCGCCTTTACCATTGCTGAGTAAATAACTTGCTTCGCTACCCCTGCGTCGTTTGGCGATTCTGTCGGGGTAGGCGCAGGCCAGAAGTACACCGCTGAGGTTATTGTCTGGTGTCTCTTTATTTAAAGTAACTTTACTACAGTTTTTTACTCGCTTAAAAAAATCATCGGCTGTTTGTATTATGCGTTTGCATTGCTGGTTATCTATGCCTTGATGGTTTGTGTTGTGAAGGTTCGAGCGGCGATGCACAAGCACATTTAGCCTGTCATGAATGTCGGCACTCTTATCGGCATTAGTCTGGTATAGGTCTTTCTCGCAGAGCAGGCTGGCGATCAGGCAGGCGTGATAAGTCTGGTCGAGTTTAAGCGCAGCTAACATCATGTGTGCTAAGCGTGGATGTGTGCCCAGTCTCAACATATCGCGACCGTGCGCAGTAATTTTTCCGCTATCATCTATGGCACTGAGTTGTTGCAGTAATGTTCTTGCCTGTTCAGTGGCACTGATTGGCGGCAGATCCATCCACTGTAATTCATCAACCTGGGGCGCGCCCCAGTTGGCTAGTTCCAGCACTAATGATGACAGGTCGCTGTGTAAAATTTCAGGCGATGCATGTTTGAGTAAACGCGGCTGTTGCTCTGCTGCCCACAAACGGTAACAGACACCGGCGGATAACCTTCCTGCACGTCCACTGCGTTGCACGGCTGAGTCTTGTGAAATGGACTGGGTGTTGAGCCGGTTCATGCCCGAGGCTGGACTGTAATCCAGTATGCGCTCCAGTCCCGAATCAATTACACAGCTAATACCTTCAATGGTGATACTGGTTTCTGCGATATTGGTGGCCAGAACAATTTTACGCATGTCTTTATCTTGGGGCGATGCGATAGCCAAATCCTGTTGCTGTTTATTTAAACTTCCATGTAGCGGTGCAATCAAAATATTCTTGATCGTTTCGTTATCAAGGATTTTTTTTAACTGTCTGGACAGCAGGTTAATTTCTTTGACACCGGGTAGAAATACAAGGCAGTTACCTTTGTCTTCATGAATGAATTTTTTGACGGTGTTCGTCAAATTTATCATCAGTTGTTGTTGTGGATTTATGTTGTTGTGACTGATCACCTTATCGAGATATTTGATGTCGACAGGAAAGCTGCGACCTTCGCTCTGAATGATAGGTGCGTTATCCAGCAAGTTCGCTACAGCATCAGTATTCAGTGTCGCCGACATCACCAGAATTTTTAAATCTTCGCGTAATATCTGCTGGCTTTGTAAACACAGTGCCAGTGATAAATCTGCATGTAGGCTGCGTTCGTGAAATTCATCAAAAATAACCAGCGCTGTGTTTTTAAGTTCCGGGTCTGCCTGTAACTTACGCGTTAAAATACCTTCGGTGACCACCAGTATTTTTGTTTTATCACTAAAGCAGTTGTCCTGACGAATCTGGTAACCGACGGTTTCACCGACTTTTTCATCCAGTAAAAAAGCCATTCGCGTCGCCGCATTGCGTGCAGCAAGTCGGCGAGGTTCGAGCATAATTATTTGCCTGTAACCTAACCAGTTCTGGTCGAGCAGAGCGATGGGAACGGCGGTGGTTTTACCTGCACCCGGTGGGGCTTGTAATACAAGACGATTGTGAGTGGTTAATTTGTCTTCGATGTCCGCTAGAACATCATTGATGGGGAGGGTTTTCATGGAGCGATTATAACTGAATATGATAGATAAATATTTGGCTATCTGTCTTCTGTTCTTACTAAATAATTGATCTTGCTGATGTACTTAGCGGCATAAAATACTGGAGTTTTTATGAAAAAAAGAACAAACTCAACTGATTACGGAGTAGTGATTAACTTAATTTAAGGGGGTTGCCCCCTTTAAATAGTACTCTGATCCCGTCTAATGTTGGTGAATGGCTGTAATGCATTCATTAAAAGTCGCAGATTTTTTTAGAAAGTTTATCTTATTTATCAGTTATAAATGCTGAGTAGTGTAGATAGGCTGATTACAATAATTATAAAAAATATAAACAAGTTACCAAATTATGATTTTCATTCCTTATAGTGCTGAACTTAAGCTTAATCGAATTCCTTATGTGACTTATGTTGTGATGTTACTGTGTATTCTTGTTTATTATTTGCAAGTAACCAACAATGCTGAGATATATCAATCAACCTCCGGTTACTGTCAGTCAATTTATAAACCAGACAAAAGAGTAGCGAATGATTATCTAACACAGAACAAACGTTTTTGTGTGCAAATTTTGTCCGGGCTGCAAATATATTACCGTGATGGTGATGATGATTTTAAGGCGTATTTGCATGATGGTATACGCTTTGAGAAAAATGAGAACCCGGAGAAGGAACTTGCCTCAATAAGACGGCATTATGATGCGTTACAGGTTTACGCGCCATCCAGTTTAGATCAGGCACTGATGCATTATCCTGACAGTTTGAACCCTGTCAAAATGATTACATCATCTCTGGCGCATGGTAGTTTCATGCACATCTTTTTTAATCTGTTATTTTTTTTGGCGTTTGCCCCTGCGCTGGAAGTGTTAATCGATAACCGCTGGAAATTTATTAAGGTGTTGCTGGTCATTAGTTTTGTGACAGGCATTGCCTACAGCATGATGAGTATTGGATCGAAACCTATTCCAACTCTCGGCTTATCGGGTGTTGTAACAGGCATGATCGGGTTGTCAGCTTACCTGATGCCGAAGGCCAGGATACGCGTGTTATTTTGGCTGATTGTTATTGTTAAAAGACTCTATATACCGGCGTGGATTCTGGCGGTCTGGTATATCGGCTGGGATATGTATGAGTTATTTAAATCGGGTAACAGTGGTGGCGTTAATTTAATGTCTCATGTTAGTGGCGGGATAACGGGTTACGTATTGGGCATGTTGTGGTTTAAAGAAAGACGTGAAGAATACCAGGACGAGTTGAATGACGAAATTAATATTCAGCGCCGGAGCCGTAGTGTGCTGACAGCTAACCCTGACTATATCAGCGATGGTAAAAAAATTGCACAACGGATGGAGCAAAAAGCCAGTAATCGTGACTATGAAGAGTTTATGAATCGTCTTTATCTGTATGTGAGTACAGATCGACATAGTGAAGTCGTGGTTTTGATGCTGAATGATTATGAACGTCAGCAGGGCAGTGTTTCTATTTATGAAGAAATGTTCGGACGGATGTCGCAATGGTGTCATGGTCGTTCGTTATTATGTCTGGGGCGTTTAATTATTGATATGTATATGCAGGCACACCAGACGGGTAAAGCACTTCAGTATGTAGAGCGCTGTCAGTCTATTTCAAAAGATTTTATTGTGGCTAAGAATGATCAGCTGATTTTATTAACGCAGGCAGCCATCGAACTAGAACGTTATAGCATGGCTTACCATCTGGTTCGCAATGCTAAACAGCGATACGCTGGAAAGCTGGATATCGTGCATTGTCGTTTACTGGAAATTGAATTGTTATGGCGACATCTGGATGAGCATGAACAAGCAAAATCAATGATAAAAAATTTATTGATTAGCAAACCTTCTACGCACCAGGAAGAAATATTTGAGCTTGCTACCAGTATTAGCAGTACAAAGTTGTAATGGTTTAAATTAAAACAGGATTAAGGATCAATCTTTTGCATTTAATTTTATTTTTTCTAGGTAGTTACCCTGAGCTGGTCTGATAATTTTGAGGACGGCGTTAAATGGTTCTGATAATATTTGTGCCATGAAAATTTCTGTTCGCTTTTTAATACCGATGTTTGCATTGATGCTGGCCCTGTTTGGTCAGATCAGTACGGTATTGCAATATGATGAGCAGGAAATACTTCTCGATGAGTTTATCGACGTTAGTGTACTGGCACTTGATCTGGGCGATGATCCGGATAGCCTGGTTGCTTTAGCCAGAGTTAAAACTGTTTGTTATCAGTCCAGCCATTCTTTTAGTGCTGCTACGCACGAATTAACACCCCGCAAGACAACGTGCCCTAATGCACGTGCCCCTCCACTGGTTTAATTAAACCTCAACCTGATTTTTACAGTTATTTTTTAACTGTGATGTTTATTGCGCGTGAATGCGTGCGTGTAATAAATGCCTGATAAGGGCACTATTTTTTAAATCATCAAGTTCATACAAAAAAGTTGATATACAAGGAGATTGTAATGAAAAAAAGTAAACTAATGACTTTGGTAACAGCCGTGTTATTTCCGGTTGCCTTTATGCCAACAGCCGGCATGGCTGAAAGCAGTTCGCATGGCGCTCACGAGGCGCATGATGCAGTTGCAGATAGCGTGATAAGCCACCAGCGTTCAAAGCTAGCAAAAAACACGAAAGGCAAAGGGTTTGGTCCTCAGTCGCCACGTGATATTGATTCAGCTACTGGCAATAACAACCGCATGTTTAGTGAGGCGCCTGCTTATACTGAAATGAATTTATGTAATATTCATTTCCATAAGAACGCTGAACACAAGGGTGGTGAGTTTACCAAGTATGCCGGAAATGGTGATGGTCATGGTTTCCTGAGTGGTTATGAATACGCGGGTAAGTTAAACAAAAAAGACCTGATGCCTGTGCATGGTGATATCTGCCCGAGTAAACACGGTGCGCTTTTCGCTGGCGACACCATCGAAGTTCACTACGTGCATTCAACGGCTAATATTGTACCCGGACCAACTCTGGGCGCTTGTCTGAGTGATGTCATTAAAAACCCACAGCTTCGTGTTGAAACTCAGGTTTATGTACTGGTTAATGATGACCGCGCAGCGGACTTTAGTAAGCTGGCAGCTCACGGTGTGAAGAATGGTTATCAGCAGGCTCTGAATATTCCTGCTAATACTGGCAAACCTATACAGTATGACGGTTCTACGACTGGCCCTGGTTACAATGAGAAAGGTTCACCATTCCAGGTTAGCTGGAGTGTACGTCCTAAAGTTGCCAGAGTTAACATCAAGACAGTAGGTAAATGGTGTAAAGGTAATGTGTTTAAGGAAGACCATGGCCATGGCGTACGTAACCTGGTTATGAACCCAGAGCTGCTTTCTGACATCAAATAAATGATGTAAGTCGGGGTCGATCCGGTCAAGAAGTAAGCTAAATAGAGCCTGTAACGACGGTGAGATTCACCGGATAATCGTTACAGGCTTTTTTTATTCTGTAAGCGTGCTGATATACTTAGCGACTTACATTACCGGAGTTATTATGAAAGAAGAGCAAGCCCAACAGATTGCAGAGCAGTGGTTAACTGAAGCGGCAGAGAGTGCCGGGAATAAAGACCTTCAGGGTCACATGGGAATGATATCAAAACGCATTAGAGTTGAGGGTGTTCCCGGCTTTGATAATCTTGATTACGATATCTGGTATGAGCAGTGTAAACAGCAGTTTGAAAAGTCGATGATAAAAAGCATTGGTTACAAGGGCTTTAACTACATCAGTGCTATGGAGACACAGATTGTATTCACTGTTCATGAAACGGTGGTGGGAACAGATGGCACCCTGAACGAACAGATCGTAGAAATGTCGCTGGAGAAAGAAGACGATGATGTGTGGAGACTGGTGATGGAGCGAGTGCTTATCGAGAATGATGCAATGAGAAATCATGAGGTAGCAAAAGAAAAAGCTTCAGACTCGACTACAAACTAAAGGGGTTGGTGAACACAAACACTAGGCGATTTAGAGGATTGTTTCTAATATATCCCTTTAAATTTACCTTGTGATTTAATTACTCTTTGCTGATTCAAGGTAGTTAATATACTGTCCTTTAACTTGTCTGAAGAATACATTGCAGTTTTTTAGCTCTAAATCTAAAGGTTGTTTTGAAACTGCAGTGATATTAGGGTTTAATTCAAAAGTGAATGTCAAGTCACCTTTTTTTCTAATTAGTCGATTAAATAAATTAACTTTTTCACTTAATTAATGTCTTGCTGTTTGAAATAGAAGGGTTAATCCAGAGAATTCTTCCAATAATATTGCAAGAGCATTCTGGAATCTTAATCTCAAACTGTCCACCATTTTAGGTGCTGTTTCCAATAATTAGACATAGCCTAAAGATAATCAGTAGGGGGGGGGTACCGGTGGTCTTAATATATTCTTATAAAGTGAATTTCTTATGTGAAATAACCATATTTAGTCATGGTCTTATCGTAGGTGTCCTTAGGTAAAAGTATTGTAACAATTGATTGTAAAAGGCAGAAAAATACTTAATTTATATCTAATATAAAAATTAAGTATGTTTGAGATATGGAATAATGCCAAATAAAACGCGATGGATACTGATTTTTAGTTTCTTTATAACACTCATGATTTTTTTTGGGGTATTGAGCTATGGCTTAGCTCAGTTCGAATCGGTTAGGAATCAAAGCAGAAAAATAGTTCAAAACAACAACACCAAAACCGAATTAATCGTTTCAATGTTGTCCTCAGCCAGAGAAAGAGTAGTCGATCTCTTTGCTATGGTTAACTCTGACGATCCTTTCATACGGGACGATGTCTTTCTTCACTTTAATAAACAGGGTGCAATATTTGCAAACGCCAGAGGCTCGTTGCTTGATCTTGAATTATCCTCACAAGAACAAGAACTGCTGTTACAGCAGGGTAAGCTCACAGGTGTGTCAGTCCCGCTACAGAATAAACTGGTTGAACTGATTCAGACAGATGAAATACAGCAGGCGAAAGATTTATTGAACGAAGAAGCTGTTGAAGCACAAAATAAAGTACTTGAGCAACTAGTAAAATTACTTGATCTCCAGCAACGAAGTTCCAATGAAATATTAGTAGAAATTGACAAGGAGTACGGGTCAGGAAGATATCTTATCCTGTTCTGGTCATTGATTGCTTTTCTACTCGGTGGCATTGTTGCGCTCTTCGTAATAATCAGAACAACAAAAATAGAACATAAACTATTTGAAGAAGTCGAAAAGGCAAGAGCAACACTTGGTTCAATAAGTGATGCAATTATCCGGACGGATAAAAACGGAATCATAGTCTATTCAAATATAAAAGCAGATGAAATGCTGGAAACCGATCTGACGGGATTAGAGGTTAAAAAAGCATTGTATTTTATGCATGATAATGATGTCAGAGATGCAGAAGAAACATCACGTAACGACTTGGGTCAGTATCTTATTACAGTTCAGAATAAAAAACGATGGCTAGAGATCACTCAGGATAATATTAAGAGTGAAACAGGTGATATAACTGGAAAAGTACTGGTGTTGCATGACCTGACTGAAGTTATGAAAGGAAAAGAAAAACTCGAAGCTGCAAATACCAGTCTTGAGGCCAGAGTCAAAGAACGGACGGAAAGGTTACAAAACACAAACAACCAGCTTGAAGAATCGCTAAATTCACTGGCAGCAGCACAAGAGCAACTCGTACATTCAGAAAAAATGGCGGCTTTGGGTGGGCTGGTTGCAGGTATTTCGCATGAGATCAATACACCGATAGGTATCGGTGTAACATCAGCAACAAATATCGAAGAAAAAATGCACGAACTGGAAGAAGTATTTTTGTCCGGTAAACTGACCCGTACCGAATTTGAGTCCTATATAAACCATACCAGAAAAGCGCTGGATATTTTAATCAGCAATCTCCGTCGTGCTTCAGACCTGATTCGGAGCTTCAAACAGGTAGCTGTCGATCAGACTAGTGATGAACTCAGGGATATTGATCTTAGAAGTTATTGCGATGAAATAATCATGAGTTTGCACCCGAAATTAAAATCTACAAATATAAACATTAAAAATATTATTCCAAACGATATACATATATATACAAATCCAGGTGCTATTTACCAGGTTATAAGTAATTTAATTCTGAACAGCATTGTCCATGCATTTGATAAAGAGAGTCCTGATAAATTGCCAGAAGTAATTATCGATTCAGGATATAGCGGCGATGAAGTTATCATAAACTACAGTGATAACGGTAAAGGGGTGGATGAGGATGCGCTATCGAGAATATACGAGCCTTTTTTCACTACCAAAAGAGGTCAGGGTGGAAGTGGTCTGGGTATGAATGTGGTTTACAATTTAATAACGACTTCGCTAAAAGGTAAAATCAATGCCACAAGTGAATTAGGTAATGGCTTAAGTGTGATAATGAATATACCTGTGCAGCAGAAAGGAGATACCCATGAGCACTGATGATCTGTTATTTTCAAATGAAAAAAGTGAGCCGCTGGTAAGTCAAAAAATTTATGAAAAATCCTGGAAAGTTCTCATAGTTGACGATGAGCCATCGATCCACGATATCACTGTCCTTGCGCTTGATGGCTTTGATTTTGAAGGAAGAAATATAGAGTTTCTACATGCATATAAAGCAGAAGATGCGATTAAAATATTATCTCAGAATAACGATATTGCACTGGCTCTGGTCGATGTTGTCATGGAAAATGAGCATGCAGGACTTGATCTTGTAGATCAAATCAGAAACGAGCTAAACAATACAGTCATCCGTGTCGTATTGCGTACCGGTCAGCCAGGGCAGGCTCCCGAAAGATCGGTCATCAAAAAGTATGATATTAATGATTATAAAGAAAAAACGGAGCTGACTTCCCAAAAATTATATTCAGTGGTTTATACGAGTATTAGGTCGTATCGTGACCTTTCAGCGCTTGAAGCTAACAGAAAAGGCCTTGAAAGAGTTATTAAAGCATCTACTGAAATTTATAAAGTACAGAAACTATCAGAATTGATAAATGGAATACTTGATCAGCTGGTTGCAGTTCTTTATCTTGATCAGGATACACTCTATGTAAACTTTGACAGTGTCGCAATTGAAGGAATAGCCGGTGAGGCGCGTATTTTGGCGGGAACAGGAAAATACACACAGCTTGCTGGTGAAAGTCCATTTGATAAATTAGATGATGATGTTGTCGATATTTTAAAAGCAACAATCGAAAATAAAAAAATTACCTCAATTGGTAATATGTATGCAATCTATTTCAGTCCGGATGAAAGTCTGGATGACGTTTTAATTTTCTCAAGTCAGCATACTCTTTCTCAAGACCATCTCCATTTGTTGGAGTTATACTGTAATAATCTCGGTGTTGCCTATAAAAACCTTTTGCTGCATAAAGACGTGGAAGATACTCAACGGGAAATTTTATACATGCTGGGCGAGGCCGTTGAAACACGTTCAAAAGAAACCGGTAGCCACGTAAGAAGAGTCGCGGAATATTCAAGCTTACTGGCAAAGATTATCGGCTTACCCAACCATGAAGTTGAACTTGTATTGCTAGCGTCACCATTACATGATTTCGGAAAAATAGGAATACCAGATAAAATATTACATAAACCAGGAAAGCTCGATGAAACTGAGTGGGATATCATGCAAACGCATGCGGAATTAGGGCACTCAATGCTCAAAAACTCAGACCGGGGCATCATGAAAGCTGCAGCGTTGATTGCGGGTCAGCATCATGAAAAATGGGATGGTTCTGGTTATCCAAATAGACTAAAACAGAACGACATACATATCTACGCAAGAATAGCAGCCCTCGCAGATGTGTATGATGCATTAGGTAGCAAACGCTGCTACAAAGATCCATGGCCAATGGAAAAAGTAATGGACCTGATTAAATCAGAAAGTGGAAAACACTTCGACCCGGACCTTGTTGAATGTCTATGCAACAATCTCGAAGCATTTGAGGAAATCACAAAAAAATATCCTGATTGAATGCGAATACTTAATGCACTTTATTCATTTATAAATTAAAGGGGTTGGTGAAGCTCCGCTCCTCAAGTTTATCTCTGAGTCGTTCTGCCCCTGCATTCTTGCAGTCGTGCATTATTCTGGCTCTACTTGGCTCAGGACAGCCACTCGACCATTGGTCACATCTTCTCTATGGTGGTCTTATGTAGGCAATAAATGAGAATTGTTAGGTTAGCGTTTGCCAGCGACCCCTCTAATGCGCCTTTAATGCTAAGATCTAGATATACTTATCAACAAGCATCTATTGATGGTGAAGTAGCTGGAGAGATGCTTAGTTTGTCTCTTAATAATCAGTTAGCTAAATAATGGAATGTTAATCTGTATTTATCTAAGGGGTTATCAGACTCAGTAGTAGATCCAGGAAGTGGTTTGACATTAAATCGAAGGTTATTATGTACAAATAATCTATCAAGCTGATAGTTAGCTGCATGTAATCTATAATTTTATATCTAATCAATACTAACTAAGGGTCAATAAACAGTAAAATCACATGTCTAATCCTGCACTGAAATACCTTATCCCAATTAATGAGTTACATAATGATCAATGGGATCAGATAAATAAAAGATCAGTCTCTAAAAGCTTTCCTGTTGGTACGGTCCTTGCGAAAAATGAATTTCGAAACTGGTACATCTATCTGCTTGATGGTGAAGTTAGTGTTGTAAATAAACATGGTCACCAGCATTTTCTTTTGTCTGATAATGAACGTTTTAAAAAACCATTGTTTGGCGATCTTGATGGGTTTAATAAGGTAACAAGCAATAGTGATATTAATATCATTATGTATGATCGGAACTTATATAGCCTGTTAAAGCATAATGCTGAACTTGAATCAGAGGTGCTTGAAACTATCAGTGTCGATAAGGTAGAAAGTGAAATATTTGATAAAGTATTTTCTGCATATTCGAGCGGGACAATTGAAGTGCCCTCTCTACCAGATATTGCAATTAAAATTCGTAAGGCTGTTGAAAATACGAATGTGACCATCGAAGATATTGCTCACATTGTTGAAGCCGACCCGGCTATTGCTGCGCATTTATTAAAGTTGGCAAATGGTCCAATGAACAGAACTATTAATCCTATATTAAGTATTCGTGATGCTGTGATGCGTTTGGGTGTTCATGGAACGCGTGATTATGTGCTTGTGATTACAATTAGTAACCTGTTTAAGACTAAGTCACCTTTATTGAAAAAAATCATGAAAGAGTTTTACACGCATAGTGTTCAGGTGGCAGCCATGTGTCTGTCTATTGCCCGATTGGAAAAAAGTTTGAAGCCTGAGTCGGCATTGCTGGCCGGGCTATTACATGATATTGGTGTGATTCCTATTTTGAATTATGCAAGTCAGATTTCAACTGATTCTGATATAGAAAATGAAATAATTACTGTGATAGAAAAACTCAAACCGCTGGTTGGTAGTATGATGTTAAAACAGTGGGGACTTGATGAAAGCTTTATCTGTGTGGCCGAAAATTCTGAAAACTGGTTTCGTGATGATTCTAAAAAATTAGACTATGGTGATCTGGTTGTTATTGCTCAGTTACAGAACTATATTCGGTCTCAACTGAGCGGTGAAGTTCCTAATATTGAAACAGTTCCGGCGTTTAAAAAAATAAAACTATTGTCCGATGATCCAGATTTAAGTAATAAGATACTGCAGATCGCTCATGAGGAGTTGCATGAAGTGATGTCATTACTTTCAAAATAGGCAATACGTTTATATAAGTTATGCCGATAAGAAAAATGGTTGATGATAAACAGGTTGAATGTTGCTTTTATCTTATCCTTTCTAATTAACGGAACTAATAATAAGAACCTCAGAGATCGGCCTGTCTTCACATAGTTACGAACTATTGCTAGATTAGATCTGCTAAAAACAAATATACTCGGTACGAAGATCAATAAAAAGGGATAGTGAAGCTATCGTACCTGATCTACGTCCTTTCAGGCGACAACTGAGTGTCATTAAAATGTTTCATTTTCTCTACGATGATTTCGGTTTGTTTTTGAAATGTTCTTTAATTTGTTCACACATGTCTTGACGTTTGACTTGTGGTGTAAACCAGACAATATCAAAAGGTAATGTTTCAGTCTTCCAGACTTTTGCATAAGATGCCGCCTGGTTAATGTCCTGTTCAACTTCGATAAAACCCACGGATAATGTTTTATTGTTGTCAATATAGATGGGTGCTGCCAGATCATTACGCACGTGACCTAAACCTGCAATCAAAACATTGATCGGTGACTGGCTTTTTAAAAGGCTGTGCGCCATCGTTGCATCGCGCAGACGCTGACCAAGTGCCATTGACTTGCTGCTGTTGTCATCCAGCATGTTGCAGTGTGATTGATTGATTTCATATTGCAGTTTGCTTTGTTGTTTTTTTGTAAAGGGCATTCGATCTAACATGCGCTGGTACGCTGGTGGTAGTTTGTTATCATTTTGCATAACTATGTGCATGAGTTGCTTGCGACTTATATTGGCTGCATTAATTTGATAACCAGCAGCTATCACGTCTGTGAATAATGCCTGATAACGACTTTCATATTGCCAGTTGTTTTTAATTTTATTCAATGTCTCAATCATCTGGCTGGCAGAGGTGACCGTTTGTTTGGCTAACAGATCAGCCTGAGAATTGTCGATCATCTCGAAGGCGACACTGGCTTGTTGCCGGTTGTTTTTCAATTGCTGGATAAACCAGGCCTGATGTTGATGATGTATCTGATTGTCATGTCGTTCACCAAGTAACAGGTACCTGGTATTTTGCATCTTTGCGATCACATCTGCCTTATTGATAAAGGTTTGTTGTTTTACATCCCAGATTTTACCAACCAGTTTATGATTCTGTAGCGTGAGCTGAGGTTGGTTAGTTAATGAGGCACAGCTCGGTAGTAAGCCCGGCAGACTTGCAATAAATAATAATGGAATCAGTGAATGGTGTAATGTTTTCAATTGAGGCGCTCTAAACTATATGTATGAGAAAAAATTATAAACAATTGTGGTCTTGATGGATATAGAGTAATGAGGACAGTCTCAATTGTTTCTAATATTAGAGAAAACTGTTCTTTTACCTCTTTAATTTATTCACCGCTCTCTTAAATTTATGTCAGAATGTAAGCATAGAAACTAACGGTTCAACTACAATGTCATTACTTATTCTTTATCTCGTTATCGCCATTGGCGTTTCTTTTCTCTGTTCTATACTTGAAGCTGTTTTGCTCTCTATAACCCCAAGTTATGTTGAAACCGTTGCAAATAACCATCCTAAAGCAAGCAAGGTGCTGATAAAAGTCAAAAGTCGCCTCGATGAGTCCATTTCAAGTATTCTGATATTAAATACTTTTGCTCATACTATGGGTGCGGCGGGGGTTGGAGCACAGGCTGCTAAAGTGTTTGGGGTGCGTTGGGAAACATTAATAGCTGTTTTGCTAACACTAACTATTCTCTATTTTTCTGAAATCATCCCTAAAACAATAGGGGCTACATTTTGGCGTCAGTTAGCTATTCCGTCTGCCAACATCATTTACTGGCTGGTCAAGCTGGTTTACCCATTGGTTTGGGTCTCAACTTTAATCACAAAAATATTTAGCAAAAACAGATCAGATGAAATTAGTCGTGAAGAAATTATTGCACTGGCATCTTTAGGTCACAAAATGGGGTCATTGGTTACGCAGGAAAACCAGTACCTTACCAATGTCTTACGTCTGCGAGATATTAAGACAGAACAAATCCTGACGCCGCGCAGTGTCATGCATAGCATGGATGAAAATATAACGGTTAGCGAGGCATTGGAAGATGAAAAAACAAGACAGTACTCACGTATACCTGTTTATAAAAATAATCATGATGCTATCACGGGTTTAGTGACTAATCGTGAGCTCTTTATCGCAGAGCGTGGAGGAAAGGGCAATACAACTATTGGTGAATATTCCAGACCGATTACACGAGTATCTGAAAATTTGCCAGTGCAACAGTTACTCGATCTGTTTATAAAAAAACGTGATCACCAGTTTCTGGTCGAAGATCAGTTTGGCCAGACTGCGGGTATTGTGACGCTTGAAGATGCAATAGAAACCATGCTGGGTAGAGAAATCGTTGATGAAACAGATACAGTAGAAGACTTGCAGGGACTTGCTAAAGATAAATTTCGAAGTCGTCTACGAGAGGATAAACAATGAGTAATATTATGATCAGGGAGTTACTTTCTTATTTTGTTGCTCAAGTACAGGTTTAAACATTATTTCGCAAGCTATTCAGACCCAGCTACGCAAACAGGATATTGCTGTGCGTTGGGGTGGTGAAGAATTGCTGATCCTGTTACCCGAAACTGACGTTAAAGTAACAAAGAACCTTGCTTAGCGCATCAGAAAAACGATTGTAGACAATCCTTTACATTTAGATCACGATTGTCTCAACATGAGTATCAGCTTAGGCGTAGCCAGTCTTTTGTCACACAAAACAATTGATGATTTAATTAAGACTGCAGATTTGGCATTATTAAGTGCCAAACAAACCGGGAGAAACAAAACAGTAGTGAGTTCTGATCTTTCTTAAAGTTTACTGTATGTAATTAATTAGTGTAAATGGAGTCGGTAGCTTCTGCTATCGCAATACTGTTTTTTCTATGATGATGCCGGTTTGTTTTTGAAGTGTTCTTTAATTTGTTCACACATGTTTTCGCGTTTTACTTGTGGAGTGAACCAGACAACATCATAGGGTAGTGTGTCAGTATTTCAGACTTTTGCATAAGCTGCTGCTTTGTTAATGTCCTGTTCTACTTCGATAAAACCTACGGACAATATTTTGTTGTTACCAATATAAACGGGTACTGCCAGATCATTACGTGCGTGACCTAAACCTGCAATCAAAACTTTAATCGATGACTGGCTTTTTAACAGACTGTGCGCCATTGTTGCGTCGCGCAGACGTTGACCAAGTACCATTGATTTACTGCTGTTGTCGTCCAGTAAATTGCAGTGTGATTGATTTATTTCTTGTTGCATCTCACTTTCTTGTGTTTTTGAGAAGGGCGTTTTATCTAACATACGCTGGTACGCCGGTGGTAGTTTGTTATCATTTTGCATAACGATGTGCATGAGTTGCTGGCGACTTATATTGGCTGCATTGATTTGATATCCAGCTGCTAATACGTCTGTGAATAATGCCTGATAACGACTTTCATATTGCCAGTTGTTTTTAAATTTATTCAGTATCTCTATCATCTGGCTGGCAGAGGTGATCGGCTGTTTAGCTAGCTGATCACCCTGAGTGTTGTCGATCATCTCAAAGGCAACGCTGGCATGTTGATGGTTGTTTTGTAATTGCTTGATAAACCATGACTGATGCTGATGCTGATGATGTATTTGATTGTCGTGTCGTTCACCAAGCAGCAGGTACTCTGTGTTTCGTAATCTTGTGATCACCTCGGCCTTATTGATAAAGGATTGTTGTTGTACATCCCAAATTTTACCAACCAGTTTATGATCCTGAAGCGTGAGCTGAGGTTGATTGGTTAATGAGGCGCAGCCTGATACTAAGTATGAAAGGCTTGCAATGAGTAATAGTGGTTTCAGAGAAATCTGTAATATTTTCAATTGATGTGCTCTAAACAGGCTGTTGTTGAAAAAATTATAAGCAATTGTGAGCATTAGGGACATAGAATTAACTGAATGCTCAGTTTCAGGTTGTTTATGATCATTGATTCTTCCACATTGCGTAAGGCCGTTCTATAGTTTGTACCAGTTGTTTGATACTGAAAGCGCGCACTTCTTCAGCTATTTTCATTCCATCTATATAAGCTTGTACAACAGGCAGGCTGAATACACTGTGTTGAGCACAGATGTCGGGTGATATTTCACAATCCACATAAACGCCTTGCATGCCCGGAAACTGTTGTTCTAGCATGGTCGTTAATTGAGGGCGAATGCTCTGACAAATTCCACAATGCTTGCCACCAAAAAGAATAAACAAGGCATCGTTTGATTTCATGTCATTTAATAAACTGATGTTGGTGATTTGTTGCATCTGGCTATCCGTGAATCGATACTTAACTTAAGCAGAACCTTCAATAAACTCAATTTCAATGAAGCCTTTGCTGTTGTTGGCACGTACTTCTGTTAGTTCAGGTTTTTTGTGAGTTAGGTAAGCGCAAGACACGGTGATGATGGCATCGTTTTCCTGTTGTAGTGCGCGGATCAAATTCATCACAACAAATGTAGCGCGCTGTTCAGTATTCGGAGCATCAATGGCTTCGCTCTGAATTTTTATACCGCGCTCATGTTGGTATCCATTTTATCAATAAACACGCGTCGCTCGTCATCGATGCTGGTTGTGTCATCGTAATCAAAAATGGCTTGGTCATTAATAAAGATTGTTAGATATTGACCCATGGGTACCTCTGTATCTGATTCTGTTTAATTTTGAAATAGGGGTTAAATTTTATTCTTTAAAGCTTTCGCATGGTAAGCAATATGTTCACCAATGAAGCTGGCAATAAAATGATAGCTATGGTCGTAACCATCTTGCATGCGTAGCGTTAATGGCTGTCCTGCTTTTATACAAGCGACTTGTAAGTTCTCAGGTAATAGTTGTTTTTCATCATAGAACTCATCGGCTGTACCTTGATCAATTAATATATCTGATACTTTTGCTCCGGTTTCAATTAAGGCCGTCGCATCATAAGCATTCCAGTTATTAGTATCATCGCCTAAATAAGCACTCAAACAACCTTTTCCCCAGTCACCATTCATTGGGTTACAAATGGGGGAAAAAGCTGACACTGAGCAATAATTCTGCGGGTTTTTAAGTGCACAAATCAAAGCACCGTGCCCACCCATTGAGTGACCTGAAATTGATTTAATGCCGGGTAATAGTGGTAAGTTATTTTCTAAAAATGCAGGAAGTTCTTTCGTTACATAATCATACATTTGGTAATGTTTAGCCCATGGGGCTTGCGTTGCGTTGACATAAAATCCAGCACCTTTGCCTAAGTCATAACGTTCAGCTTCATCTGCAACATCATCACCACGAGGGCTGGTGTCGGGGAATATTATTGCAATGCCATGTTCAGCTGCATAACGTTGTGCGCCTGCTTTTACGCGTGCATTATCATCGTTGCAAGTAAGGCCCGATAGCCAATACAAAGCTGGGACGTTGTTTGTTTCTGCCTGTGGTGGTAAGTAAACTGAAAAAGTCATCTCACAGTGACAGGTTTCTGAATCATGTGTATAGCGGTTAAGATAACCACCGAACTCTTTTATGCTTTCAATACGTTTCATTGTCATTACTTCGCCCTTAAAAAATAATAACAGAACGAATACTTTCGCCACTGTGCATTAAGTCGAATGCTCGGTTTATATCGTCTAATGGCATGGTGTGTGTGACCATGCTATCGAGTTCAATTTCACCTTTCATATACCGATCAACATAACCGGGTAATTCTGTTCTTCCTTTTACGCCTCCGAAGGCTGTGCCTTTCCAGGTTCTGCCGACCACTAAATTAAACGGCCGAGTTTGAATGACCTGGCCGCTGCCGGCCACACCAATGACTGTTGAAACCCCCCAACCCATGTGCGTGCACTCCAGGGCATCACGCATAACGTGTACATTGCCGATACATTCAAACGAATAATCGGGTCCGCCGTTATAGGTGTCTTGCATGTATTCTACAAACGAGCCATCAATTTCATTGGGATTAACAAAATCAGTGGCACCAAGTTGTTTGGCAAATTCAAACTTATCAGGATTAATGTCGATAGCAATAATGCGTTCCGCAC
>Ga0316206_1001027_pt1 | contig 28559 bp, 22 predicted proteins | sample 6monthpyrite_MG_FD_204942 | JGI IMG/M metagenome (GOLD analysis project Ga0316206, IMG submission 204942) | Microbial mat bacterial communities from mineral coupon in-situ incubated in ocean water Damariscotta River, Maine, United States -... | ecosystem: Environmental > Aquatic > Marine >... | reverse complement strand
ATGGAAGACATGCCTCAAGAAAAGTGAAACATACTAATAACAATCTTCATTTTCCAGCTTACAAAAATGCATTATAATGAATAACTTAGAGCTTAACTTACTGGCATTGCCTCCGGCACCTTTAATTCTAATTCAAACCAGCAGGGCAGAACTACTTATTTATAAAAGGCTTCAACCGTACCTTTTAGCTTTATCAAAAGCGGTTGTCCACGGCGGTCCAGCGCTTTAGGAGAGGGGATTTTTACCCAGCCTTCACTAATGCAATATTCCTCAACATTGAAACGCTCCTTGCCGTTAAGCAGAATACCAATGTCTTGCTCGAAGCATTCGGCAACATGGTGTGGGCTACTGGGGTTACCCGAAAGGTGATCCGGTAAAGCGGGTAGGGATGTAATGTCATTCATGTTGTAGGCCTGCAGTAAATATGTTGCGCCATTGTAGTCAATATAGATCTACTGCTCAAGAACTGCCGTTGGGTTTTAAGGTGGTGTTCAGTGGCCCGTGAATTTCAGCGAGTTTATTAACAGACCCTATAGGGGGAATAGGCTGCCACATTTTTCGGGTGGATTAAGCGATGAGGGTCTACATCGTTATAGAGTGAAACCGCACTGCTGTTCCATCCTGCAACAATTTAGCAAGCTTCATTTAAGTTGTTAATTCAATAAACAGGCGCTTCACAAATATGAATTTATATGTCTCGACAGTTTATTTGGCACATATCCTGCTCATATACACCTATAATCTACAGATAGGATTAAATTGCTTTCTCGTGCTTCATAGTGGTGCATGAAAGAGCATTATGTTGCAATTAACGCACATAAATAATTTAACGCACTAAAATAATTCATAAGGTAAATTATTTGTAATTTACTGGTTCTAAGAGCATAAATATGACAATACGGGTAGGTATACACCATAAAACGGTTTATAAGTTTGATCGACTGGTCTCACTTGCACCACATCAAATTCGACTACGCCCAGCGCCTCATACACGCACGCCTGTACATCAATATTCCATTAAGGTTGAACCCAAAGATCATTACATTAACTGGCAACAGGACCCCTTCGGAAATTTTGTTGGTCGCTATGTTTTTAATGAAAAAACGCGTCAGCTGGTTATTGAAGTGGATTTGGTGGTCGATATGGTCACCATCAATCCGTTTGATTTTTTTGTGGAAGAGTATGCTGAAAATTTTCCTTTTGAATATGACAAACAAACCAATAAAGAATTAACGCCTTATTTTGAATGTGTGGAATCGGGGCCGCTATTAACCGAATGGGTGAATAAGGTTTCAACCAAGACTAAACGCATCGAAGATTTTCTTGTAGATTTAAATTCTGAGCTGCAGCAGGCCATTGGTTATGGCATACGAATGGAACCGGGTGTACAAACCTGCGAAGAAACTCTGGCACTGGCCAAAGGTTCCTGTCGTGATAGCGCCTGGTTACTGGTGCAAATATTCCGTCACCTTGGTCTGGCTGCACGATTTGTTTCCGGCTATCTTATTCAGCTTACTGCTGATGTTAAGTCTCTGGATGGTCCGTCTGGGCCTGAAGAGGATTTCACTGACCTGCACGCATGGACAGAAGTATTTATACCCGGTGCAGGCTGGATCGGTCTTGATCCCACATCAGGATTGTTTGCAGGCGAAGGTCATATCCCTCTTGCCTGCACGCCCGACCCTGTAAGTGCCGCACCAGTAACCGGTGCAATGGATGAATGTGAAGTTGAATTTGAATTTGAAAATACCGTTACCCGAATTCACGAAGATCCAAGGGTAACCAAACCTTATACTGATAAACAGTGGCGTTCAATTATGTCACTGGGTGAAAAAATTGAAGCGGAACTCATCGACAATGATGTCAGACTCACCATGGGCGGTGAACCTACTTTTGTTTCCGTTGACGATATGGATGGCGCTGAATGGAATATTGAAGCATTAGGTCCACACAAAAGAGAACGTGCCGAAGTTATTTTAAGAAAGTTATGGAAAAAATTTGCTAACAATGGCGTGCTGCATCACGGGCAGGGCAAATGGTATCCCGGCGAACCTATACCGCGTTGGGCGCTAAGTTGCTACTGGCGTGAAGATAATGAACCCATCTGGTCAACGCCTGAACTCATTGCAGATCCTGTACTACAAGGCGCATTGACAGAGCAACATGCAGAGGTATTTTCAAAACGACTGTCGCAACATCTTGGTATTCCTGATACACACGTTGTGCCGGGTTATGAAGATGCACTTTATTACCTCTGGAAAGAAGGCACCTTACCGAAGAATGTTGATGTGCTCGACAATAAACTTGCTAATAAAATTGACAGACAACGAATACGTCGTGTATTTGAACAGGGGCTGGATAAGATTGTTGGTTATACCTTGCCAGTAGCCTGGGAACCAGTAGAACAACGTTGGGTGAGCTCGCACTGGGCATTTAATAGAGAGCACATGTTTCTACTTCCTGGTGATTCTCCCATGGGTTTCAGACTGCCGCTGGATAGTTTGATCTGGGAAAAAGAAAGTGAACGCCATAAACATCTGGATGCCGACCCGTTTGCTGAGAGTGAAGCATTACCAGGGCCGGTCAGTCAGCGTTATACGCATTTTGAAAATAATCTTCAGATTGATGATCAACGTAATGAACAAGGCGTTGCCGATGCAGAACGGGAAAGCGGATTTTTTGTAAGAACCGCGATGTGTGTAGAACCAAGAAATGGCCATTTGCATATTTTTCTACCACCCATTTCTAAATTAAACCACTGGCTTGAACTGATTGGTCATATTGAAACCACCTCAATAGAACTAGGTTTGCCAATTGTATTGGAGGGTTATGAAGCCCCGCATGATTCAAGATTAAAACGTTTCTCAGTGACACCCGACCCCGGTGTAATAGAAGTTAATATTCAGCCAACCAGCAACTGGAAGGAGCTGGTAAAGAATACCGATATACTTTACGAAGAAGCACATCAGTCACGCCTTGGTACAGAAAAGTTTATGCTTGATGGCAGGCATACGGGTACTGGTGGAGGTAATCATATTACCCTCGGCGGCGCTTCACCTGTCGACAGCCCAATGCTGCGCAAACCTGAATTATTAACTAGCCTGATTCGTTACTGGCAGAATCATCCATCTCTGTCCTATCTATTTTCCGGTATGTTTCTTGGTCCAACTTCACAGGCGCCGCGTGTTGATGAGGCGCGTGACGATAGTCTGTATGAGCTTGATATTGCCCTCAAACAAATCCCTAAAGGCGAAACACCTCTGCCATGGATGATAGATCGCATCATGCGGAATTTACTCGTAGATATGACAGGTAATACGCATCGTGCTGAATTTTGTATCGATAAACTTTATAACCCTAATTCACCAACTGGGCGGCTTGGCATTGTTGAGTTTCGCGGTTTTGAAATGCCGCCGCACCCACGTATGTCAGTACTACAGAATTTACTCATACGTACGCTGGTAGCTCGCTTCTGGAAAACACCGTATGAAGAAAAACTGGTACGCTGGGGCACTGAGCTACATGATCGCTTTATGTTGCCACACTATGTCGAAAGTGATTTTGCAGATGTTATAACTGATCTCAGACGACATGGTTATGGGATTGAAAAAGAGTGGTTTGATGCCTTTACAGAATTCAGATTCCCGGTCTACGGCAGAACCAATATTGGCGACATCGAAATCGAACTCAGATTTGCAATAGAGCCTTGGCATGTCCTGGGGGAAGAAATCAGTGCTCAGGGCACTTCAAGATATGTCGATTCTTCCGTCGAACGCCTACAGGTAAAAATTCGCGGCATGACCGACGATCGCCATATAATTTCCTGTAATGGACAGACACTGCCTCTGAGGAGTACCGGCGAACGTGGCGAATTTGTAGCGGGTGTTAGATACAAAGCCTGGGATCCTGTTTCCGGGCTACACCCAACACTGCCTATAGACTCACCACTGGTGTTTGATTTAATTGATCGTTGGTCGAAAAAGTCATTGGGAGGCTGTACCTATTATGTCGCTCATCCTGGTGGTCGTAACCCAGAAACTTTTCCTATTAATGCCAATGAAGCCGAATCGCGAAGATTGGCAAGATTCACACAGATGGGACATACCGGGGGCAAATTACAAGTCAAAGTAAAGCGTCCGCATCCGGATCATCCCTATACACTCGACTTAAGGAATAAATAGGCTGTGTCTATAATGAACTTATTTTCAGGTACATCATATGCGTATTAATTTAACTCAATATGACCCCGGCGTGTTTTTCGATGAAGGGCTGGTAGGTAAAAATCGGGCGCGTCATTCAAGTAAGGAACTGATCAAACTGTTGCGTAAAATGCCTGATGATGAGCTCGCTGCAAGGCAGTCATCTGCAGAATTGGCGATTAAGGAAATGGGTATTTCGTTTACCGTTTACAGCGAAAAAGAAGGCACCATCGATCGCAGCTGGCCGTTTGATATCGTGCCGAGAATCATATCAAAATCAGAATGGGACAAAATTGAACTTGGCCTGAAACAACGGGTTAAAGCATTGAATTTATTCATTGATGATCTGTATCATGATCAAAACATAATTAAAGCGGGTGTGTTTCCGGCGGAGGTATTGGCGGACTCAAAAAACTTTCGCAAAGAATGTATTGGCATCTCGCCGAAAGAGGGTATCTGGGCACATATCTGTGGCTCTGACCTGGTTAGAGATGAAGATGGAACTATGTATGTTCTAGAGGATAATCTGCGCGTTCCTTCTGGCGTATCTTATATGCTGGAAAATAGAGAAATCACCAAAAAAGTCTTCCCGGAACTATTCGAAACCTATGCGCCTTTACCCGTTGATGACTATCCTGCGCAGCTTCATGACATGCTCAGCTCCATCTCACCCAGAAAGGTAAAACGCCCAGAAGTGGTGGTGCTAACACCGGGAATTTACAATTCGGCCTATTTTGAACACGCCTATCTAGCGCACCAGATGGGTGCTGAGCTGGTTGAGGGCAGGGACCTGTTTGTTGATAAGGACGAGTGTGTCTATATGCGCACAGTGGCAGGGCCGCAACGTGTTGATGTGATTTATAGAAGAATTGACGATGAATTTATCGACCCGGAAGTATTTCGAGAAGACTCGACCCTGGGTGTTCCAGGGCTGATAAGAGCCTGGAAAGCAGGTAATGTGGGGCTGGCCAATGCGCCAGGAGCTGGCGTTGCTGATGACAAGGTAGTGTATGCTTTTGTGCCTGATATCATTCGTTATTATCTGAATGAAGAACCGGGTATCCCTAATGTGCCTACCTACCGCTGTATGTATAAAGAAGAGCGAGATTATGTGCTGGCTAATCTGGATAAACTAGTAGTTAAACCGGCTAATGAATCCGGTGGTTATGGCATGATGATTGGTCCCGCTGCATCAAAAACGGAACGCAATACCTTTGCCAAACTGATAAGAAAAAATCCACGAAACTATATTGCACAACCGACGCTTAAAATTTCTACGGTGCCTACCATTATCGGAAAAACACTGGAGCCCAGGCATGTTGATCTGAGGCCCTTTGTGCTCAGTGGTAAGAAAATCACAGTCACTACAGGCGGACTAACCAGAGTCGCATTACGCAAAGGCTCACTGATTGTTAATTCGTCACAGGGTGGTGGCTCAAAAGACACATGGATCGTCGCGGACGCGGAGAAATAATTATGCTTTCACGTGTTGCAGAAGCTATTTACTGGGCAGGCCGTTATATTGAACGGGCTGAAAATACGGCTCGACTCATTCGAGTCAATTCACACCTGATGATGGATACACCCAAAGGTATATCACCTGGCTGGGAACCACTAATATCAATTGCCGGACTAGATGCGGAGTTTATTAATTCAGCTGGTAAGTTAACGGAAAGAGAAGTGGTTAAGTTTCTCATTGGTGATCTCAAAAACTCTGGTTCCATTTTAAATTCTCTAAAATACGCTCGTGAGAACTGTCGAAGTGTACGCGAAATTATTCCTCGCACCGCCTGGCAAAAACTTAATAAGCTCTACCTTTTTGCCAAAGAAAGTGTGACATCCGGTTTAACTCAGAAAGGCAGAGATGCCTACCTTGATGGCATTATTTCAGGGTCTCAACAACTCAATGGCTTGCTGGCTTCTGTTATGTATCATGATGAGGCCTGGCATTTTCTACGCATTGGTAGAAATATCGAGCGCGCAGAAATGACCACTCGTATTGTTGATGTCCGTTCGGAAAATTTATTATCTGAAATAGAAGAAGAATTTGAAGCCATGAGTTTTGAAAATATTCAATGGATCAGTGTGCTGAAATCCCTCTCTGCCTATTCCATTTATCGTCGCACGGTAGAGGTGCGTGTTGATAGATCATCGGCCTTGGAATTCCTGTTTCATGATCCACGGTTTCCACGATCACTGATACATTGTATTAATTCAGCTGAAGACAGTCTGTCCATTCTGCCAAACAATGTGGAGCCATTAAAATCATTACGAGGAATTGAAGCAAAACTTAAAACTCAGAAAGTTGATGATTTAAAGCGTGAAGCATTGCATGCTTTTGTCGATGAATTTCAACTGAGAATAAGGCGATTTCATAATATACTTGAAAAACAGTATTTTTTGTCGCCTCACCAGTAAGTAGAGTCGTAGTTTGTCTCAGTCTGGTGGTCCATCCAGTAACTCCACCTGAACATCTATACTGCTGTAAATTGCAGGCGGACCAAACTGATGATATATCGCAACATCAGCCGCGTCACGCCCGTATGCCACGGCAATTCGTCCACCGCGAAGCTCCGGGACCGTGGGGTCAAATGCATACCAGCGTTCACCAACATAGGCTTCGAACCATGCATGTAAGTCCATAGGCTCAAGCCCGTAAAGGTAACCAACAACCAGACGCGCCGGTATGCTAATACTACGACAGAGTGCGATGCCAAGATGGGCCTGATCACGACACACTCCCTGTCCCTGTACATTTACCTCGACAGCAGACAGGGGGAATACGCTAGATCCGGGTGTGTAGGCTATCGATTGGCTAATCCAGTCACTAATTTTATTCACCTGATCGTAGCCTGGCTGCACTTCATCCACTATATCTCTCGTCATATCACCTAACCTGTCCGATTCACAATAACGGCTTGGCAGTAAATACGGCAGCACTGCATCAGGCAGGTTTTGAATGTCTACAAACATAGCGCCAGGCGCTTTATCTACGTCATTAGCAGTCATTACAACGGCTGAAGTATGAATAGAGAAATCCCCGGCGGGTGCTATTAATCGCTGACAAAGATTGCCGTAAATATCAGTAAATTCCACCACCTGGACACTAGGCGTTAAGGTATAGGATTCTCGAGCTACCCATTGTTGCATGCCGCTGCGGGGGCGCAGCATGAGGATCAAAGGGGTCGAATCGAGCATCTTGAATTCAAGATTACACGTCGTTTTAATCCACATTGTATTTTTCCTTATATAGTTATTAACCACTACGGTGCACATTTATGCACTAACTTCACGCATGATGGTTATGGCAAATCAACATTGAAATGATAATTTAAGCTTAATGAATAACTCGATTTGTTGCACTTCACTGTGGGTACTCAGCATGAGGATCAACGCTGTCGAGTCGAGCACCCTAAATCTAAGATTACACGTTGTTTTAATCCACATTGTATTTTTTTCTTCATAATAATTCTTAACTAACTTGGTGCGTATTCTTGCACTAAATTCGCGCATAATTAAGTGTAGAAAATCATCATTGAACGGATCATTCAGGTTCAATGGAAGACCCCATTCGAGCTTGCATAATACACTTTTGAAATAGCTACGATGAATATTATTTCATAATGTTTTCAATGTGATAGCGCACTAAAGCTTTGCTGACAATTTTATTTTCAAACTTGTAATGTTACATGGAGTTCATCTTTAGAGCATGCTACACTCGGCATTAATTGAACTTTTTCAAAGATGTATTTATGACTTATTGTGTTGGATTTTGTCTTGATGAGGGGCTGGTATTTGCCTCTGACTCTCGCACTAATGCAGGTGTCGATTACGTGACCACCTACAGTAAAATGCACATGTTTGCACCGGCACCTGACAGGCTGTTTGTCATCCTTTCTGCGGGTAACCTTGCCACAACACAGGAAGTGATTAATCATATTCAACGCGACATCGACTATCCACCCAATACGCCTAATTTAACTAATGTTAAGTATCTGTTCGAAGCGGCGGAATATGTTGGTAGAATTAGTCAACAGGTTCAACAGGCGCATAGTCAGGCTTTCGCCAAATCAGGCGTAAGTGGTGCGACCACTCTGTTACTTGGCGGCCAGATTCTTGGCCAACCGCACGGCCTTATTATGATTTACCCGCAGGGTAATTACATTAGTTCATCGCCACAAACACCTTATCTGCAGATCGGTGAAAGTAAATATGGTAAACCTGCACTGGATCGTATCTCGCATCCCGGCCTGTCATTAAGTGAAGGTGCGCGACTTGGACTAGTCTCACTGGATGCCACAACACGGTCAAATATTACCGTCGGAGCTCCCTTTGAAGTTGCTATTTATCCCAAAGACACAATGCAACTAAGCTGTCGTTGTAGTTTTGATGAATCAGATCCATATCTAATCAAAATTAGGGAATCGTGGAATACAGGAATTAATAATGTATTTAATAATTTACCTGATTTCGAAAATGATAAGCAATATCAGATGCCGCTAGCACCTTTGTCTGTAACTCCCGAGCAGGCTCAGAGCCAGGCGCAGCAAATGATGAAACCTCAACGCCAGATTACCTGATTAAAATTAAATCCTTTATCGCAGCTTAGCAGGGACTAAAAACATATTGAACTCACTCTCATCTGCACGTCATGGCGATAAACAAAATTCGAATTTTTTTGAAGAGCATCTGCTTAAATCACTCGAGGAAAGAGACTCAAGTGGATTAACCAGTATGATCAACGAGATCGACGCAATTATGATCACTGTCGATCCGGGGCACTCGATTCGTTACATTGCCGAACTGGCATTAATGTCACCCTATCATTACCTGGTTACTTTAGAGAGTGAAAATCACTGGACACATGTTCTGCGTATAGATATGAACTCACCTGATATACTGGTGCGCGAAGTCAAAGACTCAAATATACGTGGAATTTTTCGTAGTCTAAACGAAATATACCCAATTGGTTCTCACAAACCCAACAGTCGATATATGGGAGAAATTCTCAGGGTTAGTGATCTTCATGGGGTTGCGCAAATTCAACAGCAACGTGATTTCCGTTTTTTCAATCAGGATGATATCCGCAAGCTGGAATTACCCGGTAATCTTGCCATTACCAAACCTTCACCTTATACCCATAATGTTGTTGGCTACATGGAACGTCAGGAAGAACAGCTGCGAGTCTATTCACTTGGCGTAAGTAATATTATGACCGACGTACAGGACGCTTATTATGCAGCCAAGGAACTACAGAAAAAATTGCAGATTGAAAACCTGATACTTCCTATTGACCATTTAGCTACACGCATTTATAGCCAGAACCGTGAAGTTGCTATATTGGAATGGCTTAACTTATCCAGTTATTACTACTGGGGGTCATACGATATAAAGGAACAGAATTCTTCAACCAATGTTACCAAGAATGTACATTATTCAAATGAATTAAAAAGCCCGGCAAAAGTATTTACCGCAAATAACACGCCTTATTTTGTTAATCACCTGGTTAAGCTACCTTCGCCCACTGAAAATTTTGTGCGTAACTATGGGCCACGTCTACATCATATTGCAATGGCAGTACGTGATGGAGAAACTAACGGCTTAGATAATATCAGTATGGTTGTTAATCAGATTGCTTCACAGGGCAAAGATTTTCTGCTGGACGTGATCGGCTCAAAAGAAGAAGGCCTCAAACAAATTTTTTCCAGCGCCTCGGAACATTCATCGCTAATTATTGAATACGTACAACGATTTGGTGACTTTAATGGTTTCTTCGCCAAAGACAATGTTGCAGAACTCACCCATGCTGCCGGTGTTGAAGAAGAGTTCAACAAGCTAACTCCCCAAACAGAATTGTCCTGATAAAACCGGATATCAATATGCAGAAAAACAAAATCAATTATCAATAAATATTTATTTTATTCAGCAAATAAAATAATTCGATTACAGTATTATCATTTTTAAAAGGGCTATGTAGTTTTAAATGAAAGCGCCTGAATTAGATACCTATCAAAAAGCACTGACCATCAATATGGATAAATCGCCTTATGGGACGATTGCCGAGATTGGCGCAGGTCAGGAAACCTCTCGCTGGTTCTTTAAGGCTGGTGGCGCCGCTGCAACCATTGCTAAAACCATGTCAGCCTACGATATGAAATTCAGCGATTCAATTTATGGTCCATGCAAGCGTTATGTCAGTCGTGAACGGCTACAGGCAATGTTAAATAAAGAATATACACTGCTGCTTGAACGACTGGATGAAATGCGTGGATCAGAGTGTAGTTTTTTTTCTTTTGCTAACACGGTTTCAACCTATAGTCATGCGCAGAAAAGCGCAGGTCATGGATGGTTAGGCATTTGTTTTCAGACGCATCCAACGCAAGCCGCCTCGCAGATACATTTACATGTGGTACTAAAAGGTACATCAAGTGTTCAGGATCAGGAAACTCTGGGTATTCTTGGTGTTAACCTTATTTATGCCGCATATTATCAGCACGAAGAACCAGAGGTCTTACTCACGTCACTTATCGATGGTTTGAACTCTGAATTACTGGAAATTGATATGGTTGATTTCCAGGGACCTGCATTTAAAAGTGTCGACAATCGTTTAATGGCATTGCACCTTGTTAAATTTGGACTCTCCCATGCGGCTATCTTTAATGCCAGTGGTAAGCTAGTGCAGCCATCAGAAGAGTTATATAAAAAATCAGTGCTGGTCGAGCGAAATTTATTTCGTCCACCAACGTTGTTAACCTTAAACATACTCGACTGTGCTTATGAATCATTTGTTGAACAAGAAAATGTTGATCCAGAAAACGTCGTCGTATTAAGTGAAATGACGTTACAAAACTTACGCGATCACGAAAGCGGAGAGCTAGAAGATGATATAGATATCAATGATTTTTTGCAGCGTGTAGATATGCTTTGTGCGCTTGGAAAAAACGTCATGATTTCTAATTTTGGTGAATTCTATAAATTAGCTCAGTATTTATTTTGTCAAACTAATATGTCAGTAGCCATTGCTCTGGGCATACCCAATCTAATAAATATATTTGATGAAAAATATTATGAGAATCTTGAAGGTGGAATCCTTGAATCGTTTGGGTTGTTATTCAGAAATGATATGCGCCTGTACGTTGCCCCAATGATTGATAAAAATACTGACCAATTAGTCACCATACACAATCTACAGATAGATAAACACCTGCGATTGCTTTTTGGTTACCTGATCGAGAATAAATATCTTAGAGACCTGGAAAAAATTGATCGTAATTACCTGTTATTAAATGCTACCGATATTTTGAATAAAATTCGCTTAAATGATATATCGTGGGTAGATATGGTGCCTGATAAAGTCGCTAGCATCATCAATGAACGAGGCCTGTTTCAGCAATAGATATCGACAAGTCAAACGAGTCTCGGGATTATCGTATGCATTATTCATTTATCACAATATCCCAGTTTTGTGCGAGATTATTGAAAATTTACATAAAATAATCACACAAGATATTTCCCAGGGCGGGTCAATAAATAAACAGTAGTAGGAAACCCATTGAGCAAAGAATATAGTCATGCAACGATATAAAATACTTCATCGCACTTATTATAATTTTTCTGCCGAGGTACGCCTACTGCAGCATGCGTTACGCCTGCGACCCAGAGAAGGCCACGAGCTGCGCATTGAATCTTCAACACTCACTATTTCACCAAATGCAAGCATACGTTGGCAGCGTGATATGCAGGACAATTCGATAGCGATAGCGAGTTTCGAATCTCCCGTTCGGCAGCTTTCAATTGAAAGTGAAACCATTATTTTACAGTTCAATGAAAATGCGCTCGATTTCATGGTGGCCGATTATGCGCTCGATTTTCCGTTTCAATACGCAGCGGATGAACTGGTTGATCTGTTGCCGTATATAACAATGGCAATACCCGAATCCAGAAGCATGTTGACTGAACTGGTCGGAAAAGTCTGGCAGGCAGGTGAGGGCATTCAGACAACCGTACTATTGCAACGTCTTATTGTTCATATTAACCAGTCTCTGTCATATGCAATACGCGAAGAACCCGGTATTCAAACCCCTATGGAAACTCTTGCAAAGCAATCGGGTTCCTGCCGTGATTTTGCATATCTGTTCATGGAAATTATGCGTAGCATTGGTCTGGCTTCACGCTTTGTCAGCGGGTATTTAAATGCAATAACATCATCGACAGATTATGGCGCCACCCATGCATGGGCTGAAGTGTATTTGCCCGGTGTTGGCTGGAAGGGTTTTGATCCCACATCAGGATTAATTGTGGGGCCAAATCACATTGCGGTGGCGGTAGCGAGATTACCCGATTCTGTACCTCCTGTATCAGGTGCATACATTGGGTCGGCGCAGGCAACGTTAAATGTTGGTGTCTGGGTTACAAAGCTGGCGTGAACTAAAAACCAGGCGAGTAGATTATCATAAAAAATTTATGCGAAATTGTTTAACGCGGAGATACTTAATAAAAATAATTTTATGGCGAATTTAATACGAAGATAGCTAACAAAAAGAGTTTGTTTTAAAAAGTGAGGGAGGATTAATTATTAACCAAAAAGAATAAGTTAACTAATTGATGATTTTTAATCCTTCCGGCATCTTTAATTTTTAATTACGCTTCAAATCACTATGTTTAAAAACTTCTTTCATGGTGGCTAGATGCCTTTCGTAGATATATTTCAACTGGAATAAAAGCAAACGGTACTACCGAAGCAACAAATAGAGCTAGCCAGGTTAGTATGGGCCAGGCTTTTTTATCTGACACGATTAAAGAAACTATAATATAAAGCATGAATAAAACACCATGAAACATGCCTATATTGAAAATATATTCTCTACTTATTAACTCTAAAGTAACGCTTAATATTATTAAGTAAGACAAACCTTCAATAACACTGACCATGCGAAAAAAATTGAACATAAAAATAACCGATTAAAAATTTGCCATATTTTGCTTAAACACACACAAAGTATCAAGCTAAATAAGGCAGGGCTTTTGCAGCTCAAAATGTAATGTTCAATTATTGCATCACAGCCAGGTAAAACGCGGAACCTAATACCCATGTCATTAAACGAAGTATAGTAAGATCGCAGTGGTAGATTCAAACAAAGAAAGCGAACGTGATGGTCATTAACAAAATCCAGTACGCTATGAAACAGGGCATAAGTGACCTTTTGGTCCTTATGATAGCTCCAGTCGAGCTGCTGGCTGAAGGTAAATTTGCGGAGTCCCCGGCATGCAGCTGATCGGTCGCTATCACAATGCCGGCTTCGAATCCGTTGCTGATGGCGTTATGGACTTCTTTGAGCGGCGCCTGGATCTGCAACGGCCGGGCGTGGCCTTTGGCCCCGGCGGCAGCGACGCAGAGCCCGCCAAGGTCTCCACGGATATTAGCCTCGTGGCGCTTAGCCGTACGGATCCCGAGTCATTCGCACTTGCAGATCTGATCATGCGGGGCGTATCAGCTGGCCTGGAGCGCTACCTGCAGGAGCGGCCGCTATTTCGCGAGGTCTGCCCGGATCAGGAGTTGTTTGTGATGCCGGTGTTCAACCTGCAGCGTTACGCGCCCGGCGAGGGCTTCCGGCAGTGGCATTGCGACTGGACGATTAGCGACGAAGCCACCGAGCCGGTGAACCGTGTGCTGGCCTGGATTCTCTACTGCGATTCTGTGACGGAGGCCGGCACGGAATTTAACTGGCAGGAGCACCATGAGGTGGCGGAGCGGGGCAAACTGGTCATCTTTCCTGCCTCTCCCTCACACATTCATCGCGGTCGGGTGAATAGCGAACTTAGCAAGACGATCGCCACGGGCTGGATCAATGCCGGGTCGCGTGAGGGTTTCCTAAAGCGTCTGGCTCGCCCTGAGGTAAAGGGGTAGGAAAAATTAAAGTAAAAGAAAGTTAGCTCGTAGATATTATATGAGAAAGAAATAAACCCATAAAAAAAGGCCTCTTAAAGAGGTCTTTTTTAAATATGAAATACAGAGATTATTTCTGCTCTCGCTTTCTATATGCAAAACCAAACAAGCCAATCATACCTGAACCAAATAGCCATACAGCAGCTGGTACAGGAACCGTTGTCAGGTAACCTTGTAAGTTCACATTTAGAGTAGCAGGTGTTGAAAGTTCTGAAGACAGGTCAATTGTAATATTATCAGTCCAGCCAATATTGAATGTGCTATCTACCGGGGTATAAACACCATAATCAAGTGTTGTAGTCAGAGGCTAGAGCTCAAAATCATAAATATTACTATTATATGTAAGTTCGCCCCTTAAGCTGGAAAAATCCACATCTATAATTGAGCCATCTACAGTGCCTGTTGGTGCTGAATTACCGTATAAGTCTGTTGAATATATATTGAGATTAAAACCAGTTGAACTAACACCCAAAATAGAATTTTGATATGTGCCCATCATTATTTCAGCAGGAGGTGAAATTCCAGTGGTTGCAGAAAACGTTTGACTAAATGGAGCGCTTCCGAAAATTTAATTGGACACCCAGCTCAAGTTTCCCAACTCAAGTTTAAAGGATTTATACAGTCGGTGAGTAAGGTCGGCTAACATGGGTAGGGCAGATCAAAAACAAAGCGCAAGACCTGGTACCACTTATTCTGGTTACGGGCTGAATGTCTAAGTTTTGCCTGATGGCGAGTCACTTTTCTATCGACAGCAATAGAAAAGTAACCAAAAGAGTGCCGCCAGAGCTGTATTTGTTTTTTCTACTAGATTTTTAAAACAATATATTCAATGCTTCCATCCAAACTTTATTTTAAACAGCAAAAATAAAGTCCCTTCTTCACTCCCTATTTTTGTGGCCACTGCGGAACACATGAATTAAAAAGCCAATTCGCTCAGACATCTTCGCGGAAGGTCCCACAAAAATCACTCGTTCATCAGCTCGGCTGATGGAGAGGGTAGATCAAAAGCAAAGTGCAAGACCTTCCCCTGTAATTCTTACTTCGTTATATAATCTATTTTTTTACACAAAACATTTAGTTAACTTGTTGGGGCGTGAGATTTTTAGGTTAATTGGCTTTGTTAGCGTGGGTGTCCTATTTAGTTCGCCAAAAGCAAAACCTGCCCCCGTATTTCTGCAATACCCTGGCATTGGTTCTGGCATTAGTTTTGGTCTGTTCGCGGAATTACAATTACATATTGAAATGTGGGGTACGTTTCTCGTACTTAACATGCCTTATATACAATAATATTTTATTCATATAACCACGTCAGCCGCGCACCATAAACAGTGACATGCTGGTTTCGATTTTCAGACAAATCCCCGTAATTACTGTTATCAATGCGTTGTACATCGCCAGTAAGGAATAGACCTTTGCTTAATGTGTAGCGAAGAAACAGTTCATACTGATCAGTATCATCCAGAGCTGGTGACGGCTCCTGCGAGGACAGAAACGCGCGGCCAATTGCTGCGCCGAGGGTGTAGTGGCCCAGTTGATAACGGTAAGCCACACTGGAAAAAGCAGCAGCCTGGCTGACATCCGGATTGGCCATACCTAAACGGATGTTGGCGGAATGCTGTCGCTGTGTATATCCCGCCAGCATATAAGCACCATAATTAGATTTAGTATCGCTTGTCAGATCCAGAGTCTGATCGTCTGCCGTATTTAACCAGACACCGCTACGCAGTAACCAGCGCTTTGCCTCCCAACTGGCCGATGCAATAGCATATACACCTTCACCGCTTTCTACTGTCAGCAGTTGCGAGTAGGAGCGCTCCGGGTTGTCGGCCAGGCCATCGGAACTGGCCAATGCCGCACGCAGCACCACGTTATGAGGTAACCCCGCCTCATAGACAATACCCAGTGTATAGTCTGGAAATTCGATGGTTGGATTGCCGACAAAAAAGGCACCCAGAAACTGCGTGGCTTCATCGCTGGCTAAACGACTCTGTTCAAAAAAACCGGAAACATCAAGCAGTCCCGCGGATAGTGTCCAGTCAGCGGAAAAATGCGTGTAATAAAGCTCGGAAAGCTGAACACGGCCCTGGCTGTCCTCATCAAGTGCAGAACCCACATCGGCATTCGCCTCAGGCAAAATCGCCGACACTCGGTTAGATTTAGGTGTGCTGCTTGCCTCGATATGTGCCAGCCAGTTGCCAGAAGCGTATTGATGTTGCACAAGCAGATCGGCCGAGCCTGCGGATTCATTCTGAATATGCGATTCATTTGTTGTCTGGCGAGTAATCACGATGTTACCCGTAACCTCCCACGGAGCGTTTTCGGCGAAGGAGTCGTCGGTTGTGCCCACGAGGAGAATTGCCAGGGTCTTTTTCGCTATGAGCGAAGACTGATTGTTATTTATCAACGTTATTTCAACCTACTGCCAAGTTATGAATATATCAGTAAATATATCGAAGTCAGAGCACAATTGTTTCTAATATTAACGTTAATTGTGCTCTGGCCCCGTTTTGTTCTTCATAATTGCATACCGTGATAAGTCGTTTCTCGAGAGTACTGTGAATCAAAAGTATTTAATTTTAAAGGATTTAAATAATTATAAGGTGTCGGAACAAATATTTTTTAACTTATTTATTAAATCGATGATTATTTAATCCCTCCGTCTATTTTAAGTATTATCTATTGATGAAGATACCATAGTATTTTTCGTATAATCAATTTTCTTAAAACGATTATTTGTATAGAGCTGAGTGACACATCTTGTGCCAACGTTTTGTAAACTCCAGGAGGCTATGAAGCCCAGGTTTGAAAAAGGAACCAGGCATGACGAAATTCCGAAACTCACAAAATCAGCAACACAATTTTCTGTAGATGGACGGCTAAATTCTTTATTAATCCATAAATTATAGGTTTCTGCTGCTTGCTTTAAGTTGTCAATATTGTGTTGCACAACAATGCCATTATTAATTTTGTTTAAAGCATCAATAAAATCAATTCTGGCAGCACCTACACCATCTGATCTGAGTAATTTATTTATGCTATCTATGTGCAATAAATTATTCAGTTTTGGAATTTCAATTAAAGGTATATGAGTTTCTGAACTATCTAAATCACACTTCCCATTTTTCAACATATATGAAAAAGCAGGTGTAAACGCCGTTTCTACACCAATTGAGGATTTTTCTTTGTCTGACAATAGTTTAGCGAAATTATAATGGTAGGCCTCATTCGCTAAATTCATTAATGCTCGTTTTGTAAATTTACCAAAGGATAATCCATTTTTATTTGATTTTGAATTGCTTAATTTCTGTAAAGTTTTCTCCCATTCTGTCCTGGAAGACGGTTTTGTATCATTTTGGAGATTTAAATATGTGTCTAATGAAAGATTAAAATCGTATTCACCAACTAATTTATCGTCAAATCCTAACTCATTAAAATTTCTTGTCCTCAAAGATGCCATTAAATTATAAAATCCTCCCCATACAGTCATTGAGTCAGGCCCTCCAATTCTGGAGTTAGAGCTAGTTATAGCTTTATCAATTGATGATAATCTATCTCTTACGTTATCTGAAATTTCATTAAAAGTAGTAACGCCACCATTTATTTGTTCATCAATTAAATCATTAAAAGTGGCCATTCTGCCAGGAATTATCACCTCACCTGTCGTGAGAAGATCTTGTAGTAGTGTGCTTTCTGTCGAAAATATTGAATCGCGTAATAAGTGATTATTAAGAATATATCCATCATTTATTGCTGACTTATTTCCAATAATAATATTTTGAACAATACTATTTAAATATGTGTTCAATACAGATTTTGATTGTTTCCATTGATATTTCAAAACTCGATCATCCATCGATCCCATATACACAATAGTCATATTTTCTCCTTTATTAAATCATAACTCATTCGTCTTTATTTACATAAGGGTTTTATAACCTGTCAATAAGCCAGTTAAGATTAAAGAGGCCCCAAATAAAACGGACGATTTAATTGTTGGTATACTTCTCTTCGTATTTACAGGTTTATGTAGTTTAAAAAAGATGTCTCTGCGCTGTCTATTATAAAAAACTTCAATATATTAAAAGAACAATAAAGGTGTCGGAGGTATTATTTATTAACAAAATAAACTTAGATACTTGCTTGATCATTTTTTAATCCCTCTGAAAATCATAAGTCGTCGCCTCCTGCAAGGAGGCATCCAAGAAGTAAACTGAGACAGCCTACACGTTAACGGGCTTACCTCAACACAGGAGACGACTGATGCAACTTTACTGCGGAATAGACCTACATAGCAACAATAGTGTGATTTCAATGATTGACGAGTCTGATCGTGTGATCAGTGAAAAACGCCTGGATAATGACCTTGATATTATTACTCAGCACTTAAAGCCGTTCGCCCAGGATTTAACCGGTATTGTCGTTGAATCAACCTACAACTGGTATTGGTTAGTCGATGGGTTAATTGAAAATGATTATGCCGTACATTTAGCCAACACACTGGCCATTAAACAATACAATGGCATCAAACATACCAATGATGAAACGGATGCGCGATTTTTAGCCCATTTACTGCGGCTGAATATTTTACCCACGGGTTACATTTACCCTAAAGCACAACGCCATGTTCGCGACGTATTGCGCCGCCGGTTATTACTTGTTAAACAACGTACTGCGCAGTTACTAAGTCTGCAAAGCATGATTACCCGGCATACTGGTAAGCGCCTGACAAGCCATCAGGTAAAACGATTAAACCAAAGTAATCTAGCCGATTATTTTGATCATGCAGCATCATTATTTGCGGCACGCCATGCATTTGAGTTAATGCAACAGCTCAATACACAAATTGAAGAAATAGAAGACTTTGTGTTATCACATTGCAAAAACACTGAAAATTATTCACTGATTACGAGCACGCCAGGTATTGGAAAAATATTGGGTATGACGATCTTATTGGAAACGGGCCCAATAGAACGCTTTACGCAAGTAGGTCATTATTCATCGTATGCGCGTTGTGTACCAACCGATAAAATCAGTAATGGAAAATCAAAAGGGAAAGGCAATGCAAAAAACGGTGGCCAATAAACTCACCCGTGCGTGTTATCACATGTTAAAAAATAGTACTGTCTTTGATATAACACGCGCCTTTGGGTAATGTGTTTTAGGTGGTGAGGTCGAAAGGGGTATGGCGAACAGCCTGGTCCTCTGAATATCCATCACCTAAATTAATTTAGTTTTAGTGAAGTGCCCTCAGTGTAAACTCACTGGAGACTGACGAGCAGTCCTTTACTCTGTACACATTAGTTACATTGGGGTACCGATTATTTTATGGGGCAAGTAAATGCCAGGGGTGACGGCCAACCTGCCAAATGGCAACGCTGATCATCTTGATCCTAATGGGTGACTGAAGCACTTCATTTTTGAAGTAGCACGCACCAATAAAATTCGGGCGTAGGACACAATAACTAAATAATTGAATTAAAAAAAACAGGGTGGTCTCACTTCGATACTTATCGTCCTGTTGACATGAAACGACTTATGGGCGACACCTTGAATTGATACGACGACCATTCTATAAAAAATGAATACGGCATCACTATTTAGATGATGCCAGTCATTTTTCATTTGACAACTATTCTCCTTCTGTCTAAGTTATCAAGTCAGCACAATAATCAGGCAGCTAAATACAAATGAAAAAAAGCAGCATATTTTTTAACAAACAGTCTCGCTTACTGCAATATCAAGAATTAAATGAAAATACGGAAAGCATATTGGCGCCATTCAATGCCAACTCGATAAAGACTCAACTGCCTGAGCTATTAACTGTTCAAAACGACTTCTTCCCCTGTTTCGACTGGACATTTCCACCCCCACTCCTTAACAAATCATCATCACCAGAAACGGCTACTCGACTTTTTTCACAAACATCTGTTATTCCCGGTCGTTATTCTATTTATTTACACAGTCCTTTCTGTAAATCATTATGCAGCTTCTGTTACTACGCTATTATTCCTGGCAAAGGCATCGAGCTTGCAGACAAATATGTTGATTATCTAATCAGAGAAATGCAGATGTACAGCCAGACTTTTGAAGGCCAAATTTGCGAATCGATTTACTTTGGTGGCGGCACACCAACTCATCTTGATGACCACAATCTAAAACGGTTATTTGATAGCTTAAATAGCTGCTTTAATCTTGCTGACGATGCCGAAATCACTATTGAGGCCGCGCCAGGAACCCTTCCAAAAGAGAAATCCCAGCTGATTAAATCACTCGGTGTCAATCGTCTAAGTTATGGTATTCAAACACTGGATGAAAAACTATTGGCCTCAATGAATCGAGATTATTCAACCGATGTCGCCTTAACCGAATTGAGTCATGCTCTAGACATTATTGGCAATGTCAATGTAGATACCATGTATGGTTTTGAAAATGAGTCTGACGACACATTACTCATGACATTATCTAAGTTCAAGGAACTCGGTATACCCAGCTTTTCAATTTATGCATTGGACACTCAACGCACTGAAACAAAACATGAATTACTGCCTCCAAAAGATAACAGCTATGAGAATAAAATAACGCAATTCGCCAGAGCTGAAGAACTGTTGATGTCATGGGGTTATCAGTCTGTATTACAAAATGTTTTTATTGACCCAAGCCGAGCATCCTATCGTCATCAATTGCGTCGCTGGGACAATTTACCGCTCCTGGCCATGGGCATCAATGCACAAGGATACGCCCCTCAGCGACCTTATCAAAATGTTGGCAGTTTAAACTCATACTTTCAACTGATTGATGAAAATAAGTTACCTATTGGCTCAATGGATACACTGGATGCCGAACTTGAATTATGCCGTGAACTAACCAGTAAACTAAGATTTACTTTTGTCAGCATTAATGAAATGAAGTTTAAATATGCAGCTGATATTAGTGAAGTATTCGAACATTTAATTAATACCCTTGAAGACCTGGGCTACATCAGCTGTGATCAAGGCATTATAAAAATGACTCCCAAAGCAGCATATTACAATAACATTATTCCGATGCTATTCGCACCTGATTCGTTTAAACAACAGTTACTTGGATTACCCGAAGAATACCTGCAAAGTTTCCCTATACCTTTCATCATGACCCAGTTAGGTCACGCTCAAAGCACTGGGTTTGATCTTCAGAAATCTCGGCACAATCTACAACCAGACAGACGTATTCAATGGGATCGTCGTTTACAAACCAACACGATCAATACTGATCGCCGCCTTCATATGGGAAGACGCAGTACAGACAATTTAGTGCATTGGTCGGCAATGAGTTAACGACTTATTACCTTGAACGTATGGATTATCACAAACAGTCTGTACATGATGTTCAGCATCGCAGTAGTCGTCAATTATATATATAGCTATAATGTCCCTTCTTCTTTCTTCAATATAGGTGTCGGAGGTATTATTTATTAACCTAATAAACTTAGATACTTGCTTGATCATTTTTTAATCCCTCCGACACCTTCCGACACCTTTAATTGCATCACTTCTATGCGACAAGAAAACCAGCAAAAAAGCACCAGGTAGTTTGTATAAACAGCGTTGGCATGTTGAGCTAGATCTTAGAAATATTAAAACAACACTCGGTATGGAAATTTTGAGTTGTAAAACGTCTGAAATGAACGAAAAAGAAATGTGGGTTTATTTTCTTGCGTATAATCTTATTCGTTTAAGAATGGCGGAAGCTGCCAATCAAAATGGTATCCTACCTTGTGAGTTAAGCTTTAAACACAGTCTACAGCTTTGGCTTATCTGGACAAGGCAAACGCACAAACATGATGACACCCAAACGCTGTTCAAGTTAATCGCACAGCGGCGGGTAGGCGATAGACCGGAGCGAGTTGAACCAAGAGCGGTTAAGCGACGACCAAAACCACCCCGTTATTAATGCAACCAAGAGCAGAAGTACAGGATAATATTTTAAAAAACGGTCATCCGGAAAAGCTTAAGTAAGTGCCATTCAGGCCAGGCTCCATATTCCTACTCATACTCATACTCCCACTACTGCCACCTGAACTTCTGTTGCCAATTTTAAACAATAGGCTCAGACTGGTCCTAACCTTTTACTTGCCTGAGGTGATGTCTTTCACGTTCTAATAAATAGATTGTTATCATCTATTTTAATTGATTTTCCAGATGAAGCTATCGCCTTACTATTCTTTGCACGCTGAAACAACCATCAGCAGATAGTGTTGACCTCAACACTTACGTGTAAGTGAATTTCATGATGATTGTCACTTACAAATCAAGCCCTGGGTTCAAAGCACGGGCTTGCCACAATGTGCAGTATTTTATTTTTTTATAAAAATATTTTAAGGAGTAAGCAATGCAAACACACATCAAAACTAGCTTCACCACTTTGGCCGTATCGGTATCACTGGTAGTGGCTTCTGGGTGCTCTGTCGCAGAGAGCACAACCAAGAATGCCGCAGACGTCAACATGCCACGACATGTCGCAACCTCAAATCAGTTCTGGTGGCCAGACAAACTCAATCTCGATCAACTGCGCGCCCATGACGCATCATCTAATCCTTATGGTGATGATTTCAATTACAGTAAAGCATTCAATAGTGTTGATATGAAGGCATTAAAAGCTGACATTGAGAAAACACTAACCACATCTCAGGACTGGTGGCCTGCAGACTGGGGGCATTATGGCGGCTTAATGATACGCTCGGCATGGCACGCCTCAGGTACTTACCGTATTTATGATGGTCGCGGCGGTGCCGATGGTGGCCAGATACGTTATGAGCCACTCAACAGCTGGCCGGATAATGCCAATCTGGATAAAGCACGCCGATTGTTATGGCCGGTTAAACAAAAGTACGGTCGCAATGTGTCCTGGGGTGATCTGATTATTCTGTCGGGCAATGTTGCACTGGAATCAATGGGTTTTGAAACCCTGGGTTTTGCTGGTGGTCGTGCAGATGACTGGGAAGCCGACACGGTGTACTGGGGTGCAGAAACCAAATGGCTGGATAACGCAAAACGCTATAAAGATGGCAAGCTGGAAAAACCCTTAGCTGCAGTGCAGATGGGATTAATTTATGTGAACCCGGAAGGCCCGAATGCCAATCACGATCCGCTGGCAGCAGCACAAGACATGCGTGACTCCTTTGGCCGCATGGCAATGAATGATGAAGAGATCGTTGCGCTGGTTGCCGGTGGTCATACCCTGGGTAAAGCCCACGGCGCGAAGCCAGGTAGCTGTGTTGGTGACGAGCCAGCTGCCGCTGCCATTGAAGAACAGGGCTTCGGCTGGAAAAATAAATGTGGCAAAGGCAATGCAGAGGACACCATGACCAGTGGCCTTGAAGGTGCGTGGACACAGACGCCAACGGCCTGGTCGGTTCTGTATCTCGATAACTTGATGAGATTCGAATGGAAACAAACCCAGAGTCCAGCGGGTGCACATCAGTGGATACCTACGGATGAATCTGCGGCAAGTGCCGTGCCGGATGCCCACATTAAGGGTAAACGCCATGCGCCGATTATGTTTACCACCGATCTGGCACTGAAAAAAGACCCGGGTTTCCGCAAGGTGACAGAGCGTTTTCTGAATAACCCAAAAGCCTTTGATCAGGCCTTTGCTCGCGCCTGGTTCAAGTTGACGCATCGTGATCTTGGGCCGCGTGCACGTTATGCAGGCACAGATGTACCTGCTGAAGTGTTTATTTGGCAAGATCCGATTTCAGCGCTTGACCATAAGCTGATTAGCAGCAATGACATCACTAAGCTTAAGTCGAAAATTCTCGACTCTGGCCTGAGTGTGTCTGAGCTGGTAAAAACCGCCTGGGCATCGGCTTCGACTTTCCGTGGCTCTGATATGCGTGGCGGTGCCAACGGCGCACGACTTCAGTTAGCACCACAGAAAGACTGGGCGATTAATAATCCAGCTGAGCTTTCAAAAACGCTGAATAAATTAAAGGATGTTCAGACGTCATTTAATAAGTCATTAGGCGGTGGTAAGAAAGTATCACTGGCAGATGTTATTGTTTTAGGCGGTGCAGCAGCCATTGAAGAAGCCGCTAAGAAAGGCGGTTACAAGGTAAGCGTGCCGTTTAAACCGGGGCGTATGGATGCGACACAGGCACAGACCGATGTTAATTCATTTGCTGTACTGCAACCCACAGCGGATGCATTTCGTAACTACTACAGTGCGAGTTACGGTACGCCTACCGAAATGTTGATAGAAAAAGCAGATCTGTTAACCCTGACGGCACCACAGATGACCGTGCTGGTAGGTGGACTGCGTTCGCTGGATGCTAATTCGGGTGGTTCGAAACATGGTGTAATGACTAATCGTACAGGCACATTGAGCAATGACTTTTTCGTTAACCTGCTCGATATGTCTACGGAATGGTCTAAGTCACCCACTGAAGGTGTTTACGAAGGGCGTGAGCGTAAGTCAGGAAAGCTTAAATGGACCGCAACGCCGGTTGATTTAATCTTCGGTTCAAACTCGGAGTTACGTGCGATTTCTGAAACCTATGCCTCGGCTGATGCTGGCAAGAAGTTTGTAAATGATTTCGTTGCAGCCTGGAGTAAAGTGATGACAGCGGATCGTTTTGATCTGAAGTAATCAACTAACTAGAAAAATGCTTGCGAGTATTTTTTCGTGAGTAGTTAAAGGCAAAAGGGCGGTGTTTATTACACCGCCCTTTTTTTATAAGGTTATTTTATCCGTAACTAAATGGCTGAATTAAACAATCATGAAAAAACGTAAAAAACAATTAAAGGGGTCGCAATTAAAGGGGTCACTGGATCTCCTTTAATTGCGACACCTTTAATTAGTAGTTTTCGGTAATCTCAGATTCCACTAATTGCTGGAGTTGCTGAGAGCCGAAATGAACCAGCGGTTTGCCATTAACAAAAAAACCAGGGGTTTTGCTAACCTTAAGATATTGTGCATCTTGTATATCCTGTTTGATTCGTCTGGCAATCTCGGTGCTTTGCATATCCGCTTCTAACTGCTGCATATTCAAGTCCAGTACGCCAAGTTGCACCCAGAATTTTTCCGGTCTGGCTACATGGTGTTCGATCCATGCATCCCGTGTTTTGTAGGCCAATTCCAGAGTCTCCCAAAAGCGATTCTGCAAGCGTGCGGCTTCAAAGATGCTGACGATGACATCTGAATTTTGGTGTAGTGGTAAGTAACGCAAAACAAGATTAACCCTGCCCGGATTTTCGTTCATCAATTTTTTTACAAAGGGATAGAAAACACTGCATGTCCCGCACGCCGGATCAAAGAACTCAACAATCGTTACCTTCGCATCAAGCGGGCCCATTTTAGGGGAGTAGTCGCGCTGCATAGAGTCAATTTTTTCGAGCGAAGCACTGCTTAGGTCACTATTTTTCTTGTTGTTATAAAGGGTAGCTGCAGCCACAAAGAGCACGACAAACAGAATCGCCGTAGCGACAACAATAATATTTTTTTTCATGGATAAAACCTTTTTCGAAAAATAAGCAGAAGGGCAATAATGGCACTATAAGAGAAAATTGAGAGCATCGGAATGGTGACAAACCCCATTAGCTCCAGGTTGATTTTAGTACAGGATAAATCTTCACTACACGGTTGTAGAGATTCTGGAATATAGCCGGAGTACAACAGATAGTGATAGATGGCAAATCCCAGGCCAATAACAGCCAACGGCAGGGTGTAACGTACCACGGAACGATCTAATGGAAACATACCGACCAAAAATAGCACGGCTAACGGATAGATAAAGATACGTTGCCACCAGCATAGGACGCAGGGTTTTAGACCCATGACCTCACTAAAGAATAGGCTGCCAAATAGGGCGGCCATAGCAATCAGCCAGCAGGTGAAAATCAATATCCATCCCTGCTGACTCGCTGTTTTTCTTTTATCTTGTGTCATGCCATTAAACATATTTTCTCTTTATTATTCTAATAACGCCGATTTAACCGCACGGATAACGCGGTAAGGTCTTGCTTCTTATAGGCAAAAGACAAGACCACGTTAATTTTTTACATTACTCATTCGCTGGCCACGTTTTGCACCACTTATTGTATTTATTGCAACAATAACTGGACACCTGCAACAATAACTCATGCTGCAATAACTGGACATCAATAACTGGACACCCATCATAAGTTTGACAAGTAAAAATCGCAAGCGTAGCGTGTACAAGCGAAAGGATCTTACCCATATCAAGGAACTGATGATGCCTAAGCCACGTTACGCACAAGTCTCACTCGAAGCCACACCTTATTACCACTGCATTTCTCGCTGTGTGCGACGCGCTTTCCTTTGTGGCACAGATATCGCCACGGGCGAATGCTATGAGCACCGTCGCCAGTGGCTTGAAGATAGGTTGCTAGACTTAGCTGACATATTCGCCATCGATATCTGCGCTTACGCCATTATGTCGAATCATTATCACGTAGGATAATAACTGGACACCCATCATAAGTTTGACAAGTAAAAATCGCAAGCGTAGCGTGTACAAGCGAAAGGATCTTACCCATATCAAGGAACTGATGATGCCTAAGCCACGTTACGCACAAGTCTCACTCGAAGCCACACCTTATTACCACTGCATTTCTCGCTGTGTGCGACGCGCTTTCCTTTGTGGCACAGATATCGCCACGGGCGAATGCTATGAGCACCGTCGCCAGTGGCTTGAAGATAGGTTGCTAGACTTAGCTGACATATTCGCCATCGATATCTGCGCTTACGCCATTATGTCGAATCATTATCACGTAGTATTACATGTGAATAGAGCCCAGGTCGATTCATGGTCACTTCAAGAAGTTATACAGCAATGGCATCAGTTGTTTAATGGCAGTGCTTTATCACAGGCTTACGTGGCAGGTAAACTACAAGGCAAAGCAGAACGCGACACATTAATAGAACAAGTTTCTGTGTGGCGCAAACGCCTTATGGATATCAGCTGGTTTATGCGCGTTTTAAATGAAGGCATTGCTCGACAGGCTAACCATGAGGACAGCTGCACAGGTCGTTTCTGGGAGGGTAGGTATAAATCTCAGGCCTTACTCGATGAAGCGGCCCTCGCAGCCTGTATGGCCTATGTCGATTTAAATCCAGTTCGCGCCGCTATGGCTGCATCACCTGAAACATCAGATCATACCAGCATCAAACGCCGAATAAGTGTCGCATTAAAGTCCAAGCAAGCTAATTATAAACACCAGCAGCCAGCTAATCTCTTTCCCTTTGTAGGTCACCCACGAAACAACATGCCCGACGGCTTGCCGTTTAAATTAAATGATTATATTGAACTTGTCGAATGGACGGGTAAACATATACGCAACGATAAACGCGGAGCCATTGATAAAAACCTGCCGCCGATTTTGCAACGCCTTAATTTTGAGATGGATAACTGGTTATATTTAACGCAACACTTTGAAAGTAAACTGAAAGGTTTAGTCGGTTCTGTGATTAAATTGAAACAAGTGTGTAACAAACTGGGTTATCAACGTTTAGTTGGCAAACAAAGCTGCGAGCAGTATTTTCCTTAAAATATAATTCGGACAATCTATTTAATATTCATCAGCAACTGTTGAGATCTGGACTCGCGTTACGTTTAGTTTTTTGTGTTATTTATCTACTGTTCGACCAGTCCTTTGTGAAACAACTAACAAAATATCGAAATACAACTCTAGAAATGATCTATGTGTGTTTTATGGGTTTTTGTTAATTTAAAGTGGGTGTCCTTTTAGTATTTTTCGTATTCAAGCACATTCCCTAGGGCTTTATCAGTCGCTGCTACAACACTGTCTACTTTTTCTTTACCGCAGAATCCCAGTATCCAATCAGAGAACAATGAAATAAAAGCTTTCTTTGTAGAACTGCAATGATGTTGCTCAACATCAAAAACAAAGAATTTATATGATTTACACTCAGGCTTGTCTTTTATTAATTCAATAACTGTTGATTTACCTGATCCTAGATTTCCTTCTAAGCCCACAATATGCACATCTGGCTTATTCTCAAATACATTAACAATAGAATCAGCGACCAGTTGATGACTTTTACTATTAAATCTATCCTCTTTTGAAGGTGCCTCTGTTAAGAAATTAAAGTCCATGAAATGTCCTTATTATTGTTATAATATATTTTGTATAAACTACGTTGAAAAAATCGTGCAATATGTGGGGTCAGATCTCAATTGTTTCTAATATTAGAGAAATCAGGGTTCTGACTCCACTTAAATCTCTCATCGTATTAATTTCGCACATGCTCATTTATATACTTGTTTAAACTGTAGTGGTCTAATAGCACCGGACACTTTAATAAGAGATAATGCTAATCAATTATTAAGGTGTCAGAATGAGTCAGAAACGAACATATAAACAGTATTCTAAAGAATATAAAGAAGAAGCGGTAGC
>Ga0316206_1001026_pt1 | contig 28565 bp, 23 predicted proteins | sample 6monthpyrite_MG_FD_204942 | JGI IMG/M metagenome (GOLD analysis project Ga0316206, IMG submission 204942) | Microbial mat bacterial communities from mineral coupon in-situ incubated in ocean water Damariscotta River, Maine, United States -... | ecosystem: Environmental > Aquatic > Marine >... | reverse complement strand
CAAAAGCAGGCTGCCCCTCGGTACTCCAGCACCTGCTTGGGAATAGAAACAAGCTCTTTAGAACTAAATTAAGGCATCAGTATTTAAGCTGATGCTTTTCTATGCTTGTAATAAGGTGATTTCTGAGATATTTCGCTAAAATGTCTAAGAAATCAATTTTTCATCGGTTTTTTCTCGATTGTTAAAATCATTTTAGTGAAATCTGGCTAGAAACGAGTAAAATTATGCTTTTATGCTACGCCTGTCCATCTTTGTTGGTTAAAATCATTTTAGTGAAATCTGGCTAGAAACGAGTAAAATTATGCTTTTATGCTACGCCTGTCCATCTTTGTTGGTCTTTGTTGTTAATCTGAAGCTTCTCCAATACCTGCAAAATCCATCCGTATTTTCCCCAAATCAAAACTTAAAAAACTCCTCAAAAAACAAGAAGAACAAGCCGATAAATGGGCCAAAGTAAAATTAAAACAACACGGCTACGATGAAAAGCAAATTTACTTTTTTTTAAAGCGAGTAAGCGCCATCAAAAACAAAAAATCCTACAGCCATATTAGGCCCTCAAAAAGAGCCGACAAAAGCCCAAAAAATGAAATTATTGATCAAGAATTTATCGAAAAGCTAACACCCATTATTCAGTCCCAAAAGTAGTTCCAGCTACCTTGGAAAAAACTCTTCACAAGCTTGTGAAAAAAAATAGAAGACATCATTCGAGTAAAATAGGTATTACAGCTTTGCATGGTTGTAAAACTTGCCACATCATTTTGGAGAAAAATATGCTTATATTCGTTTATATGTTAATTGCTTTTGGAGCCTTATCATTCATCGCTTTTTTCATCAGTTTAATCCTAGGAGGAATTGGAAAAAATTTAGGCTATGATTCTGATAAAGTAACGGATGCCTCTAATAGCGCCTTTAAATTCAGTTTTTTTATAATGCTATTTTCAATTTTGATAGTGCCCGGCTGCATGTCCGCTTCCAATTCATCAGGGTCCTTCTATTATGTTATGCTTATTATTTTTATCCTTTCATACATTATTGCTTTGATAGTTAATTTGAATGAATGATGGGTTTAAATGGAATTTGGGACTGCTGATTGTAGGCAGCCACATGGGACGCCCCTACGATCTCGTCATTAGGGTACTACGTAAATAATAAAAACAACAATAAAAACCAGCCATACACTAAATTTTTGATATTCAACCAAGAAATCACAAGCTTGTGAAAGTAATAATAATTATTTATTGATTTATAATACTGAGGTATGATAGATGACAAAAAATCAACAAAATAATTATATAAACTATTTTGTTATTGACTCAAGTCTAAGAAAGTGCAAATATAATTTAAAATTAAACCACTAATGAAATGATAAAATTAAAACTACCAACGAAAATAGAAGCCACTTATAAAATTGTCACTCCGATGTTTATTGGTGATTCAGAACAAAATGCTACAGGCATTTCCCCTCAATCTTTTAAAGGAGCACTAAGATTTTGGTGGAGAGCTTTAGCTTGGTCACGCATTTTTTCTGAAAATAATAATGAAGTAACCGCCCTAAAAGAACTACATAAACAAGAGTCTATGTTATTTGGTACAAGTAATTCAGATAATGGTGGCAAAGGATGTGTAGCAATTAAAATTCCAAAATTTAATTTCAAGACAAAAAAAAGAAATCAAACCCACCCTAAACTAACTGGTACTCATAATTCCATTCGATATCTAGCTTATGGTGTAGCTGACCATCGTGGTATGTTGACTAGAGATAGCATTAACGAGAATCAAGAATTTAAAGTAATAATCATTGTAGATAATACCAAGAAGATAGAAGAAATCAAAAAAGCATTAATCGCTATTGGTTTGTTAGGAAGTTTAGGTAGTAAAGCAAGAAAAGGGCTTGGGAGTATCGTTCTAAAGTCATTAAACTATAAATGCAATAAAGAAATCTATAAATGGAAACCTAGTTTAAGTATTGAAGAATATATAAAAAGCATAGAAACTCTTTTTAAGAGTAAAACATTAGCACCATCAATACCTCCTTTTTCTGCTTTTACAAAACACTCTACTATTACTCAGTTAATACCTGCGAAAAACGATTGTTTTAGTGTTCTAAGTAATTATGCAACTAGCATGATGATGTATAGAAGTTGGGGAAGAAATGGGCTGGTATTGGGTAGACAATCTTTAAAAAAATTCCGAAATGATCATGATTGGAGTAAGGGGATTTTACAAATGCCCTATAGTGTAAATACATTCCACCCTCAAAGAGTAGTATTTGGCTTGCCCCATAATTATGGCAAAATACAAGTAGGTAGAAGCTTAGAAAATGACAAATATGGACGAAGATCTTCACCATTATTCTTTCATGTGCATCAAGTAGGAAAAGAATTTATTGGGTTAGCAATATTACTTAAAGCAACTTTTTTACCAGTGAATGAAGCAATATTAGCAAATGGTAAAAAAATAAATCAAAAAATTGAATGGGATGTTATAGAAAAAGAATTTCTTGAAAACAGCGAATATTTCCCTGATGCTAAACAAATTAAAAACTACTCAATATAGAGCTATTCTAATGACCAAAATAAAAAACCAATACTTCCACTTCACCATCGGACCAGTACAAAGTTTTGTAGGACAAGCAAGAAGAACCAGAGATTTCTGGGCAGGGTCATTTTTATTGTCATGGCTTTCTGGTATTGCCATGCTATCAGTCAAAAAACAAGGAGGAGTAATTAAGTTTCCGTTGGCAGATAAATCTTTTTTAGATGCTATTTTAGGAGAGACTAATAAAAAAACACTTAAACAAGGCAGTATTCCTAACCGATTTAAGGCCGAGGTGAATGGTGATTTTAAACCAGAAATAGTCATAGAAAATATAAATAAGGCTTGGGGAACATTGGCAAGTCAAATTTATGAAATGGATATTAAGGGCTTGGAGTTAGAAAACACTAAAACCATATGGAACAGGCAGGTTGATAATTTTTGGGACATGAGTTGGGTTATTGTGAGTGAAGAATCTGATAGTAGTGCATTAGACCGCCGTAAAAATTACCGCAGTCATTATATGACAGAAGAAGGAGGAATCAAGTGCAGTTTAATGGGAGATTTTCAGGAGTTATCCGGTATATCCGGTGTGAGCTCTAGTGACAATCAAAAACGAAAAGATTTTTGGTCACAGCTTGAAAAAAATAACAAAGCAGACTTTAAAGAAAATGAATTTTTATGTGCCATGGCATTCATTAAGAGACGATTTATCAATGTATTTTATAAAGGTAAAGATAAAAGATTTCAAATTAAATTAAATAGTTTAACTGCACATGGATGGAAATTACCAAAAGCAGTGCCTTCGGTCAGTTATTTTGCTGCGGCACCATTTTTTGCTGAAGTGTTAAAAGACAAAGACGAGACAATAAAAACACATCTAAAGGACTTTGTTATTAAAAGCTCTGGTTTGATAAGCCTTAATGATTATGGTCCAGGAATTAAATGTATTGATGAACTAATTGAATACAAGGAAGATGCTCGTGGGCTTGATGGCAATGTTTTTCATGAAGCGGCATTAGATAATATTAATATATTCAGTGATCAAATTAAAGCTCAAGAAGTTAAACAAGCATTGCGGAAACTCACCCACAAACATGGCCAAGTCTCTCCCTTCTATGCACTATTGATGATGGATGGAGATAGTCTTGGCAAGCAAATGAGCGACAAAGACAAACAGCCAACTATTACTACTGGTTTGCAAAAGTTCATTGAAGGTGTTCCAACTATTGTAGAAGAAAACAATGGCTTTTTAATCTATGCAGGAGGCGATGATGTTTTAGCATTAGTTACATTGGAGGATGCAATGCAGTGTGCTTATAAAATCCACAATCACTACGACAAATGCTTTAAAAACAATTCAGCAAAAGTGAAAACCTCCATCTCCGCGGCCATTATTTATGCTCATATTCGTATTCCTATAAGCAATTTAATCCATGACATTCATGACTTACTGGACGGTGTAGCCAAAGAACATACTGGTCGAAATGCCCTTGCTGTAAAAGTTTGTAAACCTGGAGGTGTTTCCTTAACTTGGTCGAAAAAATGGAAGCACGCTCTTAATAAAGATAAGAAAATATTAGTTATTAATGACATCGTTAATAATTTCATTGATACACAAGACAAATCAGAACAATTCAGCAATAAGTTTTTTTACAAGATAAGGCAACGGTTTGAACTATTTAATCAGGATGTCAATCTTCTCAAACAAGATGTTAATGAGTTTTTAGATTTTGGTGTGCAGATTATGGCAATGGAATATTGCCGATCAAACGACAATCAAGACATAAACATTGAAACAGCAAAACAAATAGTAAAACCATTGTTAGAACAGTGTATTGACCTAAAAACTAATAAAATTAATGTTGATGCGGCATTGTTGGTTAGGTTTTTAGCACAAAAAGGAATCGAGGTATAAACCCATGAGCAACACAATTAAACATTTTTTATTCGGTACTGTTGATAGCTGGTTTTTTAAAGAATCTCGCAGTATGGACAGCAGTGGCAGCAATACTCTCATCAGTTTGTTCCCACCGCCTAGCAAAACACTATTAGGTGCAATTCGAAGTCAGATTGGTGAAAAATTTCACAAAAAAAATGACACCAATTGGAATAAATTTAACAAAAAATCTGATTTAGCAAAAATAATAGGGTTTGGAGATGATTTTGGAATGTGCAACTTAAGTTCACAAGGAGCGTGGTTATATAATAATCAAGAAAATCAACTCTATTTCCCTACTCCCGCAAACTTAATAAGACAAAAGAGCGAAGGGCTTGCCCCTTATGACTTTTTTTCCATTGGCAATGCAATAAAAAGCGATCTCGGAACAGTAAAATTTGCACAACTGGATTATAAAAAAGAACAATCGCCTTTAGAAAATAGATTCATAAGTAAAAGTGAGTTTAACACAGTATTAAAAGGCAATAAGGCCTCAAAAACAATTTCCGAAAAAAGTATTTTATCCAGAGAAGGAAGATTAGGAATTGCCAGAGACAATGACACCAGAAATGCTGAAAAAGGCAAACTTTATCAAACAGAGCACCTGCGACTTGGTGATGATTGGAATGTTTATTTAGGCATAGATGGGCTTAATAAAGACGATGTTCCTGCTGACAACTTAATAATTCGTCTTGGTGGTGAAGCACGCATGTCATCGGTGGTTCAAAAGGAAAATATTGAAATTCCAGAACCTCCAAAAGTTGATAAAAATGAAAAAAAATTAGTCATCTACCTTTTGACTGCTTTGCCTGATTATCGCACAGACAGCGAAAGACCACCATTGCCTAATGATACCTTCAAAGCAAGTTCGCTAAACGATCATCAAATTTGGGAAGGTCAGATCAATTCGATTAATATCTCTATTGAAACGGCGATTATAGGAAAATTATTTCGCCTAGGTGGATGGAACATGGCAATACATCAACCTCAAGCAGTCAAAAGCTACATACCAGCAGGAAGTTGTTGGTACATCACATTGGATGAAACACAAGATGCAAATGAGGTAATAGAGAAATTACACGGTCAATTTTTAACAACAGGCAATGAGCAAGCTCTCGGCTATGGCCAGATTGTCATAGGAAAGCAACCCACACTAACAGATTGAGAATAATACACATGAAAAATACATTAATCGCATTACACGCACAAACTTCAATTCATGCAGGGACAGGACAAAACACTGGAACAGTAGATTTGCCCATACAACGTGAATCTCACAATGGCTACCCCTGTATATATGGTTCAAGTATGAAAGGGGCATTGCGCTCCTGCGCATTACAAAGAGACTGTAAAGATATAGAGATTCTTTTTGGCAAAGAATCAGGTGGAGAAGGTTTTGCCGGCTCATTGCTGGTTTCTGATGCACGTTTATTGCTCTTGCCTGTGCGTTCTCTTACCAGTCAATTTCGTTGGGTGACCTGTCCTGCACTATTACAACGCTTAAAACAAGATGCAAAAAGGTTTGGTACAGAGTTAGAATTTGAAGAAATAGATGTAGACAATAATAATTTGATAACAGCAGAAGACTTAAATCCCAACAAGCTTTATTTAGAGGAATATTGTTTCAAAACAAAGAAGCATGAGGATGGATTAAACAAATTGATTGCAGTTTTAGCCCAATTTTTAAACAACGAAAATGCAGAAAATGATTTAAAAAACCAATTGTGCGTTATCAGCAATGATGACTTCTGCCATTTTTCCAAATATGCAACACAAGTACGAGCTCGTAACGTATTGGACTCAAAAACCAAAACTTCTAACAACCTTTGGTATGAAGAAACATTACCACCAGAAACAATCATGTATCTGGGAGTATCTGCAGACAATTCAAGAAAACAAGGCGGCAATGGAATTAAAAATGCTGAAGACATATTAAAGGAATTTACTGGACTTTTTACTGATCAAAACCCAGCGTGGTTACAAGTTGGAGGCAATGAAACCATCGGCATGGGATGGTTTGGAGTCAATGTATTAAAATTTGATAAAGGAGAATAATAATGGCATTTTATAAAAGGAATAAAAACAAGAATAAAAGTAAGAGTCAAAACAATTTAAAGGTTAAATCCATTAATAAAAGAGATGTTAAAAAGGATAGTCAGTATGACAATGAAAACAAACAAAACACAGAAGATAACATTCAGTCAATTGAACAACTTCGTGCTAAAAAAGCATTAGAAGAAATAACCAAGATACGAGAAGATGAAGATGAAGTGACAAAGAAGGAATTTAAAAGTTATGCCAATGAATTACCCGCAATGATACACATGAATGGCTTGGGACAAGCTGTAGCCTTTTATAAGTCTAAACGAGATTCTAGTAATGCTCATAGGATACTTTATAAGATTTTATCCGATTGGTTAGGTGATAATCGGCCGTATAAAAAACAGGCACCGGATAAAAAACAGGATTTATTAATAAATATCACAGAAAACAGCATAGATGATTACCGTATAGCTCAAGCAGAATCACAAGCATTCCTTGTTTGGATAAAAAGTTTTGCTAAAGCATATTTAAATGAGGCTAAAGAGATTAAAAATGAAAATACTTAACCTCCCTCTTTATCGTTCTGCGGAACATGAAAATGCAATCATTTATAAAAACTGTAATTTAGGATTGATTTTCGAGAAGTTTTTTGATGCCTACTGCTCTGATTTTCAACACCCAGAATATGATGTCATTGAGAGCTCTCAAAAAAAAGATTATAAAATTACTTTTTTTCAAAGCTTATTATGTAAAGGTGATTTTAATTATTACAAAAATTATTTATACGCAATAGATATTAAATTAGTTAAAGAACTAAAATCTCAGATTAAGAGTTACACAAACGAACAAGACAAACAATCTCCAAGGAACTATATTCTTGATGGTATCAAAAACAAAATATCGTTACTAAAAGGTTCAATAATTAACTTTGCAGAAGAGTTGAATTATTTTAAAAAAGTACTCAAGTTAAACTCCATTAATGATAACTACAAGAACTACGATTACTTTAGAGGTTTTAAATCAGACTTTACTGTAGCTGAAATCATCACATACGTAGCAAATAAAAACCATAATACTTCCATAACAAGCACTATTCCCCATGAAAATGTTTTACTAGAAGATTCTACAAAAAAACAATTTTCTCTTGTTAAATCCATAAACGGCAACGGTAAAGTCTATAAACTAAGTTGGCACATGGTCACAGGAATGGGAAACCCACACCCTGTTGAAAATGGGTTCTTATGGCATTCGACTTTAGGTGTGCCCTACATACCTGGCAGTCAAGTCAAAGGCATTGTCAGAAGTTTGATAGAACAGTATTATGATGGTGATGCCAGAGATAAAAATGCAATCTTGTTCGAATGGTTTGGCAGTGAAGAAAAGAAACTTACCGATCAAAATAATAGTGAAGCACTCAATAAAGACCAAACAGGACGCTTTATTTTTTTTGATGCAATTCCAATAGAAAAACCAAGTCTTGTTGTTGATATAATGACGCCACATATGGGCAAATGGTATGCCAATGGAGATGAAATCAGCAATATTGATGAACAAGCAGAAAGAATACCAGCAGATTGGCATGATCCAACACCCATCCCTTTTTTAGCCGTCAAAGAGGCTAAGTTTCTATTTACCATTGCAGAGAGAAGTTTATCATCCAAAGTGCATGGAACAATCGAAGATGTTTTTGAAATGCTAAATAAATCCCTCGAATATTTAGGCGCAGGAGCAAAAACTCAAACTGGATATGGTTATATGAGCTTTGATGATGTAGCAACAAAAAACATTGAAGAGGAATTCAAAAAAATTAATGATGAGAAAGAAGATCAACTGAAATTTAAAGAAAGCTTATTAGGAAAAAGCGAACTTGCTAAAGAATTTCTAATTGATACAGAGAAATACAAATGGAAGGATGGACAAGGTTATTTTATTAATGATAAGGAAAACGGTGCTGATAAATGGTTACATTTGTTAGAAAAAGAAAAAGATAGCGAAGTTCTGTTATTATTTAAAAACTTATTGGAAGAATTATACAAAGGAATATGTGAAAATTTCAATGTAAAGAATGGAAAAAAATATCGTTATAGAAAACCAAAATCTAGAGAAGTAGCTAAAGGATTAATGGAAATAATGAAAAACAACATTCCAAACAATGAATAACCCCAGTTTTTTCGAGTTGTTAAACGACTTTCAAATGTTAAGAGTCAGGTTTTTTCTGAAATTAAATGACGACATGTATTTGCCCGAATTTTCAGGTTCTACATTGCATGGTTTTTTGGGTAGAGCGCTAAAGAAACACGATGTACAGGCGTATAAATACTGTTACGAACAACAATTTAAATCAAACCAGCCACATCCTTATGCCATAGTTACAAATCAGCAAAAAAATTTGCAAATAAAAGTTAATCGTAAAACAGTTAAAACATGTCAATGGCACAAAGGCGATATATTTAGTTTTGATATTAAATTTTTTGCACATGTTTCAAGCCTCGGTATGAGAGTTGTGGAAGCCGTCAGAAAATTTGAACAAACAGATGGCATTGGTCAAATAGCTAACTCGAACAAACATTGTCAATACTCTGTTGTTTCTTATTGCAGTATGAGGGGCGACCAAATGGTTTCTGGAATACAATCATTTAGCTTGCTTAATCACATCAATCCATATTTATTAGACACGAAAAATTACTTGATAAGTACACCCGAAATTATAGTTCATCTTAATTCTCCATTGCGCTTGCAACAACGCAATAATCAGGGTGATTCTTGTATTTTGCACAGTGCACCAAGTTTAGATAAAGTGGTGTATCAAATCGAAACCCGTTGGAAATATTTGAATCAGTACTGGAACAACGGTACAGATGAATTCTGGAGCTCTGTCAATAAAAATTTACCCGAATTAAATAATATAGAAAACAAATCAACTGTAAGTTTCCACAAACTCGAAAGATACTCCGCAAACAATAAAAGTTTAATTCCATATGGTGGTTTGCTTGGTCAGCTCAAATATCAACTAAAAGACAATAATAAAGCAGACATCATCCCTTGGTTAGCAGTAGGCCAACAACTGCAAATCGGCGGCAAGACCACATTCGGTCTCGGCGACTACAGTTTGATATCGTAATACTACCCATCTTTCCACAACAAATACCGTAAAATTTTAATAAAAGTGTACCCGTAGTGGCGCCCCTTGTGGTCGCCTCATGTAAACATAACAGCGATGCTGATAAAAAAACAATTCAGATTATTTCGGCCATCATTCCTAATCGACATAGTGCAATTCTGATAAAAGGCACCGTAGTGGCGCCCCTTGTGGTCGCCTTGTTTAAATATACAATGATGTTGATAAAAAAACAATCCAGATTATTTCGTCAATTATTCCAGAACAAATACCGTGCAATTCTGACAATAGGCAGCCACAAGGGATGCCCCTACGGGCTTTACAATGTCCTTTACAACAAGGACAATACATGGCATAATTATCCTTATTAACTAGGACTATTGTGAAATCTATATTTAAAAAACTAATTGTTGATTTTCAGGAGCGTAGTTTTACTCGGATTATTAAACGTGAATTAGAACTGCCTCGTGATACAAAAAAAATTGTCTCCTTAATTGGAATAAGGCGTTGTGGTAAAACTTATATGCTTTATTATCTGATTCAACAATTGCGAAAAACAATCAACAACGAAAGGATTATTTATATTAATTTTGAAGATGACAGGTTATATCCTATTCAACTAACAGACCTTGATTTGCTGCTGGAGAGTTATTATGAACTCTATCCGCAAAATAGAGGTCACCAAATATACCTTTTTCTTGATGAGGTACAAAATATTGCAGGCTGGGAGCTTTATGTTCGTAGGGTTCATGATTCTGAAAATGTAAATTTATATATTACTGGTTCTTCTTCAAAGTTATTGTCCAGTGAGATAGCCACATCATTACGTGGGCGTACCATTACTTTTGAGATTTTTCCTTTTTCTTTTAAAGAATACATACAATATAAAGGGCTTGAGGTTAATTTTTACTCTTCAAAAAGTGTCAGCTATCTTAAAAACACTTTTAATGCTTATTTAATTAACGGTGGTTTTGCAGAGACCTTTGATGAGGATGAAGATATTCAAAAAAGAATTCTTAAAGACTATTTAGATTTAATAATTTATAAAGATGTTATTGAAAGATATGCCATAAAAAACCACAGTTTGCTAAAACATTTAATCAAGCATTTGTTTGTTAATATGGGAACCTTAATCAGCTTTAATAAGTTGTATAACGATTACAAATCTTTGGGATACAAGGTTGGCAAAGACACTTTGTTTGATTATATTTCGTATTTACAAGAGGCGTTTGCATTATTTACTGTGCCTATTTTTAGAAATTCTGTTAAACAAGAGTTACGCCACCCTAAAAAACTTTTTGCCATAGACAATGGCTTTAAAAAGTTGTTTGATATTTCCATTTCGGCAGAGTTTTCAAAACTATATGAAAACATCGCATTTTTACATTTACGCCGTAAAACCCCTGAGGTCTATTATTACAAAAACAAACAGGAGGTTGATTTTTATTGCAAACTGGATAAGGAGTACTTAATAAATGTCAGCTATGACATCAGTGATCCAAGCACACTAAAAAGAGAGACAAGCGCTCTGATAGAAGGCATGGAGTATTTTTCTATCAATAAAGCCTATTTAATAACCGCGGACAAAGAGCAAGAACTTCAAATAGAAAACAAATCCATTTCAATAATTCCCATGTGGAAATGGTTGCTGTAGTGGCGCCCCTTGTGGTCGCCTTGTTTAAATTAACAGGTTGGTGATTTAAATATATAATTCCAGTTACATCAGTATTTTTTCCAGAACAAATACCGTGCAATCCTGATAAAAGGCAGCCACAAGGGATGCCCCTACGGTTGGTTTTGATTAAACTTTAATTCGGCTCAAAATATTTATCCTCACACCATTTGGCGGGGTTATATTCAATATATTCAGAAATTTTAAAATACGAATTTTCATCACGAATGACATGTTCATAAAAATTACGTTGCCACAGTGTGGGTTGAAATGATTGCCAATTATTTTGTTTAACACCTTTGATATATGCATTGGTGGAAATAGATTTAAAAGCCCCAATAATCTTACCTAGGAGCTTGTCCGAGAATAGAAAATCTACTGCAGAAAAGCTGGATTTGGTGCTTTTTTCCACTGATTATCGTTAAATAGAGTGACTATTCGCCTCAAATCAGTGAAAAATAGCCCTCAAACCAGCTTTCCTTCGCTACGATTCCTATTCTCGGACAAGCTCCTAGAACTCTATCTTTTTGAACGATTTCAATAATCCCATGCAAATGGTTTGGCATAACGACATACTCATGTAGTTTTATATTTTTATATCGATTTTCCAAATCATGCCACTGATATTCAACCATCCGACCAGCATCATTCAATTGCATTACATTATCATTAATATCGCCAAACAAACATTTTTTGCGATGTGTACAAATAGTGACAAAATACAAGCCTTTTTGAGCATAATCATAATCACTCAAACGCAGTTTCACCCTTTCCCTTTTTTTTGAATTCATATATAAATATTACCACAACACATATTTCAATTGAATCAATATTGCAAAAAAATACCCATCATACCGTAGTGGCGCCCCTTGTGGTCGCCTTGTTTCAAATAACTGGATGCTGATTTAGATATATAATCCTGGTTACACCAATATTTATTCCATATCAAATACCGTGTAATTCTGATAAAAGGCACCCACAAGGGATGCCCCTACGATCTCGTCATAACCGAGCAGTGTCTAAACAACCTATCACCCGAGATGAATGTAAGAATATAGTCTTAATCTCGTCATAACCGAGCAGTGTCTAAACTCTACTCTTTCAAGCTCAGAGGATTTGCACTGATGTCTTAATCTCGTCATAACCGAGCAGTGTCTAAACTACCACCTAGAACTGGAAGTAAGACATGGAACCGTCTTAATCTCGTCATAACCGAGCAGTGTCTAAACTGTGCACTTCGAAGAGGAGCACATAGTGGTAGAAATGTCTTAATCTCGTCATAACCGAGCAGTGTCTAAACGACGGTGAATGCCAAGATGATAATGTCAATAATGTCTTAATCTCGTCATAACCGAGCAGTGTCTAAACAGCTCGGTTGCAGTTGTGCTTCTCTAAAAGGGTGTCTTAATCTCGTCATAACCGAGCAGTGTCTAAACCCCGCCTTTGTAAGTCCTTGATTTTAAAGGGGTTAAAAAGGCGTTTGCGGGAGATTTGTTAAAAAGTGTTAAAAACAGGCAATTATTGCCTATTTTGGCCATTTTCCCGCAAATCTCCCGCGCAATAGTTTGTTCACTCCTATAAACAATCGACCCATTATTTATAGTCATTGAACTATAACATAATCTGGGATGAAATACACGCTTGCTTGACCATCTGCTTTGCGTTTTTTTAAATCTTTATTGCACAAGTGGTAATAATGAATGCGATCCTTGTCTTTGATGATTGTGCTGATCTTTTTTTGCATGGATTTAACCTCTTTGTTTTTGATTTTCATTTCATAAACACTCTTTTGTACGCGAGTGCCATGACTCAGCAATACTTTGGCCACTTGCCGAAGGCGTTTGGGTTCGCTGATGTCGTAAAAGACTAACAAATACATGAATATCCCTGTTTATCCGCGGTTTCTGCGGTGCCCTGACAGACTACCTTGTCTTGGCACCAGCGACATATTCGATAATAGTTGATCTTGTCTTCTTCACTTTCAATGATTTCCCCAATGGCTTTGCGAACGCTATTAAAACCATCGGCAGAAATCACAGTTTCATAAATACTGTATTGAATCCTTTGACCGTATTGTGCCAAAAATCGGTCCAAGCGATAACGTCTTTTATCATCGCTTATGTCATAGCAAATTATCCAAATATTTCGCATACAACTACCTGATTTTAAAAGGTTGAAAAATAATCTTATCGTTAAGCAAACTTTGTTTTAACAGCAAAATTTGCAAATCCATAATACGCCTATAATCGGTTTTTATGTTCAAAGCATCATAATTGAGCTGTTTTGATAGCTGTTTTTCTAGGGCGGTTATAAAAACCTTTTTGGCTTTGCTGGTGAGTAAACACGCTTGTTTTTTATAGTGAAAATCATTGGGATTGATGATGTTGTTTTTTATCAGTTTCAATACCACGGCATCAACAATTGTGGTTCTAAAGGGTTCCATCATGTCCAGTGCCAGTGCGGGTTGTTTGTGATAGTGTGCGTGCAGGTAACCATATTCCATTACCATTTCACGCAGCATGACGAAGGCATATATATTATTAAACAAGACAGTGTAGCCTAAGGACAACAAAGCATTGACAGGGTCTTGAGGTGGTTGGCGGTTGCGGGTTTTAAAGTTCCAATCTTTGGGGATTATGCTTTGTAAGACAGAAAAATAAATTCTGGCACTGCCGCCTTCTATACCTCTTAAGCTGTTCAATGTTTTGCAGAAAGCACTGCGTTTTCTTAACTTTGTCAGTGTGTTTAGCTGTTTTTCTAATGTTTCTGTTACAGCATCATGATAACGCAAATAGCGTCTTAGTGTGGTGATGCTGTTTTGTAATTTTGCATCTATTAAAAGTTTGGCTATGGGTAAAGGCTTTTGATGAGAACGTAATTGTTGGCTATGCAAGGTTTTGTCCATGGCAATATCAGGTTTTAATATGCCTTGATAACAGCCCCCTTGGCTTAATAGCACTATTGGCATGGCATTTTGAAAACTTTCGATCATTACTGCTCGGGTTAAGTGGATCGCACCAAAGCACATGATACTGTCCAATTGGGTGATGGGTATTTTTTGCAATATATCACCACCATGTCGTACTTCTATTTTCCCCGCTACCTTATGCACCACTGAACCTTGTTTAAAAAGATACAAGGTTCGTAATTTGTTGCTTAAATTGAGGTTTAAATTGGCTGTGCTCTGTTTTGTATTTGTTTCTTCATTGAGCTCTTCACATGCCAATATGTGTTGTTGCAATTGGGCGTGGTTTGTATTAATGGAGTCATGATCTTGTTCTATTGGTTCTCCTGAAAAGGCATGTTTTTGATTTTCTGCTACATAATTCTGCCCATCCCATTGCCAACTGCTTTCGTGCAATTGTTTATCTGTTGATGCCAGTTTTTGTACTAAATTGCCTATAAAGAAATGCCCTAAAAACACAAAGCCACTGTCAAAATCGGTAACTCTGGTTTTTTCTGCATTGATTTGCAGTTTAAGTTCGCTTAATATTTTATTGGTCAATGCCAAGGCTTTACTGGCATCACCCAAAGTTTGACACAAGACGACAAAATCATCGGCATAACGGATGATTTTATAACCCTTTTCCATCAACGCTTCATCCAATGGGTCCAAATACATATTGGCTAGCACGGGAGATAGTGGCGAGCCTTGCGGAACACCCAAATTACCAGCCGTTCCAAACAAACGTACCTTGCGGTGGTATTGCATTTGTTTAAAAGAGGTAAAGATTAATTCAGCCAAGTCTTTGCACTTAACATACTTTTGCAATTCAATTTTGAGCAAGCTTTGCGGGATATTGTTAAAATAATTGCTGATATCCGCATCCAGCACATAGTCATAACCTTGGTCACGCAGTTTTTCTATTTTATGAACGGCTTGTAAATAGTTGCGCCGTGGTCGGTAGCCATAACTGCATATTTCGAAATGCCGTTCAAAAAATGGCACAAAGGCTTGGCTAAAAGCTGTGTGTAAAATCCGATCACGAATCGTAGGAATCGCCAAATATCTGGTCTTGCCATTGGATTTTGGGATACCCACCACTTTGCAAGGCGAGGCGCGGTATTGCTTGGTCATGACTTCTAAAATAAGCTTTTGCAATTTCCTCCGTAAATCCCGCATAAAAGCCTGTGCCGAAACCCCATCAATCCCCGCCCCACCTCGATTATCACAGACTTTTTGAAAAGCCTTTTCGAGTTTATCAATGGTCAGCAGTTTTTTGAGGTTCATCCCATAATGATAACAGAACAATTCAAGAATATTGTTTTAACAAGCTTGTGGTAACTACCCCAATAAACGGACCATTGTGTAAAACAAATATCGTGCAATTCTGATAAAAGGCACCGTAGTGGCGCCCCTTCTGGTCGCCTAGCTTCAATATACTGGTTGGTGATTTAGAAATATGATTCGGGTTACATTATTATTTTTCCATATCAAATACCGCGCAACCCTGATAAAAGGCACCCACAAGGGATGCCCCTACGGTGGCTACATATCTACTGTATTTATGCTCCTTGTACTGGATTTTCGTTCATGAAATTATAGCCAATAACATTTTTGGGGTGATTTGTATTAATATATTGATTTCTTACTGGTGAAGAAATAGCTAATAGTGTTGCAGTAGCACCCTTTGTGGTTGCCTTAAACCAGCAAACTAACTATTAAAATGCCAAAACCTGTTACACCAATACTATCTCAATTTATTGTCAGTTTAGTGCTTTAAATACATTTTAAGAAATTTTGGTTGGGTCGGTATATTTGAAGTCATAGGCTCCAACTTTTAATGTATTGGTATCTACATACTGACAGTGTACAGGATAAGAAGTTGCTGCAAGTGTAGCGGCTACTGAAGTGGACTTTTGCCCTCCTGTAAAATCTATTATTGTTTCCTCATAGCTGTAATCGCTGTAGCTTTCTAAAATCATAATCAACCCAGCATTGACATCTTCAAATGAGCTAAAATCAACACCTTTAGATTCTTGATGAGCAATTTCAATAATTGGTTTTTTATTATCAGGGTAGGTAGATTTTATTTTTCGTTTAAACTCTTCAGCTTGCTCCCAAGACCCATGTATTTCTTTACCGTCATCATCAAAGGTGCTTTTTGAAGAAATTATAGTGATTTTTTTTAATTCCTTTTTATGAGCATCAATTCCTTTCAATGTTACCTTCCAATTATGAAATCCTCCATTTTCTAATTCTTCGATTTGTCCAATTAATGAAGTGCTTTTTAAATCCTTCCATCGATTAAAATCATCTTTCTTTTTTATGTGGGATAAAAACAATATAAGGTGTTGCTTGTGCACGAAATCTTCATCTTTTTTAATATCGTTATATGGTTTAGTGTATATGTTAATGATTTGATAAAAAATATAAACAGAATAAATGCTTAAGAAAATAAATAAGACCATTTGTAGATTTCCAAAATAATAATCAGTGGCTATTAATATTACAGTGATAATGAACATGATTTTCGCCGTTGATGATTTTGGATTGTAAGAACGGAGATTGGAATGGGTGAAAACTAATAGAGCGGCTACGGTTGCTTGTATAATTAGTATGACATCATTTGTCCAAACATTGTTTATTTTACTATTAATCCAATTAGAGAAATATGTGAGTAAGACTCCAGTTAAAAGTACCATAGAAAAAAACAAAAAGGCATCCTTTAAGTGCTTAAGAGTGTAGATTTTAACCAACTTAATTTTTTCTTCTTTTTGGCTATTTATTCCTATGATTGTTATATAAACAACCATGGTGGCAACAGTTATAATTAACGCATTAATAGTTGACAAACCCTTGATGCCTGTTGTCCAATTTAACAAGATAACCATCATCGGAGCAATAGTGAAATTCATCAAACTAAATAGAATTTTTTTTGAACGTATAATAAATTTTTTCATCACTCAACCCTCTCCAACAAAGAAAACTCAAAAGGAAGCTCTAGCAGTTCCTCTTTTGATAGTATTGTACCTTCTGGTACGCGTTCGAGCAATCGGAAAACTATGGCTTGCTCGCCTTTTTGCATGTCTATGGCTTGTCTGTTGGCTGGGATGGTTTGATCCAACAGTAGGCTCATGACTTCGGCGGTGGCTTGGTGGCCTATGGCAGAGTTGTAGCCGTTTTTTAACATGGCTTTGACGGTCTCTGCTTTGAGCGGGCCAGAAAATTTAAATTGCCCATAGCTGGTCAATATTGGGGTGTTGAGTAGGTATATCATTTTAGTGTTTGACTCCTATGAGTTGTGGATTTAGGGTGATTGAAAACAGTGATTTGCCTTTTTTCTTGCTGCTTTTGTTGATGCTGATGTACTTGGCTAGATGTTCGTCAAAGGCGTCTTTGATTGCGCTGTTGGTTCTGGATTTACGTTCTTGAAAATAGGCTTTACTCATGCCATCTACCAAGGTATCTGCCATGTCATCTGATTTAAACACGTCATGGTACTGTTTATAAAGATGCATAAATTCGGTTTTGTAGCTTTTATCTGGTTTTTCATCATAAGGTATGCTCAATCCGACTTGTTGGTTTTTTGCACGTTGGCAAAACCACAGATAAAAAATAAAATCAGCCGGTGATAATTTGCATTGTTCTCCGCAATAGATAATCATTCGATTGCTGGTATCAAGCACAAGCTTTTTTTTGCTGCCATCGGTGTTTAACCAATCGACTGTTTCGGAATAACTGGCTGTACCATTGAGCAATTTATCAGGAGAGTGTTCTCTTAAACGAACAAATGGTATTTCTGTCAGTACGACTTTGGCATATTTTGCATCTAAGATGGTGCCACTTCGGTTTTGTATGTTGAACGAATGAGGTGTTGGGTAGTAGAAGTCACTGGATTCGTAACCTTCGGTGACCAGTACATGACTGAGTGTATCATGTGCTCTGCCATAAAGACTCATCGCCATGCCTAAAAAGAAGGTCATGGTCTTGCGCCCTCCAGCAAGTGAAGCATGGATGCTGTGGTTTTCATTGGCTGTGAGTTCTTGTACTTTTAAGCAGATAAAGTCGGCCAATAAATTCATTTGTTTTTGTGCGTTTATATCATTGAGAATTTCACCTTCTTCATCAGGAATAATACAAATGTCTTTTTCATTTAACACAATTTTAGGCAATTGATAGTCATCACAAAACTGTTGTAACTTGCCTTCATCAATTAATTGCTTTTTTACTTCATTGGCACCAATTTGTGTGGTGATGATGATAATTTCTGCTGGCAGTGTTTTTTTGGAGGCATAAAGGGCATAAAGAGTTTCTGTTACCACTTGTGGGGACAAGCCAGTGATTGCCAGTAAAATATTTTTTTTCTTCATAGTTAAGCCTTATTTATTAATCAGGTCTATTATAACCAAGGTTATGAGGAATTATTATTCCACAAGCTTGTGTTGATTAATAGCTTAGTTTTTGGTATTTGCTTTGTCTCAAATCCTCATATCCAAAATCCCGATATAGAAAATCTAATGCAGAAAAATAGATTTGAGAACTTTGTAGGCTAGTAGCACAAGGAAAAAATGGCGCGCCCGACGGGATTTGAACCCATGACCTTCGGCTTCGGAGGCCGATACTCTATCCAGCTGAGCTACGGGCGCTTATTTTGATGTTGTATTTTACTTTAGTTTATGGCTTTAGTTTTGTATAAGCTGTTAAATAATGACAAATAAATTGAGATTTAGAGTTATACCCAAATCCCGATATAAAAATCATAATGAGAGTTCAAGCCCTTAATGCGCCTAAGAAATTCTCAAAAAACTTCATCAGCATTATACAAACATCTCTCGGGCTTTCTCTAAGCTTTCGACAAAGTAGTCAATTTCTTCTTTGCTATTGTAGAAGGCGAAGGAGGCACGTGCCGTGGCGGGCAAGTTAAAATGTTGAATGGCAGGCATGGTGCAATGGTGACCTGTGCGAATGGCGATGCCGTAGTGATCAAGAATGGTGCCTAAATCGTGCGGATGGACGTCTTTTAAGGTAAAGGAGATGACCGATACTTTATTTTTGGCTCTGCCAATTATTCTTAAACCTTCTACAGCTGTCAATTTTTGCGTGGCATAATTTAACAGTTCGGTATCGGCTTTGTGGATGTTTTCTATGCCATGTTTGAGAATGTAATCGGCGGCAGCTCCCAGTCCAATAGCTCCGGCTATATTGGGTGTGCCTGCTTCAAATTTGGCTGGAACGGCGTTGTAAACTGTTTTTTCAAAAGTCACATGACTGATCATTTCGCCACCGCCGTGGTAAGGAGGCATGGCTTGCAGATGCTCCATTTTGCCATAGACGATGCCGATACCTGTTGGGCCATACATTTTGTGTCCTGAAACGGTATAAAAATCACAATCCAAATCTTGCACATCTACTTTTATGTGTGGCAAAGCTTGTGCACCATCGACTAGCACGGGCACATTATGCGAGTGCGCAATCTTTACGATTTGTTTGATTGGGTTGATGGTTCCTAATGAATTGGAGGCATGAACTACCGCCACTATTTTGGTTTTTTCGGTGATTAAATCGGGCAATTGATCGATTAATAACTCGCCATTGTCATCAAAGGGCAGAACTTTTAATTGTGCGCCTGTTTGTTCGCATAATAATTGCCAAGGGACGATATTGGAGTGGTGTTCCATTTCTGAGACGATAATTTCATCGTCTTTTTGCAAGCGTTCACGAACGAATGTTTGCGCCACCAAATTGATACCTTCGGTTGAACCTCGGGTAAATATGAGGTTTTTATCGCTGGGTGAGTTCATTAATTTTGCCATTGAAGTTCGAGCGGCTTCAAACAAATCAGTGGCTTCACCGCTTAGTGTATGCACGCCGCGATGCACATTGGCATTGGTTTTTGTATAATAATGGTTAATGGCATCAATCACCGATTGTGGGCGTTGGGCTGTTGCGGCATTATCAAAATAGACTAAGGGTTTGTTGTGGACTTTGACATCCAAGCAAGGAAAATCAGATCTGTTCATAATTCTATTCGGTCCAAAAAGTCTTCGGTTTTAAATATATTCGCTTCTTGCAAAAAAGATTCAATAAGTATCATTTCGGCTTGTGCTTTGGGTAGGCCTCGGCTTCGCAGATAGCTTAAGGCTGTTTCATCGAGCTGCCCTGTGGTTGAACCATGAGCGGCAATGACATCATCTGTGTTTATTTCCAGTTCTGGTTTTGCGTAAATTTTGGCATCATTCGATAATAAAATATTTTTCAAACTTTGGGCAATCTCACTGCCATCAGCGCCTTTGGAGACTACCGCTTTGGCATTGACAGAAAGGGTGGCTTTGCCTGTTGCTAGAGCTCGTTTGATGACATGGCTTTTGCAGTTTTGTACTTTGTGGTTTATTTGTATGTTTTCGGCAATATGGCAGGAATCATGAGCCACATGAACCGATGCTGCATTAAAATCACTGTGTTGCCCATTAAAATTAACTTCTTGTATTGTGTGAGATAAGGCGGCATTATTGTTGATGGCTCCTTGTCGAATGGATACATTTTGTGCACAGTTAATTTGTGAAAAATGAATCAATGCAGCTGTTTTTCGTAAGAGTTTGTTTGATTGCAATTTTAAGCGTGAATCAGCAGCCATATTTAGGATAGAAACATGGTTAATTCGGCAATCGTAATCGTAGCCTTCGGTTAAGTCTAGCTCGGCATTTTCTCCGACATTAATGACGGTACGAATATTCTCCCAATCCAGGGATACTTGTTGGTATTGTATGTGCAGTTTCAATTGTGAATTGTTAGGAATGGTTAATTGAAACCCTCCATTTAGCATGGCAGTATTGAGTTCGACAAAAGTTCTTTCTTTATCGGTCTTGATGTTCTTCCAGCTTTTTTGATCCACGTCCAAAATGTCTTGTATTTGCGTGTCTTGTGGAAGTTCGCCTTTTATGGTGAATACAAACAACTGTTCTTTTTGGGGGTCAGAAGAAAGTGCTGACTCCGAATTTACACTATCGGTGACTTCTTCTAGTTTTTCTAGTTTTTTGCTATTGGTGTATTTCCATAACTCGGATTTGCGGGTTGGCAAGCCTAGTTTTTGGAATTTTTCTAAGGCATCCATACGCTTTTGTTGCAACCACAGAGGCTCGTTTAAGTGCTTTGTGAATTGTTCAAAGACAAGGTTTATTGGGTTTTTAAACATGGCCTTAGTCCTCTAACCAACCGTAACCTGTTTTTTCTAGCTCTAGGGCTAATGACTTGTCTCCTGAACGGACAATTTTTCCATCAGCTAGCACGTGAACGTAATCTGGCACGATATAATCCAGTAGGCGTTGATAATGAGTAATGACGATAAAGGAACGGTTTTTGTCACGTAGTTGGTTGACGCCATCGGCAACAATTTTCAAAGCATCTATATCTAAGCCTGAATCGGTTTCATCCAATATGGCCAGTTTTGGTTCTAAAATACTCATCTGGAATATTTCGTTGCGTTTTTTTTCACCACCTGAGAAACCTTCGTTCACAGGACGACGAAGCAAATCATCGCGCATATTCATTTGTTTGATTTTTGTGCGAACAAGTTTTAGAAATTCGGATGAATTCATCTCTGCTTGGCCGCGGTATTTGCGCTGAGCATTTAAGGCTGCTCGTAAGAAATACATGTTGTTGACCCCGGGGATTTCCACTGGATATTGAAAGGCCAAGAATATGCCTTCGGCAGCTCGCTGTTCAATCTCAAGATCCAACAAGTCTTGACCCAAAAAATCAACCGAACCATCGGTCACCTCAACCTTTTCCATGCCTGCAAGAACATTGCCCAGCGTGGATTTACCCGCTCCGTTGGGGCCCATTATTGCATGAACTTCTCCTGGTTTTATTTCCAAGTTAAGACCTTTAAGTATTTTGTTTTCGCCTACTTGAGCGTGTATGTTTTTTATATTTAGCATAGTTTTATTTTTGTTGTTTCTTTTGTCATTCCCGAGAAATCGGGAATCCAGTGTTTGGCAAAATTAGCAGTTTATAATTTTTTGCGTGAGTGAAATTTTTTACCCAACTGCTCCTTCTAAACTTATATCCAATAATGCTTTTGCTTCAACAGCAAATTCCATCGGCAGTTCTTTAAACACTTCTTTGCAGAAGCCATCGACGATCATGGAGGTGGCATCTTCTTCGCTGATGCCTCTTTGTTTGCAGTAAAACAATTGGTCTTCTGATATTTTGGAGGTGGTGGCTTCGTGTTCGAGTTGAGCACTGCTATTGGCACTTTCGATGTAGGGGAACGTGTGGGCTCCGCAGTTTTTGCCGATTAACAAGGAGTCGCATTGGGTGTGGTTTCGTGCGCCTTCGGCTTTTTTTGAAATTCGCACCAATCCACGGTAGCTATTGTGGCTTTTTCCTGCGGATATGCCTTTGGATATTATCGTGCTTTTGGTATTTTTGCCCAAGTGAATCATCTTGGTGCCTGTATCGGCTTGTTGGTAGTTGTTGGTTAAAGCGACTGAATAGAATTCGCCACGAGAATTGTCACCGCGCAATATACAGCTCGGGTATTTCCAGGTGATGGCCGAGCCTGTTTCTACCTGAGTCCAAGAGACTTTGGCATTGTTACCATTGCAAGCGGCGCGTTTGGTGACGAAGTTGAAAATCCCGCCTTTGCCTTCTTCATCTCCAGGATACCAATTTTGTACGGTGGAATATTTAATTTTGGCATCGTTGAGAATAAACAATTCAACAACCGCTGCGTGCAATTGGTTGTCATCACGCATCGGTGCAGTACAACCTTCTAGGTAACTGACCTCTGCACCATCATCGGCAATAATTAATGTCCGCTCGAACTGTCCTGTATTCATTTCATTGATGCGAAAATATGTAGATAGCTCCATCGGGCAGCGTGTGTTTTTGGGAATATAAACAAAAGAACCATCGCTGAAAACGGCTGCATTTAATGCAGAAAAAAAGTTATCACCAATCGGAACAACTTTACCTAAGTATTGCTTGACTAGGTCTGGATGGTCTTTAACGGCTTCAGAAAATGAGCAAAAAATAACGCCCGCTTTTTTCAGTTCTTTTTTAAAAGTGGTGGTCACAGAAACAGAATCAAAAACCACATCAACCGCAACCGGTGTTTTTTTATTTTTAACACCGGCTAAAATTTCTTGTTCGTGCAATGGCACGCCGAGTTTTGCATAAGTTTCCAGTAGTTTAGGGTCAACATCGGCCAGTGTTTCTGGCGCATTCTCATTGCTTTTAGGCGAAGAATAGTAAGAAATAGCATTAAAATCAATCGCTGGTATCTTCAGCTTGGCCCAGTCGGGTTGTTCCATGCTTAGCCATTTTTGGTATGCTTTTAAGCGCCAATCTAGCAACCATTGAGGTTCTTCTTTTTTTGCTGAAATAGCGCGGATGACATCTTCGTTAAGACCCGCGGCAAACGTATCTGAATCGATATCGGTAACAAAACCGTCTTTGTAGCTTTGATTAACACGTTTGTGAACTTCGGCATTGCTTTGTTCGGTCGTGCTTTCATTGTTTTCGGAGTGGTGATTCATGATTGTATTGATAGTTTAATAGTTGTTGCTGAAGAGCCATTTAAGTCGGCCATTTTTTTTATGGTCATTTCTGTTAGTATCTGCTTAATTTGCAGGTTCACTTTCTGCCAACCTGTGCGACTGTCGCATCCTTGTTCTTGGGCACACAAACTGTCTGTTTTGGTGCATTCGGTGATGGCTGTTTGGCCTTCTATGGCGACAATGACATCGTACAAGTTAATAGTGGTGGTTTTTTTCGCCAGTTCATAACCGCCGTTAGCCCCACGAGTGGAAATCAAAATTTTAGCTCGGGTTAATAATTTAAGGACTTTACTGGCGGTTGGGATTTCCAAGCCAACGCCTTTGGCAATAACTTCGCTTGCATAGAGTTTTTGCTCATTTTGCATGAACAAAATGACCGCGGTTGCATAGTCAGTGAGTCGAGAGATTTTAAGCATGAGCGCATTATACAAAAAAGAGTACCTTATTAGTACTCTTTATTTTAAAACACCTATAAAAATCATCATTAACGTTATGCTGAGCTCATTATCGGGATTTGGGCACTGACAATTTTATGCAGTATCTATCTCAGAAAGAAGCTTGTTTTAAAAAAAATTTTAATTGCGCTTAATAGCTCAAAATTTAACACAGAATTTCAAAATTACTAGCAACCTATTTCAATTAAGTTAAGATAGGCATATTCACAAAAAACATTCGAAATACTGCATGAAAAAAGAATTTGAGTTTGTCAAAGGCCAGCGTTTTATTAGTCAAACAGAACAGGAATTAGGCTTGGGTCAAGTCGAAGAGACCAACCACAGAATGGTTCGGCTGTCTTTTAATGCCGCCAATGAAAGCCGAATTTATGCCAAGGACAACGCGCCAATTTCTAGAATTATCTTTGAAGTGGGCGATAAAATACCTGCAAGAGCAGGCTGGAACCTAACCATTGACTCGATTCAAGCCTTAAATGGTCTGGTCATATACCAAGGATTGGATGATAAAGGCGAAGATGTTCTTTTGCCAGAAACAGAACTGGCCGATACCATCAAACTCGATCGCCCTATTGAGCGCATGTTTTCTGGGCATCTTGATTCCAACAAGTGGTTTAATTTACGCCAACTGGCATTATCAAAGCGCAATCAACTGCAAGCCAATCCACTTTATGGTTTATTGGGTTGTCGAACTTCTTTACTTCAACATCAATTGTATATCGCTCAATCGGTTGCTAACAGATTTGCCCCGCGGGTCTTATTGGCCGATGAAGTTGGCTTGGGCAAAACCATCGAAGCAGGTTTGATTATCCATCAACAACTGATAAAAAACCGTGCCAAAAGAGTCCTTATCATTGTTCCTGAGAGCTTAACACACCAATGGTTGGTTGAAATGTTACGCCGTTTTAATCTTCATTTTAGTATTTACGACGAAGAACAATGCTTGGGTATCGAGGAATCGGCAAAATTTAAAACGCCCTTTGAAAACAGTCAACTCGCGTTAATTCCCTTGCAGTTTTTACTCGACAGACCCCACCGAGCTGAACAACTTATTGCAACCCAATGGGATTTGTTAGTGGTTGATGAAGCCCATCATTTGAAATGGTCTGAGGATCATGTCAGCGATGAATATGCTCTGATTGAAAGCTTGGCTAACGCTATTAAAGGAACTTTGTTATTGACAGCAACTCCCGAACAATTGGGCAAAGAAAGTCACTTTGCTCGGCTGCGCTTGTTGGACAGTCAACGGTTTAACAGCTTTGAAAAATTTGTTGAACAAGAACAAAATTACCAAAGCATTGTAAATGCCATTGACGTGCTTCGATCCGAAAAACCAATGACAAAAACAGGGGCGAAAAATACCGCAAAAGTTTTTACCGAACAAGAAGACATAGACATCATACAAACCTTGTTTGAAGGCAAAATAGAAGAACATGAAAAGCAAGCCGTTAAACAAAAGATGATTGAAAAATTGCTGGACCAACACGGAACAGGACGTTTATTATTTCGCAATACGCGTTCGGCCATAAAAGGATTTCCTCGAAGAAAACTACACGCCTATGGCTTGGAAAACTGCTATAGCGATATGACTAATCAGGATATTTCCTTGCAATTGACTCCTGAAGTGATTGGCGAATTTCAAGATTGGACAAAAATAGATGCGCGCATGCGCTGGTTAGCAGAAAAAATCATCTCATTAGAGTACAAAAAAATACTGTTAATTGCTGCCAATAAGCAAACGGTGTTGGATATTGCCGTCAGTTTACGAACAAAAATGGGCATACACAGTGCGATATTTCATGAAGACTTAAGCTTGGTTGAGAGAGACAAAGCGGCCGCTTGGTTTGCTGATTTGGAAAAAGGCTCACAGGTGATGTTGTGTTCCGAAATTGGTTCTGAGGGCAGGAATTTTCAGTTTGCTTCGCATGTTATTTTCTTTGATTTGCCCTTTAATCCCGATTTATTAGAACAGCGTATTGGACGACTCGATCGTATTGGTCAAGAAAACACCATTCATATACATGTGCCATATTTTAAGGACACAGCTTCTGAAAAGCTATTCAATTGGTATCACAACGGGCTCAATATTTTCAATAAAGTGAACCCCGCTGCCTATGCCTTATTCAGCCAGAAAAAAACAGAATTGCTGAGTCATATTGAAGCGGATAACGAGGAAGGTTTTGCTGAGTTTATCGAACAGACTCAAGAAATCAGCCAACAAATGAACCAAGACTTTCAAAAAGGCCGCGATCGATTGTTAGAATACAATTCTTGCCGTCCTTTTGTGGCTGCTGAACTGTTGCAACAAGCAGAAGCTCAAGACGATGTCAGTTGCCAGCGTTTTATGCACCGCATGTTTGATCGTTATGGCGTGGATTACGAAGAGTTGCGCGCTAATGTTGAGTTTATCCGTCCTGGTGAATCATTAAAAACACATTTCCCGGGTTTGCAAGACGATGGCATGAGTGTCACTTTCGATAGAAAAACAGCCCTCACCAACGAAACCTTGCATTACCTCACTTGGGAGCATCCGATGGTAGTAGATGCCATTGAAATGATCAGTACAGAAGAAAAAGGCAATGCTAGTTTAATCTCTTTGCAAAATTCTGGGCTCAAACCTTCGACCATCATTATTGAAGCCCTGTATAGTTTGCAAGCCCCTGCTGATGCAAGTTTACAAATTTCACGCTATTTGCCTAGCGATCCACTTCGCTTAGTTGCGGATGAAAAACTCATAAACCGTACCGATGTTTTGACCTCTCAAGTGATACATAATCATCACCAACCGGTGGCTTTGAACATTGCCTTACAGGTGATAAAAATGAAGCAAATCGAAATCAAAAAGATAGTAACAGCCATTGAGGCCAAGGCAGAAAAGATAATACCTGAACAGGTAGAAACTGCAAAAAACAAAGCCGAAGAGCAGCTAACAGCTGAAATTACACGCTTACAAAACTTGCAGAAATTAAATGACAATATTCGTCCAGAAGAAATCGAATTCTTACAAGAACAAAAGCAACAAAGCTTGCAAGCCCTAGACCAAGCGCGCTTGCAAATGAATGCTATACGCGTTTTGGTTTGTCTTTAAAACAAGTCCTGATTAGAAAACAAATGGTAGCTACTCACTCCGTCATTCTCACCTTCGCGGGAATGACAATAGTGGGTGAGTAGTTGCAACAAATGGAGCTCTGTTCTAATTAACAGAGCTCATATGAAACATTCCACTTTACTGCCTAAAATAAGCCTACACAAAACTAAATCGAGAGACGCAGAATAATGGCCTTAATTTTTACGCTTTCTTTTCGTTACTTTAGTTTTCTTCACCGTTGTTTTGCGTCCATTTTTTGTTTTAGTGGTCTTTTTTACTCCCTTTTTAACTGTGGTTTTGCCGGTTCTATGGTTGGTCGTTTTTTTCACACCTCGGGTCACTGTTGTGGTTTTGCCTCCTCTTTTGTTTTTGTTAACATGTACTCGTTTAGTCACTCGCACAGAGCGATGCGGCTTGTAGTTGAATCGATGAATAGATCTGAGGCGACTCTTGTGACCAATGACAAATCGGTTGCTTTTGGTAAATCTAACGATGCGATTGTGATACACGTTTCTATGCAATGGGCGAAAAGGGCGCCACCAGCGCGGATAAAGGCCAAAATGAAAACGAGAATGATACGGACGATAAACCGGACGATAAATCCAAGCAATAATTGGCCAAGCAGCAATATGCACATGAGCTGGAGGTGCGTAGTAATAATTAGTGCCGTAAATGATTTCATCACCTCGAACTTGCATAGCGTAACTGTCTGCTGATTTTTCAATCTCTATGGTTGCAACATCCTGAAATTCATCGGCTCCTATTGCTGCTTGGAGAATAATTAAATGCGAATCATCAATCACTTGTTCAACAACTCGAATAAAATCAACCTCACCATTGCCATCTAAATCTAAATTATTAATGCCTTCATCCGGATGATTTAGAGCTTGTTCAAAAGCTTCAAGATTGGCTGTTTCGGTAAAGAGTTCACTGACTGCTTGAAGATTCAAACCTTCTGCTGCTACAGATGTTGGAGCAACAATGGTGACATTGTCTTTGGCATAAACAATGGATGCAGCAACCGTTAACAAAAGGGCTAGTATTAATTTGTTTTTCATATTTTTTCCTCTATGTAATTATTCTTAACAGAGGTATATTCATAACTAAGAGTGGATGGGATGGAGATGCACATTGAGATAGTTTTTTTGATTAAATGAAGCTTAATGGTCACTCCATTGAGTAAATTTAATCAGAAAAAATAACCAATGTGGGCT
>Ga0316206_1001025_pt1 | contig 28662 bp, 29 predicted proteins | sample 6monthpyrite_MG_FD_204942 | JGI IMG/M metagenome (GOLD analysis project Ga0316206, IMG submission 204942) | Microbial mat bacterial communities from mineral coupon in-situ incubated in ocean water Damariscotta River, Maine, United States -... | ecosystem: Environmental > Aquatic > Marine >... | reverse complement strand
AAAAATTGTCAATATTTCACCTTCTCCTGATGGAGGATTTGATTTACTGGCCGTTATAGAGATCAAGAGTGTCGAAACTGACACCATACACCTGGAAAATAATCAGGGTCCCGAGCTTGAAATTCTGAATTTACCCTATGAATTTGAGAGCGAAAATGAATAATAAACGAGGTAGACGCTTGTGGATACAGAAGAGCAAATACTGGAAGGCTTCCTTGAAGACCTGAACAATAACCGTCTGGTATTACCAACCTTGCCTGAGGTTGCGCTTAAGGTCAGGGATGCCGTTGAAAATGAAGATGCTAACGCAGGTGAGATTTCCAGGATCATCAGCACCGATGCCGCACTATCTGCCAAATTACTTCAAGTCTGTAACAGCCCTTTGTATCGAACTCGCATGACCGTCGAAAATATTCAGACAGCTGTTGCCCGCCTGGGCAATATTCAGGTGCGTAATCTGGTCAGTAGCCTGGTCATGCAACAAATGTTTCAGGCCACATCTGATGTACTGGATAAAAAAATGCGTAATATCTGGTCACACTCAACAACAGTTGCTTCTATAAGCTATGTACTCGCTTTATCAGCAGGCATTCCCAAAGACCAGGCAATGCTCGCAGGACTCATTCATGATATAGGCAGCCTGCCTATTATTGTTCATGCTGAAAATATTCCTGAATTACGAGATGATCCGGTTTTACTGGATAAAGTAATTAAAAAATTACACACAATTATTGGCGAGAAAATCCTGCGTGACTGGGAATTCCCACAAAGCCTGATCGATGTCGCTGCTCAACATGAAAACCTGAATCGTGACCCGGAAGGCGAAATTGACTATGTCGATACAGTAATTGTAGCTAATTTGCAAAGCTACATTGGAACTAATCACCCTTACACAAAACTGGACTGGAATACGATTCCTGCATTTACACGCCTGGGTATTGAACCTGAAATTAATATTGTAGATGTTGAAGAACATCAGGAAAATCTGCAAGAAGTTCAGGCGATGCTGGGATAAGAATATTCTAGCTAAAAGTGGATTCCGGCCTGCTCCGGAATGACGATACGAATAACTTAACTAACAGAAAGAACGCAGATTATTCTTACCCGACCCTGGACTACGTGACATAAGTTCTTCGCAGACAAAAGATCCCAGCGTTCCGTCATTCCGGCACAGGCCGGGATTCAGGAAGCAAAAATAAATTCATCCACCCTTACTCAGGCTTTTGATCCCAACTGTTGTTTTATTTTATCGGCAACCCGAAATGCATTCGCATAAATTGTCCAGGTATAAGGAACACTTCCTCCTGTCGGCATGAAACTACCATCAGTTACAAACAGATTTTCAACCTCATGTGCACGACAATCTTTATCCAGTACAGATGTAGCAGGATCATTGCCAAAACGACACCCACCTGCAACCAGGTTTTGCGGGGGTGATCCACTTACACTACCACTTATATTTTCAGCACCCATCTGTGCTAAAACTTTTCTGGCTTTTTCTGATAAAAACTTCCCTATTTTAAGATCATGATCATGATACCCCAGCCTGACTTTTGCTACAGGCATACCCCATTTATCTTTCACATTTGTATCAAGACTCACAAAACAATCATCTGTTGGCAGCCAGTCACAAAAGACTTCGTAATTCAATGTCTGAGCGGCTGTCATACCTTCATGAAGGTTTTTTTTCAGTGTACTGCCCCAGACCAACTTGTCATCATTACCCCATTTATACTCTTCAGCACGGGAAATTATATTGGGATGTCGCAAGAGAAAATCGATAGTGCCGCCTTTGGCACGACCGAACTGTTTGTTATTTATAAAATACCAATCCTGAAGACCACGATTAATAAACGGGCCACGTAATTTTAATTTCTGTTTTTCTGCTCTGCTTAATCCTGCATAGTTAAAATCACCCTGACCAGAACCACCGGCAGAGAACACCAGATTTTTTCCAACCTGCCCGGAGTTATTCGCGAGTCCATTTGGAAACTTTATTCCCTTCGACAGCAGTAGTAAACGTGACGTTTCAATAGCCTGACAAGCCAACACATAGATCTTTGCAGAAACTTTATTCACTTTACCCAGCTGATCAACATATTCAACGAACACCAGCTTGCCCTGATTATTTGTAATCAGGCGATTGACCTTGGCATGTGCAACAATAGTACATCGTCTGGTTTCAACCGCCCTGTTGAGCAAGGCTGCACGTGAACCTCCCTTTGCACCGGTCGCGCATCCATAACTGCCACAAAAACCGGAATAAGAGCACCCTTGCCGACCCTTTATTGAATACGGTAATATCGCTCGTGGTATTTGCAATGAGTGATACCCAAGCTGCTCACAGGCATGGTCGATTCGAGCTGACACCGGATGTTCTATCGTTGGCGGAAAAGGAAAATCCTTACTCGAACGAGGTTCGGAAAACCGATGCCTGGTAGCATGACCTGATACACCAACTTCGGTTTCTACCAATGTATAATAGGGTTCCAGTTCTTCATAACTGATCGGCCAGTCCTGAATATTAGCTTCTTTAATTGGACCAAAAGCAGATAATAAACGAAAATCATCAGGCTTCAGCCGATAAAAGAAGCCACTCATGAAACTGGAAGAACCTCCTACACAATTTCCATTCCAGAAATCTCGCCCGGACTCGGAGGTCGGTGTCGCCTTCCATTTGTACCCGCCTTTACCATCTGGCTCATCATAGTCTTCCAGAACATGCTGCTCGTCTTTCAGTTTTGGGGTATACACACTCTTGCGACAACAGGCCATCTCATCCTTGAAGTAATCAGACTCTGTAAACCACGGGCCTTTTTCAAGCACCAACACATTGTAACCTGCCTGTGATAACGACAATGCAACCGGACCGCCGCCCGCACCACTACCGACAATACAGGCATCATAATCATTCATAACTTGTAATACCGCTTACTCTCGGAAGGCCTTGGAAAACCAGGCTGATGCTCCAACCAGCGCCAGCCTATACCATCCGGATTACCGCCATATACCGGATCAGCCAGCAATGCTTCAAAAATATAGAATAACAATACCGACAACCAGTTCTCACCTGCCTGAGTGGTCGCAATTTTATGCAATAATTGTTCGCGCTGTTGATATTGTAATGCAACAAATGCATGGTGATGTGTTTCTTTCGCAAGATCATTTAACCAGCCTACTCCCTGATGAATAAATTTATATTCTTCTTTATCCATATCATCAAGAGACATGACCGCTTGCAGATATGCAATACTATTGATGTCTCGCGCCGAGGGGCCATTGCCATCAGCCGGAAACAGATGATCTTCTACGATCAGAATTGTCGTCCAGGGTTCTTTCTGTGTTGAATATTTTGGAGCGGATAACACCAGAGAGGGCATGGCAGATGCAGCAGCACCCGTCATGAGCATGCCAGCTAAAAATTTTCGTCGTGATATTTTTTTTTGTAAATGCTTCAGTAAATCTTCAGATAAACTGTCATTCCAGGCATCGAGCTTTGACATGAATACTCCTCACCCCAACCCTCTCCCACAAGGGGTGAGGGAGTCTTGAATATATGCCGGAATAAAGTTAATTACTCAGGCCGCATGTGTGGAAAAAGTAAAACATCCCTTATAGAAGGTGAATCAGTAAACAACATTACCAGTCGGTCTATACCGATACCTTCACCTGCCGTGGGTGGCATTCCGTGTTCCAACGCACAAATATAATCAGCATCAAAATGCATGGCTTCATCATCACCTGCATCTTTTTCTTCAACCTGTTTACGGAATCGTTCCGCCTGATCTTCTGCATCATTCAATTCCGAAAAGCCATTGGCGATTTCACGTCCACCGACAAAAAACTCAAACCTGTCAGTTACAAACGGGTCATCATCATTACGACGTGCCAGTGGCGATACCTCGGTGGGATATGCCGTAATAAATGTCGGGTTCATCAGTCGATGTTCTACCGTTTTTTCAAATATTTCAATCTGAACCTTACCCAGTCCATAACTGTCTTTAAGCGGTATATCCAGACCTTCAGCAATTTTTCGGGCACTGCCAATATCAGATAACATTTCCAGTGTCACTTCCGGATTAAAATGTAAAATGGATTCAACAATCGTCATACGGTCAAATGGTTTACCAAAATCATAAACGTCACCCTGATAATTAATAGTTGTTGAACCAATCACATCTTCAGCAATGCCACGTAACATTGCCTCTGTCAGATTCATCAGGTCATGATAATCAGCATAGGCTTCATAAAATTCAATCATGGTGAATTCAGGATTATGACGAGTAGACAAGCCTTCATTACGGAAGTTTCGATTAATTTCATACACACGTTCAAAACCACCGACAACCAGTCGTTTCAAATACAACTCTGGCGCGATACGCAAAAATAATTCCATATCCAGCGCATTATGAAACGTGGCAAACGGTTTGGCTGTAGCACCGCCAGGAATAACCTGCATCATTGGAGTTTCTACTTCCATGAAATTGCGTGCATTCAGAAACTCGCGAATATAACTGATGATTTTGTTTCGTGTCTTGAAGGTTTCGCGGGAAACCTCATTCATGATCAGATCAATATAACGCTGACGGTAACGAGCTTCAGTATCGGTCAGCCCTTTAAATTTTTCTGGTAATGGGCGCAATGCCTTGGTTAGTAACCGTATGCTGTCCAGCTTGACAGAAAGCTCACCCTTGTTGGTTTTCATCAGCACGCCTTCGCCACCGATGATGTCACCAATATCCCACTTTTTAAATTGCGTGTTATAAACGCCTTCAGGCAAATCATCACGTACAACGTAAAACTGTATACGGCCTGACATATCCTGAATAGTTGCAAAGCTGGCCTTACCCATTACGCGTTTCAACATCATGCGCCCGGCTATTACAACCCGAAGACTCAGAGCTTCCAGTTCTTCTTTGGTTTTCTCGCCATACTCTGCATGTAACTCACCTGCAAGTACATTACGCCGAAAATCATTAGGAAAAGCATTGCCCTGTTCACGAATCGTTGCCAGTTTAGTGCGGCGCTCGGCAATCAGTTTATTTTCATCTTGTTGTGACTGTTCTGTCTCTATTTCGCTCATAATTTTATTCTGTCTTTATTTATTTTAATAATCGTTACAAGCCGCTTTTCAAACTGGCTTCTATAAACATATCCAGATCGCCATCCAGGACGGCCTGGGTATTTCCTGTTTCAACAGCCGTACGTAAATCCTTGATACGCGATTGATCCAGTACATAGGAACGTATCTGACTACCCCAACCGATATCTGACTTGGTATCTTCAACCTGTTGCTGGTCAGCGTTACGTTTTTGAATTTCCATTTCGTATAACTTGGCCTTCAGCTGCTTCATTGCTGTTGCCTTGTTTTTATGTTGTGAACGGTCGTTCTGGCACTGTACCACAATGCCACTGGGCTCGTGAGTGATTCGTACTGCCGATTCGGTCCGGTTAACATGCTGGCCACCTGCACCACTGGCACGATAGACATCAATGCGTAAATCCGCCGGATTAATATCGATTTCAATATCATCATCAATCTCGGGGGATACAAATACCGCCGCAAACGAAGTATGACGACGGTTACCCGAATCAAACGGTGATTTTCGAACCAGACGATGAACACCTGTTTCGGTTCGCAACCAGCCAAATGCATATTCACCTTCAAAGCGAATGGTTGCACCCTTGATACCAGCCACGTCTCCCGGCGTCACTTCAATCAGTTCAGTCTTGAATCCACGACGTTCGCCCCAGCGCAAATACATTCGCAACAACATATTTGCCCAATCCTGCGCTTCAGTTCCACCCGAACCTGACTGAATATCCAGAAACGCATTACTGGGATCCATTTCACCCGCAAACATGCGTCGAAATTCCAGATCAGCCACCCGGGATTCCATGCCTTCCAGATCTGATTCAATTTCTGTAACAGTTGCTTCATCTGATTCTTCAACAGCCATGTCCAGTAAATCAGTCGCATCGGTTAACGCCTCGTCCATGGTACTAATGGTTTCTACAACTTTTTCCAGCAACGAACGCTCTTTACCCAACTTCTGAGCCCGGTCAGGGTCATTCCAGACCTCTGGTTGCTCCAGTTCTCGTACAACTTCGGTTAACAACTCTTTCTTATGCTCATAGTCAAAGATACCCCCTAAGCGCATCAGTACGCTCTTGCAGGTCTTTGATTTTTAATACAATTGGGTTTACTTCAAGCATGTTATCCTGATCTTGATTAGCTCATTTTAATGCAATGTATAATACAACAAGCTACAGAAAAAATCAGTTCTTTCAACGACCTGGCTTTCAATTGCTGTTCTGTCTCAATCATCAACATAATTTGTTGCCTGTGTCGGTCCAGAATATCTTCTATCGCAAATGAGAATGATTTGCATTTGTATTCGCATTATGGAATAATCCGCCTCACTTAAATTATTCGACAATAGTGATTACAAATTCGTACGATGGAGATATAGATCTATGAAACACCCTTTTAATTTAAAGACAGCTGCTGCTTGCCTTTTATTAACGTCAATTAGCGGCCTTAGTTATGCAAGCACACCCCCCAGCAATGCAAAAATGTGGGAAATATTGAAAAAACAGCAAAAACAAATCGAATCATTAAAAAAAGAAAACAAGCTGCTATCTGAGAAAATTAATATCAATGCCGATATGTCCAACCAGACTGTGAAGAAGGCTGCAGATAAACCAACACATAAAATAGCGAAGAGCGTCAATAGCCATACACCCTCAATCGGTGGATACGGTGAATTACATTACAATAATCTGGACTCGGGTAATGAAATCGACTTTCATCGTTTCGTCTTATTCTTTAGTCATGACTTTACAAATCGCACGCGCTTTTTTTCAGAACTTGAACTTGAACACGTTATCTCAGGAAATGGAAAGACGGGTGAGATCGAGCTGGAGCAGGCCTATATTGAACATGACCTGACTAATAAATTACTGGCACGGGCTGGCTTATTCCTGATACCGGTTGGTATTCTAAACGAAACACATGAGCCAAACACTTTTTATGGTGTTGAACGTAACCCGGTTGAAAAAAATATTATACCGACCACCTGGTGGGAAGCAGGTCTGGCGCTGAACGGTAGAATCAATACCGGCTGGTCCTATGATGTGGCGTTAACATCTGGATTATCAACTCCCACCACAGGCTCAAAAGCATACTTGATTCGAAGTGGAAGAAAGCAGGCCGCTAAAGCACCTGCAAATGACGCAGCAATTACAGCACGCCTCTCATGGACGGGTATTCCGGGAGTGAAGATATCTGCAACAGTTCAACGCCAACAGGATATTACTCAAGGCACCGATAGCACGGCAGGTGCAGCGACCTTGTTTGAAACGAATGCAGTGATACAAAAAGGGGCATTTTCCTTACGTGCCTTATATGCGCAATGGAAACTGGATGGGAGTGGTCCTGCCGCACTGGGTCGTGACAAACAAAAAGGTTGGTATATTGAACCGGCTTATAAACTTACACCTAAGCTTGGCCTGTTTGCGCGCTATAATAAATGGGATAACAATGCGGGAAATTCTGCAGCAACTGAAATCAAACAAACCAACTACGGTATTAACTACTGGCTACACGAAAATGTTGTTTTTAAAGCAGATATACAAAAACAAAGTGGCGCTTCCAGTAATGATGGATTCAATCTGGGCATGGGTTATCAATTCTAAATAATAAATTGCGGGAGGAGTGATTCTCTTCCCGCAGCCAGGAAAATAATATGCTGTATTTTTTATTAAGGAGTATTATATTATCCGGGGTATTAATTATATCCACGAGTAGTCATGCCCGGGGAATATATCAGGAACCGGATGATTTTATAAATCAGGCTTTTGATGGTCACCCGCCTGCTGCCCGATTAATCTGGCTAACCAGTGATATCAGGCCTGCTATTGAAAGAATTCTTGATCATAAAGCAACCCGCCTGCGAATTCGATACTGGCTAAAAGATGGCCGAAGTGCCTGGATACTTGATGAGATCGGAAAGGAAAAACCTATTACTGCAGGTTTTATTATCAGGAATGGCAAACTGAAACGTACAAAAATATTAGTATTTCGTGAAAGCCGTGGCTGGGAAATCAGTCAACCATTCTTTACACGTCAGTTTATTGATGCACAATTAATCAAAGATAATCAACTTGATCGCAACATAGATGGAATATCAGGAGCAACATTATCAGTCAGAGCAATACATAAATTAAGTCGCATTGCCCTTCTCCTTGCAAAGCAAGCACAAAGTCAGCAAAATAAATAAACTGGCATGCCCCATACAAAACATAAGCACCGTAAGCTGCGCTCATTTTATATCTGGCATCGTTATGTTGGTTTGACTGCAGCCCTGTTTGTTATCACCCTATCTATTACTGGCCTGGCATTAAACCACACTGATCGCCTGTCACTCGCAAAAAAATATGTTCAGTCTGAATGGCTACTTAACTGGTATGGGGTAAAAGCTCCTGATAATGTCATTATTTTCAAAAGTCCAAAACATCTACTTGTATACATGGACAGCAAACTCTATCTGGATAATATACAAATCCCTAATAGCGATAATAAGCCAAAAGGGCTTGTAAGCTTCCCTCATTTTGTAGCGGTAAGCCTGAAGAATGAAGTCCTGCTACTCACTCATGAAGGTGAAACGATTGAACGTTTGTCTGCTGTACATGGAGTACCTGCCGGTATCAGTAAAACAGGCATACATAATGATAAAATAATCGTCAAAACTGACACAGCCTTTTACCAGACAGACCGCGACTTCCTTAAATGGAAAAAAATAAATCCCATTAAAAAAATGCAATGGTCAAAGACTGTCAAGCCATCGGCAGATCAACTTAAGCACTACTCAAACCTGTATCGAGGAAAAATATTATCTGTAGAACGCGTCATCCTTGACCTTCATAGTGGTAACCTGCTCGGAAAATGGGGTCCTGCCGTTATGGACATTGCCGCCATCCTGCTTGTATTCCTGTCATTATCAGGTTTCTGGCTATGGCTGAAACAAATATTACGCAAGCAAAAAAGGCGGCAGAAGAAAAAACTAACCTCCCTATGACCTGATACTCCAGAGTTAATGATTAAGTAATATACAGATCTGAGAGCTTTAGGTAGAATATCTCCAAATTGAATGATAACGAGAACAACATGGCCGAAGTAAAAATTTATAGTACGGGTACCTGCCCTATTTGTGACAAAACAAAGACACTGCTAACCAAATGGAATATCCCGTACGAAGAGTTGCGTGTTGATCTTTCTCAATCTGCATTAAAGGAAATGCTTGAAAAGACCGACCATGCGCGCTCAGTCCCCCAGATTTTGATACACGACAAATGGATCGGTGGTTTCTCGGAGCTCACTGAATTACATATGGATGGTGAACTGGACGAACTAGTCAAAAGCTAAAAACTTATTTTTTACCCCAAAGCGCTTCTACTCTGCTATCACGCCCACAACGATATCGATAAAAACGGTATCTGATTGGGTTCTTTTTATAATAATCCTGATGATATTTTTCTGCCGGATAAAATTCTGTTGCCTTGATTAGCTCCACTTTCAGTGGTGCCTTAAACGGCTTTATCTTACGTGTTTTTTCTGTTGATTGTATAGCAAGGTCTTTTTGTTTCTGATTCAGGTAAAAAATCGCCGGGCGATACTGGTTACCATTATCACAAAACTGGCCATCATTTCGTGTTGGATCAATATGCCTCCAAAAATAATCCAGTATTTTTGAATAACTGATTACTTCAGGATCATAAGTTATTTTCACTGACTCAATATGTCCACTGCGACCAGATGAAACCTGTTTATATGTCGGATTTTTTATATGACCGCCAATATAACCTGAAACTGCCGCACGGACGCCTTTCAGCTTTTCATAATCAGACTCGATACACCAGAAACAACCTCCTGCCAATATTGCCGTTTCCGTTTTTTCTGAAGTTTCTGCATATGTTGAAAACGGTAACATTATAATAAAAGGTATTAACGATCGTTGTAACAGAACTCTCATACTCATATTTTTACTCAATATTTATTAATAGCATTCAATCATCTGACAAGTTCGCATGCGGGTAGTTCATAAACCAATAGTCATTCAGATAATTTATTATAATTCGAGGTACTCCACCATTAGCTGCAGGCTTTTTCGTCCCCGAAATTCATTCACGTCCAGCTTATAGGCCAGCCTGACCACATCATTTACTTCTGGTAATGGATTATCAATTGCATTGAAATAAATCCCGTCAATTATCTGCTGACTATCTTGTGGCTGCACAACCATTTTTAAGTGACGCTCACCTACAATACGTTTCTGGATAACAGTAAAGTAACCTTCAAAAACCGGCTCGGGAAAGCCTTGCCCCCAGGGACCTGACTGACGTAGCAATTCTGCAAGCTCCAGCTCATAATTATCCTCTTCAAGTTCACCATCTGTATATATACACCCTTTCAGATCATCCTCACTGACCCAGCGCATCATTTCATTATTCAGAGCATTCACAAAAATACTGAAGTCCTGCTCTGCAATACTTAAACCAGCAGCCATCGCATGACCACCAAATTTGTTAATCAAACCAGTGTGGCGTGTTGCGACTGCATCGAGTACATCACGAATATGAACACCTTGCACAGATCTCGCAGAGCCTTTTATCTCACCTTCACTGCCACGTGCGAAAATAATAACCGGACGATGAAATCGTTCTTTAATACGTGAGGCCAGTATACCGACAACACCTTGATGCCAGCTCTCATCGAACAAACAAATGGCGAGTGGTAAATCCTCATCAGACAATTCAAGCTTGTCCAGTACAGCAAAAGCCTGATCACGCATGTCTGATTCAATCGATTTTCGTTCATGATTTAACTGGTCGAGTTGTGTTGCCAGCTCAAGGGCTGCCTGAGGGGTTGTCGACAACAGGCACTCAATACCAACAGACATATCTTCCAGTCGACCTGCTGCATTCAACCGTGGGCCGATGGCAAACCCCATATCACTTGCAACAATTCGCCCCGAATTTCGACCAGCAACCTGTAACAACGCTGTGATTCCTGCACAGCCTTTACCTGCACGTATCCGACGCAACCCCTGCTCGACCAGAATACGATTATTACTATCCAGAGGCACCAGGTCTGCAACTGTCCCCAATGCAACCAGGTCAAGTAACTGAGCAAGATTTGGCTCTTCCTTGTTCGACTTCTGAAACCAACCCTGACCTCTCAGGTATGCACGGCATGCCAGCAGCACATAAAACATAACACCTACACCGGCAAGATTTTTACTTTCAAAACGGTCATCAAGACGGTTAGGATTTACAATAGCATTGGCATCAGGCAATTCATCACCCTGAAGATGATGATCTGTGACTACAACTTGTATACCCGCTTCTCGTGCACGCTTGACCCCTTGAATACTTGAAATGCCATTATCAACCGTAATCAATAAGTCTGGAGACATTTTTTTTGCAACATCCACGATCTCTGGTGACAGGCCATAACCATACTCAAAACGATTAGGCACCAGATACTGTAAGTTTTCAGCGCCCAGTAACTGCAAACCTCGCATAGCCACTGTGCAACTGGTTGCTCCGTCACAATCAAAATCTGCAACAATCAGAATTTTTTTATTTTCCTGAATAGCATTACAAATAATTTCACTGGCTTTATCCATGTCAGTTAATGCCTGTACGGGCAATAGGCTTTTTAACTGACGATCCAGTTCTTTCTCTGAAGAAATACCACGAGCAGCATAAATTCGCTGCATGACGGGATGCAGATCTGCATCTGAAAGCAGATCCGTGTTTATCATTCTTTGCTGGAATATTTTACTCATTAATTAGCATTTATCTCTTTATTTGCGCCAGAAACGTCGTAAGTGTGACTTTTTCAGGTAATAGCTTTTCCCATTTGTGTCTGACAGTCTGACTGAAGCAATATTTCCTTTCTTTAAAGCATTCAATAAAGGAGAAAACCAGTTTGCGTCCAGTTGTTCCAGTCGTTGCTGATGATGCATCGGGTCAATTGATAAGATATCACGTTCATCCAGATCAAATGCCACCAGACAATCACCTTCCGATAAGTGATCAATAAGCAGGTCTGCACGCATGGGAAGTGTTTCAGACTTAATGCCAGCCAGCAGCGCAAGTCCTGTTACAAATGGTTCATTACTGACGACCTGATTCAGCCGGGTAGCAACTTTTCGGGGTAGTTGCCCACAACCCCAGCACCAGACACTGTTTACAGGTATCTGATTATTTTCAAGCCGCATCTCATTCACGACAGATGTATGGAACAACATTTGTACTTCATTTAAAAAACGATGCCAGAATAACTGATCATTTCCTTGCGGCAAGAAAGGCTCAACACTTCTGCCCAACGCATCTTCCAGTAAATGAAAGCGGCAGTCAGGTTGCTGTGGCAAGGTCATACACCAACATTGATGATTTATACATTCAAACCTGAATTGATCCTCTTGATAAGTCTCATTCAGTTCATTTATCAGCTGCTCTGTTTCTTCAGCCTGTATCGAAAGAATTTCTCCTCCTTGTAAAATCAGTCGGTCTTTATCTGCCTGAATATGAACCGGACTGATTAACATTTTTATATCACTACTTAGCTTACCTGACTGTCCATAAGATGAGACGGCTGCCACGGGAAGCATTTGCCTGTCAAAATCATCCGATTCAAATTGACTCGCGATAGTTTGATAATAGCCCGATGTATCTGATTGAGTGTAATCAGATCGTTTTAATATTTGCTGTAAGGATTTATATACTGAGGGATCTTCTACTGAAGAAAGAGAATACTGAATGCCAGGAACAATCAGGTGAACAGATGGTTTAAACATAAAGCTGAACTGTCAGGGCAGCGATTACCCTCCCGCAATCATGGGAGAGTAACCTCATACAGGCATCTTTAGCTGCCCAGTGATTCAACACGAATACGCACGACGTCTGCCGTTATAGCAGAAAGTGCTTCGATCTTTGCGATCGCCTCATTCATGAAGCTTTCACGAACACTATGTGTCAACATTATAATCGGCACATCAGTAACCCCTTCAGCGGGTTCTTTCTGAATAATGGCTTCAATACTGATTTTTTGATCACTCAGTATACGGGTAACATCGGCCAGCACGCCTGGCTGATCATTTGCCTGCAAGCGTAGGTAATAAGCTGTTTCGACATCATCCATACTTAAGACAGGTGTATCTGTCATTGCATCAGTCTGGAATGCAAGATGAGGTACATGATTACCCGGATCAACTGTGAGCACGCGCGCAACATCAACTACATCAGCTATCACTGCAGAAGCCGTCGGCTCCGCTCCCGCACCTGCGCCATAATACAAGGTTGGCCCAACAGCATCACCCTGCACCAATACTGCATTCATAACACCATCAACATTAGCGATCAAACGACGTTCAGGGATCAATGTAGGATGTACACGCATTTCAATCCCTTTGTCGGTGCGGCGCGTAACCCCCAGATGTTTAATACGATAACCCAGCTCTTCCGCATAGTTAACGTCTTCCCGGGTGATACGGCTGATGCCTTCGGTAAATACTTTATCAAACTGTAACGGTATACCAAATGCAATAGAACCTAAAATGGCCAGCTTGTGTGCAGCATCTATACCTTCAACATCAAAGGTTGGATCAACTTCAGCATAACCCAGCTCCTGAGCTTCTTTTAGTACATCTGCAAAGTCACGTCCTTTATCACGCATTTCAGTCAGAATAAAATTACCGGTACCATTGATGATACCTGCAATCCATTCGATCTGGTTAGCAGCTAGGCCTTCACGCAAGGCTTTAATAATGGGTATACCACCTGCAACCGCAGCTTCAAATGCAACCATCACACCTTTATCCTGAGCAGCTGCAAAGATCTCGTTTCCATGCATAGCAATCAGTGCTTTGTTCGCAGTAACAACATGCTTGCCATTTGCGATTGCCTGCAATACCAGTTCACGTGCAGGTTCATATCCACCAATCAATTCAATCACTATATCAACTTCAGGATCATTCACCACCTTGAATGCATCATCGGTAATCGTAACACCTTCAAGACTACTCAGCCCGTCGGCATTATATTCACGTGCAGCAATATGACTGACCTGTATATCCCGGCCGACACGGCGTGTTATTTCTGCTGCGTTACGAGCCAGTACATTGAAGGTGCCTCCTCCGACTGTACCCAGACCCATCAGACCTACTTTTACCGGTTTCAATTCTCTTCTCCTGCATCACTTTCGAGGATGTTATCTTTACGAAACATATTTCTTATCCCGCGGATTGCCTGGCGGGTTCGATGTTCATTTTCTATCAGACCAAAGCGCACATGATCATCACCATAATCACCAAAACCTATTCCGGGTGAAACAGCAACCTTGGCTTCTTCAAGTAATTTCTTGGTGAATTCCAGTGACCCCATATGTTTATATGCATCCGGAATCGGCGCCCAGACAAACATGGTTGCCCTGGGTGGCTCAACTTTCCAGCCAATCGCGTTCAAACCACTACACAATACGTCACGCCGACTGCAATACATATCGGCAATTTCTTTCACACAATCCTGCGGGCCTTCCAATGCTGTAATTGCTGCTATCTGGATGGGTGTGAACGTACCGTAATCAAGATACGATTTCATTCTGGCCAATGCCGCGATCAAAGTCGGGTTGCCACACATAAAGCCAACACGCCAACCCGGCATATTATAGGTCTTGGATAACGAATAGCTTTCAACCGCTATCTCTTTTGCACGTGGAACCTGAAGAATCGATGGCGCGACATACCCATCAAATACAATTTCAGCGTAAGCCAGATCATGAACCACCCAGATCTTGTGCTCGAGTGCAATCTCGATGACGCGCTCAAAAAATTCCAGATCAACACACTGGGTAGTCGGGTTACCCGGGAAATTTAACACCAGCATCTTGGGCTTGGGCCAGGAATCCTTGATGGCTTTTTCCAGCTCGGCAAAAAAATCTATGCCTGAAACCAAAGGTACATGACGAATATCTGCACCCGCAATAACAAAACCATAAGGGTGAATCGGGTATGCCGGACTCGGAACCAGTATTGCATCACCAGGCCCCACTGTTGCGAGTGCCAGATGAGCCAGACCTTCTTTCGAACCAATCGTTACAATAGATTCAGTATCCTGATCAAGATCGACATCATATTTTGTTTTATACCAATGACAAATAGCGCGACGTAAACGCGGAATACCTTTAGAGACCGAATATCGATGTGTATCGGAGCGTTGAGCAGCTTCAATAAGTTTATCAACGATATGCTTTGGTGTTGGCTGGTCCGGATTACCCATACCAAAATCAATGATATCTTCACCACGCGCACGCGCCTTGGCCTTCAATTCATTAACAATATTGAAAACATAGGGTGGCAATCGCTTTATTCGGGGAAACTCATCCATTTATCACGGGAACCTGTTTATAATCATTGGGTTAAGCATGCAACTTTACCCAGTTTGATACACACTGTCAATCTCAGCAACCAGCGCGGAATTATAAAGTATTTCTTAACAAATGGGGTAAGTATCTTGATGATTTAAGCTGAATCAGGTACTTTGCAGCCATGAAACTCAGTATCGATTACAACACATCCCGCTACACCATCAACAGCTATGAAGCCGGCCTTATCAAGGTCAATAACCAGTCCTATGAAAAAAGCCTGTTGATCAGTGCGGAAAGCCTGCATTTACAGTGGCAGCCCGGCCATGTTGATGATCTGGATGAGTCACATATAGACTTTATTCTGGAACTAAAACCCGAGATAATTTTACTCGGAACCGGCAAACAATTAAAATTTCCAGACCAGCGACTGATTACTCGTGCACTCACACAAGGGGTTGGTTTTGAGGTAATGGATACGGGTGCTGCATGCCGTACTTATAATGTACTGTCTGCAGAAGACCGCAATGTAGTTGCGGCATTAATTATTGGTTAGATAATAAATTTCAGGCTGTGCCCATACAGAACGCCGACTATAACGTCATGACACAAAGATCAAGTTTAAACTGGATGTTCTCACATATCCAAAACAAATTAGCTACTTGCTGATCTTGTATGCGTCACCCTCATCCGGTTCGAAGTTAATTGTATCAACCAGGCTGTCAAAGCTGCCAGCAAAGCCAACGACCACACGATGACTGCTCCGGTAGGCAAATCGAACACAGCAGAAGCAATCAATCCTGCTGCATATCCAACGGCTCCCATACCATAGGCCACTAACATTGCATAACGCTGTAACTGACGCACTGCAAGTGCCGGGATAATCAAACTGGAAAACACCAGATAGACGCCCACCATTTGCACTGACGCGGTTACTGTCAAAGCGAACAATATATAAAATAACATCGAGCGTGTGTGACGTGTTCGAAACCATATAACTAAAATAAAAGCATACAATATAGCAACAGGAATAAGTTGCTGATAACTCACCCAGAGTATCTGACCAACAAGAAGTTCTTTAAGGTGTTCGCCGCCTTGCGGATTATGGCTCAACAATAAAATACCACCAGTCGCTGCCACCACAAATAAAACGCCTATCAATGCTTCCTGAACATCACGAAAATGTCGTTCAGTCCAATGAAGCACAAACGCACCTAATAGCGCTGCGGTCAGGGCAACCCCCTGCACCATCCATCCATCAGGCTCCCAACCGGCGCTATGCGCAGCAATAACACCAAGTCCAGCAATTTGAGCAATGGCAAGATCAATAAAAATTATGCCTCTTGATAAAACCTGTTGCCCCAATGGGACATGAGTTGCAAGCACCAGCAGACCTGCCACAAAGGCAGGGCCGAGAATACTCATATCCAGACCATCCAGATTCATTGTCGCCCCTTTAGCAAATTTGTGATGGTGCTGTCATACAGCCCAAACAAATCGCTGGCCTGATCCGTTCCGCCTACCGTGAACGGGAGAACGACTACCGGAATTTTGGTACGCTCCGATAGCCATCTGTCCGGTCGCCCTTCCTGGTAAGCAGCACGAATAATCATTTGGGCCGGCTCGGTACGAAGTTGAGAAAGAATCTGCGATAAATGCCCGGCGCCAGGCGGCACACCCGGCTTGGCTTCGAGTGATGCCACTACCTTTATACCCAACCACTTCATCATATAAACCCAGGATTTATGATGTACTACAACTTTCACCCCTTTTAAGGGAGCGGCATCCTTTTCCCATCGACTGATTGCGGCCTGCCAGCGTTTATCAAAATCACGATAAAGCCTGTCATATTCTACCGAGTGTGTTGTATCAATCTTCGCCAGTGTAGCTGTCAACGCTTTGGCTACCTTTGCGATTTTACGTGGATCCGTCTGGATATGCGGATTACCACTGGCATGCACATCACCTTGTGAGCGATCCACACTAGTCAGTTTATCGAGTAAGGTCACATGCTTTGTAGCCATGAAATTACCAGGCTGCCCTGGCTGTACCCGGTTATTACCCGCCTGGCGCAATAATATGGGCAACCAACCTATCTCCAATTCAGCGCCGGTACATATCAGCAAATCAGCTCGACGTAATTTAGCAATGAGGCTGGGGCGCGCCTGTATATGATGTGGGTCCTGAAATGCCGTCGTGGCTAAATACACTGACACCCGACTCCCGCCCAATTCCTTGGCCAATGCACCCCATTCCGGTTCACAGGCAAAAACATTAACATTGGCACTCACAGGATGCATAGCCATAATTGCTAATAACATGACAATATTTTTCATAAATTCTTTCATTCTAAAATCCTCCTAGAACAGGTGCGCGCCATGAGCACCAAGACTCATTGTGTATTGGAGAAACCATTGATTGTCTACCTTCGGCTGAGACTGGTCACGGTTGTATTGCAGACGTACGCGGCTGAACTCACTGAAGTTATGATCGATCATTACACTATCGCGTTTAGGATTATGCCCCTGTTTATCAAGCGTCGTATTGTTAAAGACCACGCCGGGATCGTCAGTCTTAAGTTGATCATGTCTTATCGCTACTCGCCAGCGAGGCATAAACTGGTACACACCCTGCGCATACCAACCACTGGATGTTGCTGAATATGGCGTTGCACTGGCACCGCCTGGTGTAAAGTCCCCTTTATTACTACTCTGCAGGTACTCAGCCTGAAACTTGAAATTACGTCTGTAAGTGTTGCCATTTGGCGCCCATTTCCAAACCAGATCAGCAATCAATATTTTACTGGTACCCGTAAAAAAGTCTGTTGCACCAGATTCACGATTGATGGCTTTAGCAGATAAATACGACAATCCTGCTCTCCAGCTATGGCTGCTCCCGACATCACCTCCCAGATGAATAAATCCACTCCATGTGCCTCGTCCGCTATTCGCGCCACCTCCTGCGGGAAATGAGTCACCACGCATCCATTCAGCACCTGCTTCTACAAACAGGTCTGTTGGTGCCAACCAACGTATCTGTATGCCATCATCACCATACTGAGTACCCAACAAGGCACGGTATGGCAATGCCGTATCAATAAAATCCCATGTATGTGCATGCCGCTCATTCAGGTAACCGATGCCTGAGAAAAAACGCCCGCCACGTAATGTCAATCCATCACCAATACTCGTAGATTGTATGTAAGCATTTTCTACGCCAGGAGATCCATCACCTGGCATGGCTAAAGTAAACGCGCCATACCAGTTTGGATCAATATTCGCACTAATGCTAAGTTCTGTTTCACCGAGTGAAAATCCTTCAACACCTGGCTCACTTTCTTCACCAAGTGGAAACCCGGATATACCATAGACAGAAGGATCTTTTGAAAAGGCACCATAGGTTCCGTTAAGAATCAAACTGATGGAAGGGTTAAAAGCATTACCTGACTGAGCCGCACTGGCGCTACAAACTACTGCGAACATGGTTATTACCACCTGTACGTATCGACTACAAATAGATATTAAAAAACGGTTCATCTACATCTCCTGATTGCATTGCCGGATACTGACATCATGTGTACATATGTTGATCCGGTCTTAATAATCCCTGAAAACACTTGTAATCTGTTTTCAGGATATTCCATAACGGATGTGTATCACGATGATCACGATTACAAATATCATGTAATCGTTACCAATAATGGCCTGGACACCCGGAAGGTATTATGAGATTTTTTTTAGCTCAGATTATTACAAGACGACATACAGCACAGCATGCTGGCTCGAAATAACCATTAATAAAAAAAGATTATTCAGGAAAGGGGGGGCGCGCGAATTAAATATCGATCTTTAAAGGGAATAGTAAGAAATATACAGGAATAGCTTATTTGCAGAGAAGCAGCATGGTCAATATTCAGTGTAACAATGGAACTGCCTAGTGCGTGAGATAAATGACCTGCCACCAGACATATTTTGCACTTCGCATCTGACTTATGGAAAGCATGATCATGCCCTGCAAACGCGATGGTACTTTGGGCCAAAAAATACCCAATTACCAACAGGAAAAACAAGACACGGTTATTTCGTTTCAACATTATCTCAATTTGCACAATACATTAGACACATACAACCAATTATTTCTGTATGTGAAATAATATAGCATTCTGGTTGTACGTCAATCATTGATACTAAGTTTAAGTAACTCGCTCCAGAAAGAACATCTTCAAAACAAACGTAATATTAAACTCGTTTTTATATTTCTATAAAAATAAAATATCTTCCGAGAATCCTTCGCTTTCCATAATTTCACGCAAACGCTTTAATGCATCCATTTGAATCTGTCTGACACGCTCACGGGTTACGCCGATTTCCTTGCCGACTTCTTCCAGTGTTGATCGTTCATAGCCATGCAGGCCAAAACGACGTTCAATCACTTCACGTTGTTTATCATTTAATCGGTCAAGCCAGTCATCAAGGTTACGAGTGACATTTTCATCCTGCAGTACGGATGACGGATCAGGACATTTATCGTCCGGTATTGCATCCAGCAAGATTCGGTCTTCATCACCACCTATTGGTGTATCCACTGAAGTGACGCGCTCATTAAGACCGAGCATACGTTTAACTTCACTAATAGGTTTATCCAGTAAGGTCGCAACTTCCTCTGCTGTTGGCTCACGTTCAAGTCCTTGTGTGAGTTGGCGGGTAGCGCGCAGGTAAAGGTTAATTTCCTTAACAATATGAATGGGCAAACGAATAGTTCGCGTCTGATTCATGATTGCGCGTTCTATGGTTTGCCTGATCCACCATGTTGCATAGGTAGAAAAACGAAAACCACGTTCCGGGTCAAATTTCTCAACCGCTCTTATCAGCCCCAGATTACCTTCTTCAATCAAATCAAGCAATGCCAGCCCACGGTTCATATAACGTCGAGCAATTTTTACGACCAGGCGCAAATTGCTTTCAATCATACGTGTGCGGCCACTCTCATCACCCTTCTGGGCAAGACGGGAATAGTAAACTTCTTCTTCGGCAGTTAATAACGGTGAGAATCCAATTTCATTAAGATACAGGCGTGTTGCATCAAGCTGACCATCCTGTGGTTTTCGGGGTACTGGAGCTGTCCTGGTTTTTTTTGCGGCTATCTTATTTTCAGGTTTTATTTCTTCAATCAACTCATCTACCGGTATATCTTCCAGATCATCATTATCCATATCTACCAATGCATCCTCTTCACTGATTTCATCGAGCGATTCTTTTTTTATGTCCTTATCTGATGCCATATTATTTTCACATTCAAGCATTATGTATATTGGTTTTAAATAACAGATTACTGATTTCATGAAAAATATTCAACATACCAGATGCCCTACATTACTACGCTATGCTATTAATTACTATATCGACCAGAGAAATTATTTGATTAGTCTTAACTGCTCATTCTTTGCGTTAGTTCACCTTTTACATCATACGCTTAACCTCAGATTCAGATACCGTATTAAACAACAATCAATATCTGCCAATGTAAATAAGAGGGTTTACAGATCTACCATTTTTACGTATCTCGAAATGTAAAATTGTTTTTCGGGTACCCGTATTTCCCATCTCTGCAATTCGCTGTCCCTGCTTTACAAACTGCCCTTCTTTCACTAACAAACGACGATTATGTGCATATGCGCTCAGGTAAATGTCATTATGTTTAATGATTATCAATTTTCCATACCGAATCAGTCCTTGACCACTGTATACTACCTTACCAGAGGCGGCTGCAAAGATTGCCTGCCCAGCTCTACCCTTAATACTGATTCCTTTTTTCCCCGAGTCTCTTGCTGAAAAACGTTTTATCACTCTCCCTCTTGTTGGCCAACGCCACCGTTTCACCGTTGAGAATCGACTTTTAGCTTTACTCTTAACAGCCTGTTTTTTATGTTTTTTACGTAAAGGAGGTTTTGTTTTAACTGTCGTTTTTGAATGCTTGCGCGGATATGTTTTTTTTGATTTACTGATGACCTTTCTTTTTTTTGGGGCTTTTTTTGCCAGCCAGGCCTTAAGCACTAACCGCTGAGCCGGGTATATTGAATACGGACGAGCTACCCTGTTCCACCTGATCAGATCCTTGTAATCCAGCCCATACATCCACGAAATCGAGTACAGGGTTTCACCTGCCTGAACCTGATGATAACGGGGAACTTGAGTGATAGTGCGATCCTGCACTGGAGCCAGAACCACCGGTGCACACGCAGTCAGAAAATAGAGTGCCCAGATTAATACAAGCAGGCGAAACACAATCATCCATATCGCATGATCAGATAGACCACGATAATAGCCAGCACGACAATCCAGCCAAGCCAGTCAACATACTGACGTAACTTATGCTCCATACGTTCCCCACCCCAGACCATTAACCCTGAGACCATGTAAAATCGCAGACCTCGCCCTACAAATGATGCCAGCACGAAGGGTAAAAATGCCATGGAAATGACCCCGGCAGATATCGTAAATAATTTATAGGGTATCGGAGAAAAACCGGCTATCAAGATTGCCCAGAAACCCCATTCGTCGAACCACTGACGTACATGCATAAACTTTTCCCAGTAGCCCCACTGATGCAAGTAGGGTTCCAGTTCAGTAAAGAAAAATACGCCAATAAAATAACCCGCTACGCCTCCCAAAACTGAACAGATGGTAGTCAGCCCGGCAAAATACCACGCACGATGTGGCTGCGACAGTGACATCGGTGCCAGCATAACATCTGGAGGAATAGGGAAAAAAGAGCTTTCAGCAAAACTCAAACCACCCAGATACGCAGGGGCATGACGATGTTTTGACCAACGCATAACTCGCTCATACAGGGCCGAAAAGATTTTCATTAAATTTCTCCACCAACGAGAGGGACGAAACTGACTGAATCATGAATCTCTTGTTCATAACCATCAGGTGTTCGATAAATCAGGGCCAGTTTCTGTTCAGCCCCCTGATCACCAACCGGAATAACCATACGTCCACCCACTGCCATTTGTTTTAATAATGCTTCAGGTACTTCTCGCGGTGCTGCGGTAACCAGAATACCATCAAATGGTGCCTGATAATCCCAGCCCCAGGAGCCATCACTGTGTTTGAAATGAACATTATTGATTTTCAACATACGCAAACGTTGACGTGCCTGCTGCAATAAAGCCTCAATACGTTCTACAGTATATACAGCGGGAACCAGGCTTGACAGGATAGCTGTCTGGTAACCACAACCTGTACCTATTTCCAATACTTTTCCAGGAATTCCATCTGCAAGTAATAATTCGGTCATGCGCGCTACGATATAGGGCTGCGATATTGTTTGACCCTGACCGATCGGTAAAGCCGTATCCTCATACGCACGACTTGATATAGCCTCATCAACAAACAAATGACGTGGCATTTCACGGATCACGCTTAACACCTGCTGATTTTTAATGCCCTTATCGGCCAAACGTGAAACCAGTCGTTCACGTGTTCGCTGTGAAGTCATGCCAATACCCTGAATCATCGATTTGGTAATCATGATGAAACCTCCAGCCAGCTACGCGTACTCTCCAGCGCCTTGAACTGGGTCAGATCGGTATGTACGGGGGTAATTGAAACTCGCGCACAACGAATCGCATTAAAATCTGTGCCATCGCCCGCATCGGCCTCCGCGCCGCAGGGACCCACCCAGTACACCGGTCTGCCTCGTGGATCAGTCATTTCAATCACGGGTTCAGATTTATGCCGATGACCGAGTCGTGTCACTTCCAGCCCTGTTAAACTGTCAAAGGGTAAATCCGGGACATTTACATTCAAAATGGTATCTGCAGGTAATGGATGTTTGTGTAATCGACCAATTAAATCTACCGTCACTCTGGCGGCTGTCTCGAAATATTGAGGTTCCTCATTACAAACCAGTGAAACCGCGATCGCCGGTAAACCGAGAAAACGACCTTCCATTGCTGCAGCCACTGTACCCGAGTAGAGTACATCATCCCCCATATTCGCACCCGCATTAATACCGGATACCACCATATCAGGTTCAACATCCAGTAACCCGGTAATGGCTAAATGCACACAATCTGTGGGGGTTCCATCAACACTAATAAAACCATCTTCTGCAGTATGCGCTCTGATCGGACTATCCAGCGTCAATGAGTTACTCGCACCACTACGATTTCTATCAGGTGCAACCACCCTTATTTTAGCTATTTCCTGTAGCGCTGAAGCCAGTACACGTATCCCTTTTGCCTGGTAACCGTCATCATTACTGACCAGTATATTCATCAATTTTTTCGAACCTTTTATGTTACTTAACAGCTACCGGATTCACGATTTACGTATCGCCTGCAAGCAGGGAAAGCAATTATCATTTACTATCAGTTTCCAGACACTTACTATACTTGTTATTATGCTATCACTCAAAAGAAAGTCCGGGTTATTTCATTCTGATTGTCCAGAAGTATTGAAAAAACGAGATAACTGAAAGATAAAAATCATGAATTCTGATGACAAACCAGACAAAGATGATTTCAGCCTGTTTCGTGACAGTGTTAAGGACGTTCGTCAGTTAAAACAAGATAAAGTCAAACCGCCCCCATCACACCCCAAACCGGTGCCAAGACAAACTGAGGCCAGCGAAAGACAGGTACTGGCTGACATGATGTCTGATGAATTTGAAGCTGCCGACATTGAAACAGGAGAAGAGCTGCTGTTTGTCCGTTCCGGGCTTCAATCCAAAGTGATTCGCAAATTAAAACGTGGCCAGTTCAGCATACAGTCAGAACTGGATCTGCATGGTCTGAATGTAGAGGCTGCACGCCAGAGTATTAGTGAATTCTTACATAGCTGCCAGGAAGATGGTTGTCGCTGTGTACGGATCATTCATGGCAAGGGGCTCAGCTCAAAGCATAAAGGACCTGTATTAAAACAAATGGTAAATCGCTGGTTACGGCAACGAAAGGAAGTGTTGGCATTTGTATCTGCGTTACCTCGTCATGGTGGCACCGGGGCAATTTATGTTTTGTTAAAACGACTTAATAACTGACCTACCGTTAGCTTGGCTGACATAGACACGCCTCAATATCAGTCTCACTGACAGGGAACTGAAGTACTTCATACAAGGGCATGATCTCATTCAGCTTATCAACGAACTGACGTTCTGTCTTATCTACCAGCACAATCACTTTGGCTTCGCATTTGTACTTTAGCAACGTCACCAGAAAAACATCCAGATTACTGATATGTACACCACTGTAATTACTTCCATAGCCATAGATAAATTCCGCTACCACAAAATCAGGCAACTGTTTTTTCAACTCGGCATTCGCCTTGCGAATAGAATTCAATTTCACTTCATTCATCCCCAGCCGTTTGAACAAGGCGGTTAAATTAGGATGTCGTGGTGATTCAATAATGGAAAATACAGTTTCGGACATATGCACTCTTACTCCAGACCAGTAGACCTCAGTTCAAAAAGCTCCTGTAGAACAGTGGTAGCATATTGCCCGGATGACAAACTAAGACATAACTCCAACGCACCATCATCCAGTAATTCGAATCCCAGACCTTGTGGAAATAAACGCAAACTACGTCGTTCCATTTTCATATTTACCTGAACCAATCCATCTTTATAGATTTCTTCATCAGCCAGAACCTGATCCTCAAGCGCCAGAACCTGATCAGACACTAATGGATCACCTTTACCCCACATCGGCCCGGAGGGATGAATATCTACTTCACTCAGTCGCCGCCGGATTTCATCATCAACCTGTTCAATATGAAAAAAGCTGTTACTGCCATCAAGCATCATACAATCACCGGGCAGTGCCAGACACCAGCTACCTTGACTGACCCGCTCTGCCAACACTTTATTAAATAAAAAACTTCGTGCAGCCGAAAGGTAAATACCTTTTTTCTTTCTGTCCTTTACCCTGATCTCACCAAGGAACAAGGCTGTGGCTTTGGCCAGGTTACCTTCGTCAATACCAAAACGCTGTTCACCAAAATAATTTGGCACACCCTGCTGACTGATAATTTCAATACGCTTTTCAAGATCTGCTAATTGAAAATCAGTATCACGCAAAGTGATACGGAAATGATTTTGCTTTGCCATACCCTGACGTAATTTGCAGCGATGGCGTGTGCTACAGAGGACTTCAATATTTTCAATATCCAGAGCCTGCCAGTCTGGCTCCTTACTTTTATGTATATTCAGACTAAACCATTGCGTGGTTACAGCATGCCTGTCTTTAAGACCTGCATAACTGACGTCGCGTGATTTCAAACCTGCAAACCCGGTAAGCTCGCGTGCAAGCCATTGTGTGTTTGTATTTCGCTTGCGAACATGTAAATAAACATGTTCACCCTCGCCATCAGGTTCGAAACCCAGTTGTTCATCAACCTGAAAGTCTTCTGCCTGTTGCCTGAAAACAGCTGAGCCTACAAGCGCTCCATGTGCACGAGGTAACTTCACTAATCTGCTGCCGCCAGCAATACAACTGCGGAGGCAGCAATACCTTCTTTACGCCCTGTAAAACCCAGTTTCTCTGTGGTGGTTGCCTTGACATTGATTTGATCAATACTGACACCTAAATCAGATGACAGATTTTCACGCATCTGTTTTATAAACGGCAACATCTTTGGTGCCTGGGCAATGATCGTACAATCGGCATTTTCTATTTTGTAGTCACTGAATACTGACAGATTAATAACCTGACGTAACAACTCCCGACTGTCGGCATTTTTATAACTCGAATCCGTATCCGGAAAATGTTTACCGATATCGCCCGCAGCAACTGCGCCCAACAAGGCATCAATCAAGGCATGTATCAATACATCGCCATCAGAATGTGCGTCCAGACCCTGGTCATGAGGAATATCCACCCCACCAATAATTAATTTTCGATTATCAACCAGTTTATGTACATCGTATCCTTGCCCTATTCTCATGTTGAGATACGCCCCTGTTGTTGCAGATAAAATTGTGCCAGCATTAAGTCTTCCGGTCGGGTTATTTTAATATTATCCGCATGACCTTCAATCAGACGAGGCCGCTCGCCACTCAACTCAATGGCTGAAGCTTCATCCGTAATCATTTGCCCCTTATCCAGGGCTTGTTTAAGTGCATTAAATAATTTGCCCAGTGGAAACATTTGCGGGGTTAATGCATGCCAGAGTCGCTCCCTGTCAACCGTACCTTCTACCCGCCCATCACCATCTTCCAGTTTCATGGTATCTTTTACCGGCACGGCCAATAAACCACCAACATCATCATCCTTAAGAGTCGTCACCAGTTCTTGCAGATCCTCATTTCGTAAACAGGGTCGCGCCGCATCATGCACCAGCACCCAATCGGTTTCTTTAGCTAATGGCATCAAGTGCAACAGTGCATTAAAAACTGAATGACAACGCTCCTGTCCTCCCTCTACCTGAAACAGGTCTGCATGTTTTTCAAGACCAAGATCAGACCAGTAAGGATCATCTGCCGCAACAGCAACGCATGTACCTTTAATCAGATCATTATCCAGAAAACACCCCAGGGTATATTCGAGCACCGTTTTATTTTCAATAGTGAGATATTGCTTCGGTCTGTCAGACTGCATGCGACTGCCGATACCTGCAGCGGGAATCACTACCCAGAATGAATTAATTTCCTGCACTGGTCTGCTCCCTGAAAGTATCAGACGGATGACATATCATTTTGTTTGTGGTGACTTACGTTCGACGATCTGATAAAAAGTTTCCCGGGTATTCTTGATCATACCCAGCTCACTTCGTGCACGCTCCTCGACGGCATCGAGACCTTTTTTCAGATCTTTTACCTCGGCTTCCAATGCCAGATTTCTTTCTCGCGTGATTTTATTTTTCTGCTGCTGAAGTGCGACAGTATTACCGAGCTGATGCACCTCGGCAATACTGCCATCACCCAGCCAGAGCTTTGCCTGAAGGACAATCAGCAATATGATCAGTAAGGTGATAAGCCACTTCATTCAGTTTCGGATTTAAATCAGATTGAATGCCTGTTTGCCCGCATAACAACCACGGTCACCCAATGCTTCTTCAATGCGAATTAACTGATTATATTTTGCAACCCTGTCTGAACGTGACAAGGAACCTGTCTTAATCTGGGTTGCCGTTGTTGCGACTGCAAGATCAGCAATAGTGGTATCTTCCGTTTCACCGGAACGATGAGAAACAACTGCGGTATAACCGGCGGCTTCCGCCATGGCGATCGCTTCCAGTGTTTCGGTCAACGTGCCTATCTGATTAAACTTGATCAGGATAGAGTTAGCAACTTTCAGGTCGATACCTTTTTTGAAGATTTCCGTATTAGTTACAAACAGGTCATCTCCAACCAGCTGAACCTTGCTACCCAGTTTTTTAGTCAGCAGATCCCAGCCTTCCCAGTCATCCTCGGCCATGCCATCTTCTATGGTAATTATGGGATACTTATCGACCCAGGCTGACAGATAATCAACAAACTCGGCTGAGGTTAATTTTTTATTTTCAGAAGCCAGATCATACAAACCATCTTTATAGAACTCAGAACTCGCAGCATCCAGACCCAGGTAAATATCTTCACCTGGCTTGTATCCTGCGGCTTTAATGGCTTCAATTATAACCTCGATCGCTTCTTCATTTGAACCCAGATCAGGCGCAAAACCACCTTCGTCACCCACCGCGGTATTCATACCACGCGCACTTAAAACTGATTTCAGTGCATGAAACACTTCCGTACCATAACGCACTGCCTCACTCAGACTGGAAGCGCCCACGGGTACAATCATAAACTCTTGAAGATCGACACTGTTATCTGCATGTGCGCCACCATTGATAATATTCATCATTGGCACAGGAAGCTGATACTGCTCTCGATTTCCGAGGTATTGAAACAAGGCTACACCTGCATCTTTAGCTGCCGTATGAGCCGCCGCCAGTGATGCTGCGAGAATCGCATTTGCGCCAAGGTTACTTTTATTATCAGTGCCATCCAGATCCATCATGGCTTTATCGATACCTGCCTGATCGCTGATTTCCATCCCGATCAAAATATCTTTAATCCTGGTATTAACGTTTTCAACCGCCTTGAGGACACCTTTACCGCCAAAGCGGCTCTTGTCGCCATCACGTAATTCCAGTGCTTCCAGTTCACCTGTAGATGCACCTGAAGGAACCATTGCACGTCCCATAACCCCGTTTTCAAGGGTAATATCGGCTTCGAGAGTGGGGTTA